>Ga0206854_1074_pt1 | contig 27358 bp, 26 predicted proteins | sample Alteio_BWOrgCont_50_FD_152870 | JGI IMG/M metagenome (GOLD analysis project Ga0206854, IMG submission 152870) | Enriched cells from forest soil in Barre Woods Harvard Forest LTER site, Petersham, Massachusetts, United States -... | ecosystem: Environmental > Terrestrial > Soil > Temperate forest >...
TAGTGTTGCCTTAAAACATCCCATATTAACCAACCATCAGCTAGAGCAGTTGCGAAGTATTGATACAGGGATGTTTCATGCTAAAACCCTGCAAACTTATTTTAATGGCGATGGACAACCCGGCTCTATGCAAAAGGCAATTGAACGGGTTTGTCGCTATGCAGAAGATGCGGTAGAAGATGGCTTTGAGGTTATTATTCTATCAGATCGTGCGGTTGATTCTGAGCATGCACCTATACCGTCGTTACTGGCTATATCCGCTGTTCATCATCATTTAATAAAGAAAGGTTTGCGGGGTGCAGTTGGTATAGTTGCCGAGACAGGGGACGTTTGGGAAGTACATCATTTTGCCTGCTTACTGGCATTTGGCGCAACGGCTATAAACCCATACCTGGCATTATCAACCATTGAAAACTTAAAACAAAGCGGCGGATTAGAAACCAGTTTAGATGAAAAACAACTGGTTAAGAATTATGTAAAATCGGTTAGCGATGGTTTGTTGAAGATATTCTCGAAAATGGGAATATCTACATTGCAATCATACCATGGTTCGCAGGTTTTTGAAATATTGGGATTGAATAAAGAAGTGGTTGATAAATATTTCACTGGTGCAGTTACGCGTATTGAAGGTTTAGGATTAGATGAGATAGCCCGCGAATCGTTATGTAAACATAAAATTGGTTTCAGCAGCGCTAAAAACGAAGGTAGATTATTACCCGAAGGCGGTATTTACCAATGGAAACGCCGTGGCGAAGAACATTTGTTTAACCCAACAACCGTACACTTGCTACAACACGCTACCCGCAGTAATGATTATACGGTATATAAAAACTATGCTAAAGCCATAAACGAACAAAGCGAAAAGCATTTTACTATTCGTGGATTGTTGGATTTTGCCCACCATCGCGAAGCGATATCAATTGATGAGGTTGAACCGGCTGAAAATATAATGAAGCGTTTTGCTACGGGGGCCATGTCTTTCGGGTCTATATCGCACGAGGCGCATAGTACAATGGCAATTGCCATGAACCGTATCGGCGGCAAAAGTAACACAGGAGAGGGTGGGGAAGATGAAATTCGCTATGAATTATTGCCCAACGGCGATTCTATGCGCTCGGCAATTAAGCAGGTGGCATCGGCACGTTTTGGAGTAACCTCTAATTATTTGACCAATGCCGATGAATTGCAGATAAAAATGGCTCAGGGCGCAAAACCAGGCGAAGGCGGACAATTGCCCGGCCATAAGGTTGATGATTGGATAGCTAAAACACGCCATTCGACGCCTGGTGTGGGTTTAATATCGCCGCCACCGCACCACGATATTTATTCAATTGAGGATTTGGCACAACTGATCTTCGACCTTAAAAATGCTAACCGTGCTGCACGTATAAACGTTAAACTGGTATCAAAAGCCGGTGTAGGTACCATTGCTGCAGGCGTGGCAAAGGCACATGCCGATGTAATACTGATAGCAGGCTACGATGGCGGTACAGGTGCTTCGCCAATTAGTTCAGTTAAACATGCGGGCTTACCGTGGGAGCTTGGACTGGCTGAGGCGCATCAAACATTGGTTCGTAATAAACTGCGTAGCCGTGTGGTGTTGCAAACAGATGGCCAGCTTAAAACCGGACGAGACTTAGCAATTGCCGCTTTAATGGGCGCTGAAGAATGGGGTGTAGCAACAGCAGCATTAGTTGCAGGCGGCTGTATCATGATGCGTAAATGCCATTTAAATACTTGCCCGGTCGGCGTTGCCACACAAGACCCGGAGTTAAGGAAACTATTTTCAGGCAAACCAGAGCATGTGGTAAACCTATTTAGGTTTATGACAGAGGAGTTACGCGAAATTATGGCCGAATTAGGCTTCCGTACGATCAATGAAATGGTAGGCCGTGTTCAATTCCTAAAGGTTAAAGACAACCTTCAAAACTGGAAAGCAAAAAAAATCGACCTGTCTGGCATATTGCACCCGGTAACCAACTCAAAAGACATGACCCTGTATAATAGTGAAAAGCAGGATCATGGTATAGATGAGGTATTGGACTGGAAATTATTAGCAGATGCTAAATCTGCGTTAGCAGATAAAACGCCAGTATTTGAATCGTATGATGTAAAAAATACCGACCGTACCATCGGCACAATGTTGTCTAACGAGATATCAAAAATATACGGTTCTGCCGGATTGCCCGATAATACCATCAATTATAAATTTAAAGGCTCGGCAGGGCAAAGCTTTGGTGCATTTGCAGCAAAAGGTTTGTCATTCGAATTAGAGGGAGAAGCCAATGATTATGTAGGCAAGGGATTATCAGGCGCGCAACTAGCGGTCTATCCGTCGCCAGATGCGGCTTTTGTGCCTGAAGATAATATTATCATCGGTAATGTTGCACTATATGGTGCAACCTCAGGAGAGGCATTTATAGGTGGTATGGCAGGCGAACGTTTCGCGGTACGTAATTCGGGTGCTACAACAGTTGTTGAGGGCATAGGCGACCACGGCTGCGAGTATATGACCGGTGGCCGTGCCCTGATATTAGGAAAAACCGGGCGCAACTTTGCTGCAGGTATGAGTGGTGGTATTGCCTGGGTTTATAATGCAGACAATGACTTCGCTGAAAACTGCAACCAGGAGATGGTTGACCTTGATCCATTGACCTTAAAAGACGAGGATCAAATAATTGCCTTATTGCGCAAGCATATAAGCCTTACTGGTAGTAAGTTGGCGCAAAGGCTATTAAACAACTGGAATAAAGTCTCTACCCAGTTTGTCAAGGTTTACCCTAAGGAATATAAGAAGGTTATTGAAAAATTAGAATATCAAACTATCAACTAAATATTGAGATGGGAAAAGTAACAGGATTCCAGGAGTTTGACAGAAAACTACCTCAAAAATTACCACCTGCCGAGCGGGTGAAAAACTATAAAGAGTTTGAAGGTTTATATGCTGATGAAGAATTAAACCGTCAATCGGCACGCTGTATGGATTGTGGCATACCTTTTTGCCATTCGGGCTGTCCGCTTGGCAATATTATTCCAGAGTTTAACGATGCCGTGTACAACAAGAATTGGGAAGAAGCCTACCAGGTATTGGCATCAACCAATAATTTCCCCGAGTTTACGGGGCGTATATGCCCAGCGCCATGTGAGTCGGCTTGTGTTTTAGGAATTAATAAACCACCTGTAGCTATTGAGGAAATTGAAAAACACATTATCGAGATAGCTTATCAAAAAAATTTGGTTAAACCTGTTGCACCATTATTAAAAACTGGTAAAAAAGTAGCTGTTGTTGGTTCTGGTCCGGCCGGATTGGCGGCGGCTGCGCAATTAAGTAAAGCAGGTCACCTGGTTACCGTTTATGAACGCGATGATAAAATTGGCGGATTACTGCGTTACGGTATCCCCGATTTTAAAATGGAGAAATGGATAATTGACCGCCGTTTGGAGGTAATGGAGAAGGATGGCGTAGTATTTAAAACCAATACAGAAATAGGAAAGGATATTGCTGCCGATGAGTTGGTTAGAAATAACGACGCGGTTGTATTAGCCGGAGGTTCTACTATCCCGCGTAACTTGAATATCCCCGGTAGGGAATTTAAAGGAATTCATTTTGCGATGGATTTTCTAAAACAACAAAACAAACGCGTAAGCAACACAGCTTTTGATGCGGATGAAATTTTAGCGACAGATAAAGATGTAATTGTAATAGGAGGGGGCGATACAGGTTCAGATTGCGTAGGTACCTCAAACAGGCAGAGCGCAAGGTCTGTTAAGCAGTTTGAAGTAATGGTGCAACCACCTGCACAACGTACACAACACATGCCATGGCCAACCTATCCAATGGTGTTAAAGACAACCACATCGCACGAAGAAGGTTGCGATCGTTACTGGGGTATAAATACAAAAGAATTTTTAGGCGATGAGAACGGAAACCTACGCGCTATTAAAGTTACTGACGTTAGTTGGGAACTTGATGTAATGGGTCGCCCAATAAAATTTAATGAAGTTGAAGGATCGGAAAGGGAAATACCTTGCCAACGTGTGTTTTTGGCGATGGGCTTTTTAAACCCGCAATACGAAGGCATGATTGAAAGCCTTGGGGTTGATCTGGATGAACGTAAAAATATAAAAGCAAAAGAAGGTGCTTATCGCACTAACATTAGTAAAGTGTTTGCCGCAGGCGATATGCGTCGCGGACAATCATTAGTAGTTTGGGCCATATCTGAAGGCCGCGAAGCCGCCCGAAAAGTTGATGAGTTTTTAATGGGGTATTCTACTTTAGAAAGCAAAGATTCAGTTAATCAGTTTGAGCAGGTTTTTAATCATTAAGTATATTTAATGAACAGGTTATTTAATGCCCGCAAAACATAAAAATAATTTGCTTTTTAGATATTTCTTTGGTATAATTGATTGTTAATCAAATACATCTATTTAATAAGCATTCTGTGAGAAGTTAATTAGTTAATCGCTATTTAATTGATACACAATGCTGAAATTTTTAACTACGGCTATTATTGTCTCTTTAATGATAGGAGATGTTAATGCCCAACAACAGACCTCAGCAACCAGCAATCCGTTTAGAAATCTCCAATTTTTTAAAAGCGCTACCGATACCATATCATTTGTAGTAAATTATGATAATAACTTTGGTAATATTAGCGAGAGTAATGCCAATACAATAGCGGTTATCACTAAAAATAGCGGTGCCACTGATCTTAAAAATCTAACATATGCTATTGGGTTTTCTATTCCCGGCTATCCGCAAAAATTTTATGCACCCTGTGGTGACATTAACCTGTACAAACTGCTTTCAGCAAAGCAAACGGGTATCAATAAATTACGTATAAGCTGTGTGGCCTACCGGTTTTATTACAGCAACATAACTTATAATTTCTTTTATATTGATAAAGCTGTTGTGCTAAACTAACCAGGCAATTATTTCGATTTTGAAGATTTTGCAATTGGATTATAATCCAATGCCTTATCTACCCAATATTTCAACTCCTTATCGCTTTTTACTACATCAAGGCTAATATATACATAACCCTTCATGGCTTTACCATTACGCATCATGGGCTCTACACCGTTTTGCTCAACAGCTTTTTCATAATCGGTTGGCGATAAGCGCGTCAACATCCTGTCATTAGCTGCCACACTAACGCATAGCTTATCATCCACCAAAAACGACAAACCGCTAAACATCTTCTTTTCAAATACATTCGCTCGGGCTTCTGCCAGTATTTCGCGAATGCGATCTGCTAATTGTTCGTTGTAAGCCATAATTCAGATTGTTAATTTTTCTCCAAATATTCAGCAAGCGATTTGCCAATAATATAGGTCCAACCTTGCGAAAAGCTTTCTTTGGCAAAATCCTTTTCCTGCGGAAATGTTTCCAGCCCGGCATGTGTTAACCTTAATTTTGTTTTATCACCCTCGTCAAATAATTCAAACGTTACAAACGATTCTCCGGGATAACCGTCATATTGCCAGGTGTGGGTTAATTTTTTGCCCGGTATTACTTCGGTAATTTTGCATAAATGCACGTATTGCTTTTCTTCAGATCCACCGATAAAAGTAAACTCAAATCCTACCTCTGGTTTAAATTCCTTTAGGTCAAAATACCATTGCTTCATCTTGTTTTTGTCGGTAATAGCTTGCCACACTTTCTCAGCCGGAACATTGTATGTCCTTTCAATTACAAATGGTTCGTTTTTCATATTATCAGGTTTTTATTGATTGTTTTACTTTTCGTTCTCTAAAAAATCGCCTAACGCGTCCAATTTGTTTGTCCAAAATACCCGGTATTTTTCGATCCAGTCTGCAGCTTCTCCCATTTTCTTCAAATTGGCTGTACAATAGTGTTCACGTCCCTGTCTGGTAATGGTAACCAAACCGCATTGGGTAAGTATCTTTATCTGTTTAGATATGGCAGGACGACTGATGGAAAAATTATCAGCAACAGCATTTAAATTTAACTGTTTGTGAGCGAGCAAGTCAATAATTTGCCTTCGGGTAGGGTCGGCAATTGCCTGGAATACATCTCTGCGCATATATAAGTAACCGTTTGGTTACAAATTTATAAATAACCGGTTGGTTACGCAAATATTTATATAATTATTTTTCGGATGGATTTTTCTTGCCGGTCATTAACTTTCCAACAGTTTTTGCTAAGCGTTCATCTCGGGTTTTTTCCTGCTTGGCGGTCAATATCCAAAGCACGTATTCTTTCCTGTTCGAGTAGGAAAGCTGATCGTAAAAAGCCATTGCCTGTGGGTTCTGTTGCAATACTTCGGCAAGTTGTGGTGGCAGTGTTATTTGTTTTTTATCGACATCAATATACTCGCTATATTCATTTTGGCGGATCTGCTGGTTGCCAACGCCCGATATTTTGGCCTGCCCAAGCGGCCGAAAACGTGAGCCTGCCCATGTTTCATCAACCGCAATAGATGCTACGCCATCAAGGTTATACTGAATAAGTTCGTCCCAATCGCCCATTTTGAGATCGCTTTCAATGCCTGAGCTTTTTTTAGGGTACGATATCCAAAATATAGTATCATGTTTTAAAAAAGGCGCTATAATTTTTAATGACGTTACTAACTCGTTTTTACTTTTTACAAATAGTTGTATGCCATCAAAATTTCCTTCGGGTGCAGTAGCAAAAGTTGCGCCTTTGGGCAATGGGGCCAGTATATCTAAATAGTTTTCCGGGGCATTAAAAAACAACCAGTTTTTGCCGGGTTTCAGCAAAAGTTTTTGGGTAAGTGCAGTCATTGTTTTTTCTATTTTAAATTCAATTTAGAAAAAAAATCCCAAAGCACAATCCCGGCAGATACCACGACATTAAAAGAATGTTTTGTGCCAAACTGTGGTATTTCAATACAGGCATCAATTTTTTGCATTACCTCGTCGCTTACGCCATTAACTTCATTGCCAAATATAAGTGCGTATTTTTTGTTGGCCACAGGCGTAAACTCGTTCAACATAATGCTGCTTTCCGCCTGTTCAATCGCAATTATTTTATATCCATCAGCAATTAGCTTTTCAATGGCTTGTAAGGGTGTTTCAAAATAAACCCAATTTACTGATTGCGTTGCGCCCAAAGCGGTTTTTTCAATTTCACGATGTGGTGGTTGTGCTGTAATGCCGCATAAATAAATTTGCTCCACCGCAAACCCGTCGGAGGTACGGAAAATAGAACCGATATTATGCATACTGCGCACGTTATCCAGCACAACGATAACCGGTAGCTTATCCTGCTTTTTAAATTCGGTTACCGAAACACGGTTCAGTTCGTCTAACTTTAGTTTGCGCATCAGTAAAGATTAATTCAACAACCTAACGCCATCACCTATCAGGCTACTATAAACAGATGGGGCATAGCCAATTTTATCGGTATAATAAGCTATCAAATTTTGACTAAAATCATCAAAAGCATCGCCTTTAACCAATGCAATAGCACATCCGCCAAAACCTGCGCCTGTCATCCGGGCACCGGCAACATTTTGGTCTGTTTTGCTGTACTCTACTACGGTATCTAACTCCTTGCCGCTAACTTCATACAAGTGTTGCAATGAGTTATGTGATGCGTACATCAATTTGCCAAACGCGGGCAGGTTATTGGCGTTTAATGCCTTAGCCGCCAATTTAACACGATCGTTTTCTTCAATAACATGCGTTGCCCGTTTATCAATTACCGGGTCTTTAATTAAATGGCGGTGTTGGTTATAAGTAGCTGTGTCGATATCACATAGATAAGCAATATCCAGTTCGTGTTTAAGTGCTTCTAAAGCAATGGCACATTCCTGCACACGTTCGTTATATTTTGATTCTGATAATTTGCGTGGCTTGTTGGTATTAATAATGGCTAAAACATACTCATCCAAATGGCTGCTTACAGCCTCATATTCTAATGTATTGCAGTTAAGCACCAAGGCTTTGTCCTTTTCACCAAAGGCAACAGCAAATTGATCCATAATACCGCTGTTTACCCCTATGAAATCATTCTCTACTGATTTGCACATTTTTACAAGCTCAAGTTTAGAGAAACCACAATTAAAAAGATCATTCAACGCAAAAGCCGTAACAATTTCAATGGATGCAGATGACGACAGTCCTGACCCGATAGGGATATTACCAAAAAATAACATATCCAATCCACCCAATTCTTTCCCTCTTTTTACAAACTGATCGATAACGCCAATAGGATAATTAAACCAGGCCCCTCCATCTTTTTGGTAAGAGTTTTGCAATGTTATATCTGCTTTATCCTCAAAATTCAGGCTTCTGAAACGGAAAAGATTATCGGCATTAGGCTTTAATACTAAATAGGTGCCTAACGTAATTGCACAAGGCATTACAAGCCCGCCATTATAATCAATATGCTCGCCAATTAAGTTAACACGACCGGGGCAGAAATAGGTTTTATCGGCCGCTTTATTATATATTTTAGTAAACTCCTTTTGTAAACTATCCTTCATTTTTAGCACTATTTTATTAAACGGCAAATATTGTAAATTTTACACTATAAAAGTTAATATTACTGTTACTTGTGCCGATTTTATTAAAAATTTGAATAGTAAACTGAAAAGCATTTATATTGTTAAAAATTAAACAGGAAAACCTATGAACCAATACCTAGTTACCGGTTATGATTATACCGACGAAGGCGCTTTAGAACGTCGTATGAGTGTACGCCCGCATCACCTTGACGCTGCAAAAGATATAAAAGCAAGTGGCAATTATATAATGGGCGGAGCTATACTAAATGATGAAGGTAAAATGATAGGCTCGGTAATGATCCTTCAATTTGAAACCGAAGAAGAATTGGAAGCATGGAAAAAAGGCGAACCCTACATCACGCAGAAAATTTGGGAGTCGGTGGATATAAAACCCTTCAAAGTAGCAAGTGTAGGCTGATAGTTTGTTTAAACCAAGCTATTTCTTCGTTATATTACCGGTTAACAGGCTTATTGTATAGGTACTTCCATTAATTACCATTGTCGCCATTGAGTTACCGTTAAAGGTTACTGTACCGTTATAGGTAAAATCTCCTCTTTTTTGGGTAGAACCGGTTACTATTACAGTAGCTGTACCGCTGTTTACCACTTGGGTGGCTTTGTTAATTACCACATTTTTAGTCACAATATCAATGCTGGCCGAACCAACGTTTGTTGTGTCTGATTTTAGTTTAAACGTACCTGAGCATTTGTATTCTCCATTTAAAGAATATACCGTTGCAGTTGTAGTTAAACCGGCAATAGTAAAAGTAGTAGTTCCTGAATTGGTTAATGAAAGCCTTGCGTTATTGTAGTTGCCGCTAAATGACAGATTATTAGTGATGTTATCGGGTGCGTTGCTGATATTACAAGTTAACTTATGGCTATAGATCAATTTATAATAGTAATCGGCAGATGAGCCTGGCTGACTTCTGCGAATCAACGTGTCTAATTGAGTTGAACCACAGGTTTGATTAGAAGAAATGGCTGTTTGGGCATATAAACTAATGTCTGTTGATATATTATTTACCCCGTATGAATCTGAAGTTAATGAACCCGAGAGAATAGAAGCCGCATCGTCTGTAGTAATGTTTAACGATACTATATTGGGTTTTTTACAAGAAATAGCGCCAAACAAAACCATGGCGATGAACGAAAGTTTAAAAAACTTCATAACGCTGTTGTATTCAATTAATTAGTTGGTTCCCAAATATAATGAAATTTCTAATTGTAATGTAATTTTTACAAAATATTTTTGCAATAAAAAAAGGCTGTTTTGAATCACTCAAAACAGCCTTTATAAAGCATTATTTTAATACCTTATATACTTTCCAACTCCGCCATATCATCCGCTGTAAGCATAATGTCTGCTGTTTTCATATTTTCTTCCAAATGCGCTACTGATGATGTGCCGGGTATAAGCAGAATATTATTGGCGTGGTGCAATAACCAGCTTAAAGCCACCTGGTAAACAGTAGCGTGGTATTTATCAGCTATATTTTGTAATTTTTCCTGGCTGGCCACGTTAGCGGCATTGAGCGGAAACCACGGAATAAAGGCAATATTATTTTCTTTACAATATTCCAATACACGTTCCCATTTACGATTATCAACGCTATACATGTTTTGAACAGAAACCACCTCGAAAAATTGGCTTGCTTTTGTTATTATATCTGCATCAACTTCAGATAAACCGATATGCTTTATTTTACCAGCCTGTTGGGCCTTTTGCAGGAACTCAAATGAGCGCTCTGCAGGCACATTAGGATCTATACGATGTAATTGGTATAGATCTATCTGATCAAGCTTTAAGCGCTTTAAACTACCTTCTAATGCTTCTTTTAAATGATAGGGATTCGCGTTTATTGGCCATTGATCGGGACCGGTGCGGGTAAGGCCGCCTTTTGTACCAATTACAAGGTCGGCAGGATATGGGTAAAGCGCTTCGGCGATTAATTCTTCTGATACATAAGGACCGTAACTATCCGCTGTATCAATAAAATTTACGCCCAATTCTACCGCGCGTTTTAATACGCGTATGGCTTCCGCCTTATCTTTTGGCGGACCCCATATGCCTTTGCCTGTTATACGCATTGCGCCATAACCTACACGGTTAATAGTTAAGTCGCCACCTAAATTGAAAGTTTTATCGAATGAAATTGTATCTGCCATAACTGTGAGTTTTTATATCACAAGTTTAACAGTTTTGACCGGCCATTGTTCTTTTGTTTGCCCATCGAAATGTCATAATAGTAATTAGCATCAAGTAGTTAGCATCAAGACAATGGTTGGGGGGTTATTTCATCATCTTGATACTAAGTACTTGATAATTAATACTTAACACTTAATACTCAAAAAGCGTTATCTCCACATGCCTAATATCCATCCCATTAAGGTTAATGAAATAACGCTGTAAGCACCGTTAATAAAAATATGTTTCCAGCTTCTTAGTTCAAAAAGGCTGTGCATACCAATAGCGCAAAATGTCCAGATACCGGCCAGGAAACCTGCTTGCGCTCCCCATGATGCAGTTGTAGTTGGTGTAGCCAGGAATGCGGCGAGATTTGCTGCCATTATTAGCGAAAACAGGGCGGCAAAGCCAAATATTTTTGCCTGATTGCCTTTTTTAATTTCATCCTGGGTTAGTTTGCTTTCTGTCATCCAGGCGTTGGCGAAAAGAATAGGCGAATACCAGATACCACCTAAAACAAATGCTGATGCGGCTGCAGCTACTACTGCCAGCCAGTTGATTAGTGAAGGGTTCATAATTGAGTTTAATTTAAGTTTATATAAATATATAACTTAAATTAAACTAATTGCAAATACCTGTTTATCAAATTATTGAACAGTATAATGGTAAATAGTCCTTCCTATATTACCATCGCCATCAATGCCTTCAATAATTGCCCGATACGATCCTTTTGAATCAGCATTAAATAAATCAAAAGTGGCTTTACCGTCCTTATCTGTTAATATTTTCGGATTCCAGTAAATAGTACTTCTAAGGTCGCTACCTAAACTGTAATTGCGGGTAGGGTCATATTTAGGTGAATAAAATACCCGTGGTTGTGTATATCCTCTAAAAATTAAATTTTGAGTGCCATATTGCTGTGCCGCTAATATTGCCTTTATATCTTCTTTACTCATTTGAGTATGTTTTACAACCTTTCCGTTAATAACTACTACACCGTTGGTGTTATCCATTTTATTGATGCCGCTTAATCCGTCATTCATAAAAACTTCAATATTTTCAACCTCTTCGCTTTTTAAAGTTTGTAAAAAATTATAGTCAACAGCCATACCATTATAATAGATGGATACCTGCCTTTTATCGCCCTGGTTATATGAACGAGATACATATAGTTTATAGTCGATATAAGTTAGCCCAAACGCAGCTGATTGTAAACACTCGGCTATGAACGGGCAAGCACTAAACCTGTCGCCCGATATAGTTTGGTCAGGATCCATACTTAATCCCGTTAATGAAGGATAATCCAGGTGGCTAGGTTTCTTTTCGACAACTGTTGATTTGATAACAACCTCCTTTAACACGTGCGAATTAGCGGCTATTTTTTTACTGTTTTCCATATAAGAGTTCATGGCGCTATCAATATTTGCAACACCATTTGGGGTATTTACATTAATTGTAGGCTTCTGGAAAGTTGCGTTATCCAGCATTATCATCAGGAAGTTAGAGTTGGGGTTGTTCTTGCCGTTTATGGTTAGTTTAGTTGAATCGGCATACATCAGGTTGGTAAATTTAAACTCACCAACCGCGTTTGCAATGGTATTGATAGAGCTTTTCCTGTCTCCAACAATCATGGTGACATTACCCCGTGCAATAGGTAGGCCGGTATTGTTTCTTATGGTACCGGTTATGGATATACCCTGTTCAGGTGGGAATGCGACAACAGGTGATCTGTTGGCAACAATGTCTGCATACTGAATACGGCGATAACCCTGCGTAAGCATCAATACATCCATATCGGCCGCTGTTTTCTCATCCGGGTGGATAAAGTAATAATTAGGTTTTTCTACGTAGCCTTTTAATTCAGAAGTAAGTAAAAGGTTAGTTAAAATGGTGGTTTCCGAAATATCATCATAAGGCACCTTTGTTTCATCAATTACAGCTACCGATAAATTAGCCTGGCTGGGTTTGCCACCAGCCATTGCTGTCAGATCCATAGTTACCTTTTGGCGCGGAGCATAATTTGCCTGTGCAGTTTTTAAGTTAAGATTTAATAAGTCATCACGCAGTATAAAAGCAATACGCTCGGCAATTGGTTCGCCATGATCATTCAATATGGTGATTTTAACAATTCCAGACGGAAACAAAGATTTAGATATTAATGTAGAAAAGGTATCGTCTACCAATGGTTTTGTATTTGCTGCCCAGCACACGGCCTGGCCTACTGTGGCAACTACTGAAAATACCCTGCCCTTGTTTTTTTGGAGAAAAGCGGCATTAGGTGCTAACCTGATGTTCAACTTTGTGGCGTCTGTATTAACCAAGCTTAACCCAATGCCATCGGCTTGTACTTTTGGCAAGTTATAACTGGCTTGCGTACCATCAGGGAAGGTGATATTGGCTTTATAAGTTTTATCAATTTGTGGCACCAATGGAAAAACACCCATGCCTAAATGCTGCTGTGCCGGAATTTCGGCCACTACTGCACCGGTGTTATCAGTTATAGTTCCTTTAATATCTACTCCTAAGCCGTCTGGCCTAATAGCTTTAAAAGCAACTTTTGTTTTTACGCCGTTTATCAAATCGCCGCCTTCAGCAAAAAACTGTACGTCGGGTTGATCTACTGCATGGGTTAATGAGAAAGAATTAGTTACTGTTTTGTCTTCTGTTACATTAATTTCTGTAACTAAACTGGCGGTTGCTATTGCTGCGGTTTTATTAGTTGTAAATGATAGATCAAGAACGCCATTTGCATTGGTCACGCCTTTTCCTTTTTGCAAAGTTTCATCATCATTTGCAGCTTTCCAGCTTACTTTTCTATTGGCGTAGGGCTTTCCGTTAGCATCTTTATAAGCAACTTTGACAGTAACTTTTGATGTGTTTGCCTTTGTAGCGCCCGACAATTGTATAGAAGTACTTATAGTTTTATTGGGATTACCGACAGTTATTTCTTTATTAAAAAAATAAGCGGGATCTTCATTTCGCATCCAAGTAGTATAAGCTCTGAAATGGTAGTTTCCTTGTTTATAATCGGGCGCATTAAACACCACATTACCAAACGCAACTTCGCCTCCGGTAACTTGTAGCTTTAACGATTGTACTATAGAGTCCTGGCTGCTTACCACATCTACATAAACTATTTTACTCACTTTTGATGGCTGATGTATATCAATAGTAACATAGGCCTTAAACCATGCGGTATCGCCAAGTGCATAATAAGGCTTGTCAAAGTGCATATAAACTTTTTCAAAAGGACGTTCATTGGCTCGTTTAGCCATACGGGCTGCCAGGGTTCTTACGCCGATGGTATCGGTTTGTGAAAAAGCAGACAGGCTTACACCAATAATTAATAATAAGGAAAAGTATAGTGCTCTGAAATTCATCTTTACAGGTTAGTGGATTTATTGATGGCTAATATATTTAATTAAGATAGCATACTGTTGGCTAACTGATATTTTTAACACTTTTTAATGTTATTTAGTATAACCGGTATTAAATGGAGTGCAATATAAATAGTAAACAGCAAGTGTTACTTACTTAAAATAAACAAACAGACGTATGTGTCATTAATAATTACTGTTTTATGACCATCTGGTATTTTTGTAACTACGTATATTTGATAAACAAATAAACTATGAAAAGAACCATTTTATATATTGCCCTTGTTGTGGCATTTTTTGGCTGTGCAAACGGGCAATCAAAAACTGGGGATTACGCCCCTGCTAAATTACCTGCTGTTAAACCGGGTGAAGCTGTTGCCACTTTTGCCGGTGGCTGTTTTTGGGCTATGTCAGAATCTATGTCCGAATTAAGGGGGGTTAACCAGGTAATATCTGGCTTTGCAGGTGGTAGTACCAAGAATCCAACTTATGATGATGTATGTACAAAGACAACCGGCCATGCCGAAACTGTGCAGGTTTATTATGACCCCAAAGTAATAAGTTATGAAAAACTGGCAGAGGCATTTTTCTATGCGCATAATCCTACCGAACTGAATTATCAAGGACCCGATCAGGGTGATGATTACCGATCAGCAGTATTTTACCGCACGCCGGAGGAAAAGGCAATATTGCTTACCCTGGTAAAAACCATTAACGCCTCAAAGCATTACAATGCGCCAATAGTTACTCAGGTTGTGCCTTTCACAGTTTTTTATCCTGCGGAAAATTATCACCAGGGCTATTATAAATTGCATATTAACGACCAGAGTGGCGAATTCAATGCGGGCTATCTTCGCGCGGTATCTGAACCAAAAGTGTTAAAAATGCGCGCAGCAGAAAAAGCGCAGTTAAAACCGGAATTTCAAAAAATGTAATTAAAACAAAATATTATAACAAAGGCTCATGAATTCCATGAGCCTTTGTTATTTATAGTTTACTAAACCAACCTTTTTTCCAAAACGCTATTACTTGCAAAATAGCTATCAAAAGCATAGCACCTAATGCATAAAAATATCCATGAGGTGCGTAAAGTTCGGGCAGGTTATCGGGCATAACTTTATTGGTTACCGGATCTACACGCGCAAAGTTCATCCCATAAACACCGGCAATAAAAGTCAGCGGTATAAATATAACCGATATAATAGTGAGCACTTTCATGATCTCGTTCATGCGGTTACTTACCATTGATAAGTAAAGATCAAGTATGCTCGAGGTAATTTCTTTGTAGTTTTCTATCAGATCCATTATTTGGATGCAATGGTCATACGCATCCCTTAAAAATATCTTTACCTCAGGTTTTATCAGCGGGTTATCCGTACGTATCATTTCATTGATCTTATCCCGCTCGGGCCAGCTTGCACGTCGTAATATGATCAATGTTCGTTTTAATTGTTGCGTATCGTACATGATGCTTTTATCGGCGCTTTGATATAAACGATCTTCAACAGTATCCAGCGAGTCGCCAATTTGTGCCAGCAATACAAAGTAGCGGTCAAGTATAGTATCCGTTAACGCATAGCACATATAACCCGGCCCGGCAGTACGGATGGCGCCCTTACCGGCAGCTAAACGGGCTTTAACCGCTTCGAAATACTCGTCGTGCGTTTCTTCAAATGTGATGATGGTGTTTTCCTTTATTAAAGCCGAAAACTGGTTGTTGATCAATTCATTTTCATCGGTAAAGTGTATTACCCTACTTACAACAAAGGCATAATCATCATACTCATCAAACTTGGGGCGTTGGTGAGTATTGGTAATGTCTTCTAACACCAGCGGATTAATATTCAAATGGGTCTCTATATCTTCAAAAAGTTTTTCGTCAGCAAGCCCTTTAATTTGTATCCAATGCGTGTGATTAGTGCACTTTTTAAACTGGTCGAGAATTACGGTTATATTTTTCCCAGTGTCTGTAACCAGTTCTTGTTCATTGTAAGAGTAAATAGTAATATGAGGTTTAACCGCATCTTCCGGAATATTTATAGATCCGGGCCTTTCGCCCACCTTGCCAATATGCTTTTTATTTTTGTAGCGTACTCGTTTAATACGGTTATCCATTTTATAAATAGTTTATGGTTTGTGGTCCCTGGTTAAACAACAGATCGGCGATGCTTAGGTTTTTCATAAACCCGCTACGCTCTTCAAAAACCTGGAAATAGGATTTTTGTTCAAATCCTGATTCTTTTTTCGGGCTGATAACAGCTCGAAAATCTGCTAACGATGCGTATTCGTGCTCATAAGTTCCGGTATAATTTAAAGCCAGGGGCATTTTTATCGCCTTTAATATAAACTGCAATAACTGCTCATTATAGTCGAACAGGTAATTGTATCTCTTTTCATAAAAAGGGGCAAGGTCATCCTCATAATATTCAAAATATGCCGATCGGCGGTAACAAGCCTGCAAGCTCATCCAGTGCAGGCGTTGCCAGCTAAAATCATAGCTAATTTTAACATCCTTAATTTTCGTATGATTTTTTGAACCCTTTATAACAGGCACCACTAAAGACAATTTACCATCAGGCGAATAAATATCTGCACGGTTACGATAGGTTTGTTTGGGGAAATGCTCCTCTTTTTCTATCAGTATATCAGGCTTGTAAATGTTTAGTTTTACAAAATATTCAATCGGTGGAAGATAAAACATGGGTAGCACAGCGCCTTTTTCAATCATATCTTATTATGTTTGCGATAAAATTCGTCGAAAATAATGATAAATAAAGGGCTTTCAAGGTTAGGCATATTCTTTTTGTACCTAATCTCTTTATTACCCTTTTGGTTACTGTATATTATTTCCGATATTTTATTCGTCTTTCTCTACTATATTATCGGTTATAGACGCAATGTGGTGCAGGAAAACTTACGTAATTCTTTCCCAGAAAAAACTGACAAAGAACGCGCCTACATTGAAAAGGAGTATTTTAAATACCTGGGCGACCTGATAATGGAAACCATAAAAACCATTAGTATATCAGAAAAAGAAATAAAACGCCGTGTTGTTGCAACTAACCCCGAACTACTTGAACAATATTTTAAAACAGGAAAAAGTGTAATTGCCGTTAGCGGGCATTATTGCAATTGGGAATACGCCGCATTAAATTTTTGCTTTTTCAGCGATAAAAAGTTTATGATCATTTATAAACCATTATCAAATACAACTTTCGATGATTTTTTTGTCAGGGTACGTTCGCGTTTTGGTGGCATACCGGTATCAATGAGTCAAACTATGCGCAAAATGGTTCAATATAAAAACGAGCAAACAGTTAGCGTATTGGTTGGCGACCAAACCCCAGTTAGGGCCGAGGCCAATTATTTTACCGATTTTTTAAACCAGCAAACACCAGTATTTTTGGGCATAGAAAAACTGGCAAAAACATTAGATGATATTGTGGTTTTTTACAAAATGGAAAGGTTGAAACGCGGTTTTTATACTTACACACTGCTTCCGCTGACAAATGAAGCTAAACAAACAGCAACCCACGAAATTACCGAACTGCACGTAAAATGCCTGGAAAAAATTATAAGAGACAAGCCTCAATACTGGTTATGGTCGCACCGCAGGTGGAAGTTTAAGCCGGAGGATATACAACGATGAGCCATATACCAAAAGTTGCCGTAGTTATTTTAAACTGGAACGGCGCTAAACATTTAAGTCAATTCCTGCCATCGGTATTAACATCGGTGTGGCCTAACCTTGAAATTATTGTGGGTGATAATGCCTCTACGGATAATTCAGTTGAGTTGTTAAAGCGTGACTTTCCATCGGTAAGGATTATTCAAAACAAAGATAATTATGGTTTTACCGGTGGCTATAACCGGGTTTTGGAGCAGGTTCAGGCAGATTATTTTATCCTGTTAAACTCTGATGTCGAGGTTTTCCCGGGATGGATAAAACCGGTGATAGATCTAATGGAAAGCGACGACCTGATAGCCGTTGCGGCACCTAAAATAAAATCGTACACGCAAAAAGATCACTTTGAACATGCCGGGGCAGCAGGCGGTTTTATTGATAGTTTGGGCTATCCATTTTGCCGCGGGCGCATATTTTACGAGATAGAAGAAGATAAAGGGCAGTACGATCAATCGGGCGAGGTGTTTTGGGCATCGGGTGCTTCTATGTTCATCAAAAAGAAATACTGGGATGAAGCAGGCGGTTTTGATGAACGCTTTTTTGCACACATGGAAGAAATAGACCTTTGCTGGCGATTAAAAAATCGGGGCTACAAGGTTATGTATTGCGCTGAATCGGAAGTATTTCACTTAGGTGGTGGGACTTTAAATACCGAGAATCCTTTTAAAACTTATCTCAATTTCAGGAACAACCTTTTACTGCTTAAAAAGAATTTACCCTATTTTAAAGCCGTAGCTGTTATTAGCGCGCGTTTATGGCTTGATTTTATAGCTATGGCGCGTTTTTTAAATGAAGGAAAAAGACGAGATGCCTGGGCTGTTAGCCGCGCCCATCAAAACTTTTTCAGGAACTTACTTAAACGGGCCTATCCAAAACACATAAAAGACTCGAAGCCAGTATCATATGATTTGCGACTAAAAGGCATGTACAAAGGTGTTTTAATTGTAGATTTCTTTGTGAAAAAACGGCATAAATTTACCCAGCTGGATCAGGACGATTTTTGTTGATCTTTAACTGTTTTATCGTCACTTTCCTTTTCTAGTGTATCTAATTGCTTCCCTTCCAATAAAGTAACATTTACATCCTGTTTGTGAGAAGGAAGCTCAACACCCTCTTTAGTAAATAGCTCATATACATCCACCAATATATGGCTCTTCAACTGCAACCAGGTACCAATATCGGCAGCCCAAAATAATAACCTGAAATCAACCGAATTTTCATTCAAATTATGTATAAATATTAATGGCTCGGGTTGGGCCATCACATCGTCGCGGTTATGCAACAGGTCTGAAAGTAATTGTTTTACCCTTGGAATATCAGAACCATAAGCTACGCTAACAATAATCTCTACGCGACGGTTATTATTGCTTAGCGTCCAGTTAATTACGTGGTGCGATATTAGATCGCCATTAGGTATGATAACCTCTGCACCATCGGCAGTAGCCAATTTACTGGAGCGTATACCAATCTCTTTTATAGTGCCCGAACGGTTGTCAACTTCAATAATATCGCCAATTTGGATAGGCTTTTCAAATGCTAATATTAACCCGGATACCAGGTTATTTACCACGTTTTGTAAACCAAAACCAATACCCACGCCAAATGCACTAATAATAATAGTGATCTTATCTAACGGGAAATTCGAAGCGGCAACTGCAAGGAAAAAACCAATAGTAAATACACCAATACGTATCAAAAGGGTAGAGGTACGGTTTTTCTTTTTCTGCGATGAAAGATCGTTAGAGCGTTGTGCAGCAACGTCATAAAAGTAACTTACAATTCTTGATAATACAGATGACAACCAAATAACTGCAATAAAAATAACAAAGCCACCAACAGTAAATGAAGCGCCTGCTACGGTACGCGATTGATTTAACACGTCGCCTACATAATCGGTTACAAAATCATCAATATTGAAATTTTGCAGCAGGAAGAAGAACCATAAAATGCCTGCAAGCGTAGCCAGGATATTTCTGAATTTCTTTTGCAATAAATTGTAGTCAATCCAGCTTACAATACTATTCTCTTCTTTCGGGGTTTGAAATTGAAGAAACAAGCCCTGAATAATTATTTGAACAACAAAATAAAGCGTAACGAGGAACCATAAATTATATACGGCTGTAACACTGATTATTTTAGCCAAACTAAACCTGCCCGATATATTGCATAGTAACGATAAAAGCTGCATTACAATAAACACCTGTAAAGCTGTTGCTGTATGTGGTAAATAGTCTTCAGGTATTTGTTTAACCTTTTTATAAAACGCCAGGCCCGCTATAATAGAAAGCAGGCTTAGTGCTAATACGGCATAGCGGTCTACATTGGTTACTTCTATTAACAAATTGCTTATGCTGTAACCAATAGTCAACACAAATAATACTTGTAATGCGTTGAATAAGGCTTTTGGGCAGAATTTTTTGATGATAATAAGAACACAAACTAACGACACCAGGAAACAAGCCTCTAAAAATATAACAGGCGGATGGTCGTAGAAATAAGGAGCTATGGCTATGACAATTAATAAACAAGATACAAACGGTAGTTTATAAATATAGCTTGCCTCGTTTAAAATAGCCTCGGGGTTTTCATTATTACGAAATGTTTTAGCGCGATTATACAGTATCCATATAAAAACAATTACCAGGAATATGATTCCGGCTAAGTGCGTTAAGGTTTCGTTCTTGAAAAAATAATAAAGCTGTGTATTGTTAAGGTTTACTGTTCCGTTTAAGGCCGATTTAAAATCGTTGTATTGTGGATCGACAGTCCATATATAATCAAATTCGCCGGTTAACGACCGCACGGCAAACCGCTTTATTTTTGTATCTATCTGGTCTGTTTCGTCAAGAATATTGGTGTATAAGGTAGCTACTTTATCTTGCAGTAAATTAACTTTAAACAGCGCAGTGCGATTGGCAAGATCTGTTTTACGCCACAATACTATTGCTGTTTTTCGCTTTAAATCAAAAGCGCTTTTTAAGGCACTGTCAGTCGGCGATTCTTTCAAAATAGAATCTTTTGAAAACTTGATCAGGTCGGTTTGATTTTGAACCAGTTTGGTTCCCATATCATCCAGATCTGATTGCCAATCTTCCACCTGGCCTTGCAAATGATCCAGGTTATCGCGTAAAACAAATAAATACCTTAATGTACTTGATTTATGGGTGCTTGCAAGGTTTTTGATCCTGTTGATCCTTTTAATGGCCGACGGGAATTGCTGGCCAACATCGGTAGTATCCAGCCCGCTTGCCAGGTTATTATTAACCTGGTTAAAACTAGTAGTATATTGTTCAAGACGTTGTAACAGACTGTTTATTGATGTATCCGACTTGCTAAGCGCCCTCATAACCGAGTCACGTGAGCGCATTGCCTTACGCTGACTTTCGCGCAGGTGCGATGGCTTTTTACTATTATCCTGTGCATGGGCGATTTGTCCAAGGGTAATTAAGACAAACAGAATAAATACAGCTACTTTAAACGTTTTTCGCATTTTAATTTATTAACAAACTTTCAATAGCTAATCGGTAAGAATCCAGCCCAAAACCGGCTATAACACCTTTGCAGTTACGTGCCAGCATAGAAGTGTGCCTGAATTCCTCGCGTTTATATACATTAGAAATATGAACTTCAATAACCGGTGTAGTAATACCTGCAATAGCATCGGCAATAGCAACCGAGGTATGCGTATAAGCGCCTGCATTTAAAATAATACCATCACATTTAAAGCCAACCTCGTGCAGTTTATTTATAATTTCGCCCTCAATATTGCTTTGGTAATAACTGATGGTGATATTTGGATAGCGTTTTTGCAGCTCAGTTAAATAGGTTTCAAACCCTGTGTCGCCGTAAATTGATTTTTCACGCACGCCCAACAGGTTTAAATTAGGGCCGTTTATAATTTGTATATTCATCAGTTCAAACTTAACTATAAATCATTAAAACTAAAATCAATTGGATTGGCGATCGACAATAAAAGGTTTTCAAGCCTATCTTAAACTGGAAAAATCGCTTTCGGCAAACTCTATCGAGGCTTATAGCCGCGATATGGAAAAGCTATATCAATATGCTATTGCCCAGGCTACGCCAATATCTCCCGAAAATATTAAACTATCAGACTTACGCCAGTTTATCAATTGGGTAAATGAATTGGGGATGATACCGTCATCGCAAGCGCGTATATTATCGGGCATAAAAGCATTTTATAAATACCTGCTAATGGAAGACGTTATAAAAAGCGATCCGTCAGAATTATTGGAATCACCCAAAATACAACGCAAGCTGCCGGATACTTTGAGCTATGTTGACATTAATAAAATGATTGAAGCCATTGATCTATCTAAGCCTGAGGGTATGCGTAACAAGGCGATACTGGAAGTTTTATATGGTTGTGGTTTGCGCGTATCGGAATTAACAGAACTTAAACTATCTAATCTTTACCTGGATATTGAATTTATAAAAGTAGTTGGCAAGGGCAGCAAAGAGCGTTTGGTACCCATCGGCGGTTCGGCTATAAAAGCCCTGAAATTATGGATAGATAATGTACGTGTGCATATCCCCATAAAAAAAGGTGAGGAAGATATGGTATTTCTAAACCGCCGCGGTAGTCGCTTAAGCAGGGTATATATTTTTATGGTGATAAAAGAACTGGCAGAAATAATTGGATTAAAAAAGACAATTAGCCCCCACACCTTTCGCCATTCTTTTGCTACACATTTGATAGAAGGCGGCGCCGACCTGCGTGCCGTACAGGAAATGTTGGGGCATGAAAGTATAACTACAACAGAGATTTATACCCATTTAGATAGGGAATATTTGAAGGGAACTATTATACAGTTTCATCCGAGAAATTAGAATACATAGAACGGTAAGTACATAAAATGCATTGCAACGATTTTGTTAACATATACTGATTTTAATTTTTTTAATAACATTTGCTTATGAAAAAAACCTTATCGCTTTCTACACTTTGCCTTTTTTGTATTCTTCTATTAACAACTTGTAAAAAAAGTACACAACAACAACCCGCAACATCTACAGGCATGTCATTTAAAGTTGACGGCGTAGCGGCTAAAATGGACAATACAACGGCAATAGGAGCGGCTGCTTCGTCAGCATCTCCGCCCAGCCTTTTTCTTCAGTTAAATATAATTGGTTCAACTACAAGTAATGGTTCAGGATACCCCAGTGTGTTATTGACTATTAGAAACCCAATAGCTGGCATTAATAGCCAGGCGACAATGGCTTATAGTACGGGGCCGGATATCCAGAGTTTTTACCAGGCTACATCTGGCCAGGTGGTTATTACTTCAATAACAAACACCAATGTATCAGGCACATTTCAATTCAACGGTTCAAACACACTAGGCACTCCGATTACTACTAAAGTAATTACAGAAGGAGTATTTAATTGTCCAATAACTCAACAATAAAGTATCAGTATTTTATAAGACTGTTTAAAAATAAATTTGAATTTATATAAGGACTTATATAAATTGCAGAATGAATTTATATCAACGCTTGGGCTTTTTGGTTTTGGGTAGCCGGCTACGCCGGATAAGCGATTCCTTTCTATCAGAAATAACGCGTGCCTACCAAAATGAAGGTGTTGAATTTGACGCGAGCTGGTTCCCGGTATTTTATTTATTGGCCGAGAATGATTCGCTATCCATCAAAGAATTAAGTGAGCAAACAGAAGTTTCCCACCCGGCAGCGAGCCAGCTTATTACCGGGTTAAAAAACAAGGGGCTTGTAACTACAACTACCTGTGCCGATGATGGCCGCAAACAATTAGTAACTTTTACCACTAAAGGACGCGAGCTATTAACCCGCGTTCAGCCGGTATGGGATGCCATACTACTTTCAATGAACGAGGTTATGAATAATGAGCCTGAGTGCAAAAAACTTTTATCGGCAATAACTGCTTTGGAAACTGCTTTTCAAGAAACCAATTTGGCTGAACGTATAGACAAACATTTGGTTAACTCCCTAAAACTTTCCGACCATGAATAAACCTTTTAATTACGGTACCGATCATTTAACCGTAGGCATTTGCCTGGAATTAGCTGCCGGAAAACGAAAGGGTATAATTAATGCCTCGGCACAAGAGCGTATTAACGCATCGCAAAAAGCAGTGCGCGAAATTGTACATAAAGAAATACCCGTATATGGTATCAATACAGGCTTCGGCCCATTGTGTGATACCCATATTTCAGAAGATGATACCGCTTTACTGCAATCCAATATCCTGAAAAGCCATAGTGTGGGTGTGGGTAAACCTATACCCAAGGAGATTTCTAAACTAATGCTGATCACCAAAGTGCAGGCATTAGCGCAAGGTTATTCAGGTGTGCGGATGGAAATACTTGAACGCATCATTTGGCATATTGATAATGACGTTATCCCGGTTGTACCCGAAAAAGGGTCGGTTGGCGCGTCGGGCGATTTGGCGCCACTTTCTCATTTGTTTTTACCACTAATAGGCTTAGGCGAAGTTTGGGTTTTAGATAACAAAGTACCAACTGCATCGGTATTAAAAACAGTTAATATTGAACCAATGGCGCTTGGCCCAAAAGAAGGCCTGGCGCTTATTAACGGTACACAGTTTATACTGGCGTTTGCAGTAAAGGCTGTTGAACGATTAAGTAATGCTTTGGATATAGCCGACCTGGCCGGTGCTATGTCATTGGAAGGGTTAATGGGTTCATCAAAACCTTTCGACCCGCGCCTGCATCAATTGCGCCCATACAAAGGAAATATTCATGTAGCTAAAAATCTTTTTGAACTATTGAATAACTCCGAGATAAGGAATTCGCACGCAAACTGCGATAGGGTGCAGGACCCTTATTCGTTACGCTGTATGCCACAGGTACATGGTGCATCGCGCAATACATGGCTGCATTTAAAAGAGCTCACCGAAATTGAGCTGAATTCTGTAACCGATAACCCCATCATATTTAACGCAGACGATACCATAAGCGGCGGTAATTTTCACGGTCAGCCATTAGCAATGGTGCTGGATTATGCCACCGTAGCTGCTGCCGAATTAGGCAACATTGCCGACAGGCGTTGTTATTTAATGAGCGAAGGTAGGTATGGCCTTCCCAAGTTATTGGTGCCGGATGCCGGCCTTAATTCAGGCTTAATGATACCGCAATACACTACTGCCGCACTGGTTACCGAAAATAAAACACTTTGTTTCCCGGCAAGTGCCGATAGCGTACCAACTTCATTGGGCCAGGAAGATCATGTTTCTATGGGTTCTATCAGTTCGCGCAAACTACATATGGTGTTGGATAATTTGGAATATATACAGGCTATTGAATTGCTATACGCGTCGCAGGCGCTTGATTTCCGCAGGCCGTTAAAGTCAACTCCTGTTATTGAAGCTTGCCATAAACTGATACGCGGACATGTTCCGTTTATTGACCATGACCGTGTTTTTGCGGATGATATTAATTATATATATGGGTTGTTAACCAGTGGTACTTTCCTCAACAACGCCCAGGAAACAGCAATTAAAAACCAACTTAACTTATTTAATAATGACGACTTCGGAATTTATTAATACCTACGCCAATCACCCGGTATATAAAGCACCGCGTGGCTTACAACTGCATGCCAAAAGTTGGCAAACAGAAGCCCCCTTGCGTATGCTGTTAAATAACCTGGACGCACAGGTAGCCGAAAACCCCGCTGAACTGGTGGTTTATGGTGGTATTGGCCAGGCGGCACGAAATCCCGAATCGCTTCGAAAAATAATTGAGATACTGTTGGAACTGGATGAAGACCATTCCTTACTGGTGCAATCGGGCAAACCGGTAGGTATCATCCGCAGCCATCCGCAGGCGCCAAGGGTACTAATAGCTAATAGTAATTTAGTACCTGCATGGGCCAACTGGGAGCATTTTAATGAACTACGCGCCAAAGGATTGATGATGTATGGGCAAATGACCGCCGGTAGTTGGATATACATAGGTACACAAGGTATTTTACAAGGTACCTATGAAACTTTTGTAGAGTGCGGCGTACAGCATTTTAACAGTGACTTGAAAGGCAAACTGATAGTAAGTGCCGGTTTAGGCGGCATGGGTGGCGCTCAGCCACTGGCAGCGACTATGGCAGGCGCGGTATTTTTAGGCGCCGATGTTGATGAGACTCGTATACAAAAAAGGGTAGAAACAGGTTATATCGACCGTATTACGCATTCGTACGAAGAAGCGATTTCCCTTGTCCACGAAGCGATGGCAAATGGTGAAACTTTGTCCGTTGGTTTGGTAAGCGACGCAGGCGATATGCTGGAACGTTTATTAAAAGACAATTTTATCCCGGATATATTAACCGATCAAACATCAGCACACGACCCGTTGAACGGATATATTCCCAACGGGTTATCAATAGCTGAGGCATTGGATCTGCGTAAAAAAGATGCTGTTAAATACAAAGATATATCCATTAAAAGCATGGCGCGCCATGTTGGCTTTATGCTGCAATTGCAAAAGCGCGGCGCTGTAACTTTTGATTATGGCAATAACCTGCGCGAGTTTGCAAAACAAGGTGGCGAGGCCGATGCTTTTAATTTCCCGGGATTTACGCCGGCTTATATCCGTCCGTTGTTTTGCGAGGGAAAAGGGCCGTTCAGATGGGTAGCTTTATCTGGCGATCCGGAAGATATTTATACTACCGATCGCGCTTTGATGGAAGCTTTCCCTGAAAATCATCATTTAATAAACTGGCTTGAAAAAGCACAGGAAAAAATACATTTCCAGGGCTTACCCGCACGTATATGCTGGCTTGGTATGGGCGAGCGTGAAAAAGCAGGGCTTATATTTAACGACCTGGTTGCAAGCGGAAAAGTAAAAGGTCCAATAGTTATTGGACGCGACCATTTGGATTGCGGTTCGGTTGCATCGCCAAACCGCGAAACAGAATCAATGAAAGACGGCTCTGACGCGGTGTCAGACTGGCCGTTATTGAACTTAATGGCAAATACATCCGGCGGTGCTACCTGGGTATCATTCCATCATGGCGGCGGTGTTGGTATGGGTTATTCGCAACATGCGGGTATGGTTGTAGTAGCCGACGGTACAGAACGGGCAGCAACCTGTTTAAAAAGAGTTTTACATAATGACCCGGCAATGGGTATTTTCAGGCACACAGATGCAGGTTATGATAAAGCAGCAGAATGGGGAGAAAAGTTTAATCTAAAAGTTTGGTAGATAAGAAATCATATGAAACTGATCGGTCCATTTAAGCAAATACTAACCTTAGCGCAATTGCCGCTAAAGGGTAGTTTGCGTGATGACCAATTAGAAATAATTACTAATGGTGCCATAATGGTTGAAGATGGGTTGATAAAAGCTATTGGAAAATTTAATGATCTTAAGCAGCTGTATTCTACTGCTTCAATAGAAGAAATTGAAGACGATAAAGTATTACTACCTGGGTTTGTAGATTGCCATACCCATATATGTTTTGGTGGTAACCGCGCAAAGGATTATGCTTTGCGAATAGCTGGGAAAACGTATTTGGAAATTGCCAAAGCAGGCGGAGGTATATGGGATACGGTTACCCAAACCCGTTTAGCCGATGAGAAAACCTTGCTGGATGGACTGCT
>Ga0206854_1078_pt1 | contig 27344 bp, 20 predicted proteins | sample Alteio_BWOrgCont_50_FD_152870 | JGI IMG/M metagenome (GOLD analysis project Ga0206854, IMG submission 152870) | Enriched cells from forest soil in Barre Woods Harvard Forest LTER site, Petersham, Massachusetts, United States -... | ecosystem: Environmental > Terrestrial > Soil > Temperate forest >...
GTCGCCAAAAGTCACGTCCGGCACATAAACGCCTGCCAGGGTGTCGGCGAGTTGCTTCCACCAATCGCGCGCTTCGCGATAAACTTTCACCGCGGCATTCAGCGCAGCGGGGTCGCCCGTGCGTTCATGCAAAGCATACAACACGCCCGCGCGCATTTTTTTGCCAAAGAACCGCCCGAGCGCAATTTGCGCCGCGACATCGGCGGCGTAGCGCCGGTACGTGCCCTCCCGGCGATCCGGTACGCGCTCCCGGGCCCGGCCAAAATAGTCGTCGGAACTCGCCGCCAGGTCTTCCAGCCATTGCGCCACCTCGATGGGCGAATACTTCGCGCTGGGCGGGCCCTGAAGTAATTCGTCCGCGTAATCTTCCATGCGGGAAAAAAGTTGCGGATCGAGCGGGCTGACGGTGCCGAATTTTTTAGGTGAAGGCGTGTCTGAGTAGATTGACCGGGTCGAATCTATGATGGACATGTTCTCGTACATCTCCGGCCAGTAAGTGGCGTTCGCGGCCGAAGGCAGGTGCGCAGTCGTGATCACCGGCAGGATGCGGCTGGCGTGCGCGAGCGAAACTTCCACCGCCCCCGCCGCGCTGGCAAACTCCCGCTCCAATTGCCGCTGCCAGCATTGCGCCGGTGCCTCCGGATTGTAGAGCAATCGGCCCCACACCCGGTAGCTGTAGCGGTATTTTTCAAAATCGCCGCCCGGCGCGCGCATGGTCGTATCAGCATAACAATCGCGCCCGCCCGGCAGGCCGGTGCCTTTGCGACCTTTGAAGCCCAGCGGATCAAAAATTTCGTGGCCGAGGCTGCCGCAAAAACTTCCCGCGCGGCTGTAGCTGGCGGCAAACACCGGATCGCCCCAGAGGAACAACCGCTGCGTGCCCGGCCAGATGCGGTGAAAAATGCCGTACTTGCGGTCTTCCGTGAGCAGGTCGCCGTAGCCGTAACGCAGGAAACTGCGCGCACCGTTGCTCTGAGCAAAAGCGCCGCCGCCGCGCGTCCGCGTGGGGAGTTCCGTGGGGCGGATGGCCGCCTGGTGATAAGGCATCCCCATGTGTTCGGCCCAAAATTTCGGTGAAATGGTCACGGGCAGCCCCGTGCCCAGCGCGGCATCAATCGTGGGCTGGTCCATGCCCTTGGCGTGCATATCAATCTCAATCTGGCGGCCGCTCCGCACGCAGCCATCAAAAATCATCTTCCATAAATCATAACTGCCCTCTGGCACGCCGCTTTCGCCGTGGATGCGGAACGTCACGCCCGTGATGCCGGGGCATTCCTTCAAAATAATCGCCAGCGCGTCCCGCGAATACGGCGCCTGCGTCTGCGGAGTCAGGCTGGAAATATTATAATTAGCCTTTGGGCTGTTCACCCACTCGTACGCGTGTGTCCACAGGCCGAGCTGAAATTGGAGACCGCGCGCCATACATTCGTCGCTGATGAAGCGCAGCATCGCCAGGTTGTTGTCGCGTTCGCCATTGGGCAGGCCCACTGCTTTCACATCATAACCCGGCACATTCAGCAAAAACGGATACGCGAAATAAAGATAGGTGTCGCGCAGGCCGCTCGGCGCATCGTAGCCCAGGCCAAAAGAAAGGTTGAAGCGGTTGAAGCGCTGGGAGGCCAGCATCGTCAGGTAGTTGCGCCAAAAATCCCGGTCATTGTACCACTGCTTGTCCTCTACATCGGTCACAAACATCCGCATGACGCTGCGTATCTTGTTAGCCGGACGCTCGGCCATGCCCGCCCAGGGATAAAGTGTGGTGCGCGAATCTCCACCCAGCGTGATGGCATCGGCGATTTCGGTCAGGGCGTACTGTAAGCCACGCCCATCCGCGCCACTGGCGACCAGCACTTCGCGCGTGCCCAGTTTGCCCGGCACAATGGCCAGTGATTCCGCTTCGGTGGGCGTGGCGACTCCCGCATCGCGGGCAAGTTGCGTTGCTCCGCCGGCCGCCACGATGCAGCGCGCACCCAAAGGCGCTTCTTCCACTTTGGCCACTTGGCGTACATCCAGACCGCGCTGGGTCAGGGCGTTGTGCAATTGCTCCAGCCCCCATTGAGCTGCGGGCGTCGTCACTACCGGGTCGGCCGGGTCGGCGATCAGGGCGATGATGTTGCTGCCACCGCTGTTGGCCTTGTTGAGGGTGTCCGGCGTTTTGCTGCTGGCGCAACCCGCCCATGAACTGCCCACCACGCCGCCAGCCGCCGCCAATCCGGTTTGGATTAAAAATTTGCGCCGTTTCATGCTCAATAAAGGGGTGGAGGGTTAAAGTGGGGTGGGGTGATAATTACACGCCGCGGTCTCTTTTTTGGCAACTCTCAATGATTTCTCTAACAAATTGCCATCAACGGCGTCATAGACTACGTTTCCCATCTTCCGTCTTACTGTCATGAAAACCCGCCTCCTGCTTTTAAGTTTCGCCGCTATTCTGCCCTTGGGGCTCTCCGCCCAAACTTCCCTCACCATCTATAATCAAAATTTCGCCGTCGTGCGCGACCATGTCTCCCTCGACCTCAAGGCCGGCGAAAACACCGTGCCCTACACGGGCGTTACCGCCCAACTCGAGCCTGACTCCGTCGTCTTGCGCGACCCGGCGGGCAAAGTGCCTCTGCACATTGTTGACCAAAGCTACCGTGCGGACACGCTATCCGTTGGCTACATGCTGCAACTGAACGAGGGTAAAACGATTGATTTTTTGGTCCGTGACAAGGACAACAAGGAATACACCGTCCAGGGCAAAATCATCCGCAGCGGTTATACCCCGTCTGGTTCGACCAATTCATTGGAGTCAGATAGTTCGGAAAACTCCGGTGGCTCTCCCGCCAATTCACCCATCATTTTAGTGAACGGCCAGTTGCGTTTCTCCTTGCCGGGCGAACCGGTCTTCCCCGCCCTGGCCGATGACGCCGTGCTCAAACCCACGCTCACCTGGCGGCTCACCAGTGACACCCCGGCCAAATTTAATGCCGAACTGAGCTACCTCACCGCCGGTTTATCCTGGAGCGCCGCTTACAATTTCGTCGCCCCGGAAAAAGGCGACACGCTTGATTTGGTCGGTTGGGTTACCTTCCAAAACAATTCCGGCAAGGAGTTTAAGGACTCCACCGTCCAGCTCATGGCCGGCAGTGTGAATAAAATCGAGCCGGTTCAACCGCGAATGGCCATGGCCATGGTTGCCGGCGTCGGTGGTGGAATGCCGCCGCCCGAAGTCACGGAAAAAGCCTTCGACGAATTTCACCTCTATTCCCTGGCCCGGCCCGTCTCCTTGCATGACCGCGAATCCAAGCAGGTCGAATTCATTAGGGCCGCAAACATCAAGGCCACGACGCTCTACGTTTATGACGGCGCGGACCTCAACAATTTTCGCGGCTGGAATTCTGACATGATTCGCACGAACCCCGAATACGGCAATCAGTCCAGCAAAAAAGTCTGGGTCATGAAGGAGTTTAAAAACAGCAAGGACAACGGCCTTGGTCTCGCGCTGCCCGCCGGGCGGGTGCGTTTTTATCGCCGGGATGATGCCACCCAGAGCCTGCAGTTCACTGGCGAAAATACCCTCGATCATACGCCCGAAAACGAAACGGTGCGACTCTACACCGGCGACGCGTTTGATATCGTTGGCGAGCGCACCCGCACCGACCTGCAAATGAGCCAGCGCAATGAAGTGCTGGAGGAAACCTTCCAAATTAAAGTCCGCAACCACAAAGCCGACCCGGTGGAAGTCCGCGTTGTCGAGCATCTCCGCGGGCCGAATTGGACCATCCTCGACAAGTCCGACGACTTTATTAAAACCGACGCCCAGACCGTCGAATTCCGCGTCCAGCTCAAGCCCGACGAGGAAAAAATCGTCACCTACCACGTCCAGTATAGCTGGCGGTGATTTAAATTAAACCTTCCCCGCCTGCAAAAACGCCCGCAGCAGCGCATACAAGTCCGGCGAATTGAGCAAAAAGGAATCATGGCCGAGGTCGGAGGTGACTTCGGCAAAAGTCGCGCGACGGCCCGCGCGCAGCATCGCTTGCGCGATTTCCTGGCTCTGCTCCGTCGGAAACAGCCAGTCCGACGTGAAGCCGACGATTAGCGCCCGCGCGGTCATCGCCTTGAACGCATCCTCCAGTTTTTCGTCGGGTCCGTGCAGGTCAAAGCGGTCCAGCGCCTTGGTGAAATACATGTACGTGTTCGCGTCGAAGCGATTCACAAAGCTCTGGCCTTGGTGCTGCAAATAGCTTTCGACTTCGAACTCCACGTCGAAGTGTCCGGGCGCATCGCCCGCAGGTTCGCGCTTGGCGCGGCCAAACTTCGAGTCGAGGCTCTTATTCGACAGGTACGTGATGTGCGCCATCATCCGCGCGACGGCCAGGCCGACGTTCGGGCCCTTGTCCGGCTCGTAGTCGCCCTTGTTCCACGCGGGATCCTGCATGATGGCGCTGCGTCCCACGGCGTTAAACGCAATGGCCTGCGCACTCTGCCGCGCCGTCGCGGCCATCACCATGATGCTGCGCACATCCTGCGGAAAATCTATCGCCCACTGCATCGCCATCATCCCGCCCATCGAGCCGCCCACCACGGCGGCGAGGCTGTCCACGCCGAGGTGTTTCACCAGCCGGGCGTGCGCGCGCACGATGTCGCGGATGGTCACCACTGGAAAATCCAGATTGTAGCGCCGCCCCGTGCGCGGGTTGATGGAGGCCGGGCCGGTCGATCCACGGCAGCCGCCGAGGCAGTTCGCGCAGATGACAAAATACTCGCGGGTGTCGAAGGGCTTGCCGGGACCGATGATGTTGTCCCACCAGCCGGGTTTGCGGTCGTCGGGTGAGTGGCGCCCGGCGCAATGGTGGTCTCCGCTCAGTGCGTGGCAGATGAAAATGGCATTGGAACGCGCGGCGTTTAGCTGGCCGTAAGTTTCGTAGCGCAGCGTGAATTCGGGAATCTCCGCGCCGCTGTCGAACTTGAAGGGTTCCTTCGAGACAAAATCCTGCGGACGCACGAGGCCCACGTCGCCCCCGGTCAGGGCGGCATCTGGGGCAACTACGACTGCGGAGTCATCATCGGTCATCAGGCGGTCAGAATGGACGAGCGGGGCGGCAGGATGAAGCCCAAAAAATGGGCTTGGAGATTATCGGGCCTGCGCTGGCGCAGCGCCGCCATCATGGCATCCGGGCAAAAAAAACGGTCAGGCACCCTACGGCACTCGCGAAGCCTGGTTACCGTTGCTCCCTTCCGGGCCTGGCGGAGTTCACCGGTCCAACGTTGCATAGGACCCAACCAACGCTGATTCTTGCAGAGGTTTTACCCCGGTGCAACCCTGAATATGCCTCGGCCAACAACCTGCCCGGCAGCCGCTTACGACATCTTCTTCAACCACCCCAGCATTTTTTGCTTCACCACGCTGCGGTGGGCCGAACCGTCGCCCTTCGCCGATTCCTGCCGGTGGGTGCGAAACCACTCGTAGCTTTCCGCAAACATTTCGTCGTTCGAGTAGCGCGGCTTCCAGCCCATTTTCAACAGCGGCGACACATCGAAATAAAAATCCTTGTGGTAGGTCAGGTAATGCCAGGGCGCCAGCGGGCTCAGGTTCATCCAGTCCAATACGCGCAACGAGTTAATCGCCAGCGTCGGCGAAATTCCCACCACCTTGGAGGGCGACCCCGCGCGCTTGATCAGCGTTTCCAACGCCTCGCGCAACGTGCCAAAGCGGTCGGTGCCGACGTTGTAGCTGCCGGGTTTGCCCGCGTCCATCGCCAGCATATAAGCGTCCATCAAATCGTGGGCGTGGACGAATTGAAATTTCTGGTTGCCATCGCCGATGGTGTAAATCTTCCGGCCTTCCTCAATCCATTGAAAAAGAATCTGGAAAATCCCCAGTCGTCCTTCGCCGAGAATGGTGCGCGGGCGGATAATGACGAGCGGGAGGTTCCCCGCTGCGCAAACTTCCCGCACAGCCACTTCGCCCGCCAGTTTGCCCCGGCCATAAATTTCCACCGGCTGCAACGGCGAGTCATTGGTCGCGGGACACTTCGGCGTGCCAAAAATCGCGCTCGAACTCATGTGAATGAACGATTTCACCTTCGTCTGCACCGCCATTTGGGCCGCGATGCGCGAGCCGTCTACATTCACCGACCAAAATTTGTCGCCTGACTTCGTCAGCGGCACCAGCGCGACGTTGTGGTGCACCACGTCCACGCCTTCCATCGCCCGGCGCACACCCGCCTCATCGCGGATGTCGCAGTTGACGAATTCAATTTCGCGCGGGCGCGAGGCATCCTCCCAGATGTCGAGAATGCGCACTGTTTCGCCGCGGGACTGCAGCCGCCGCGCAATCAGGTTGCCCAAAAATCCGGAACCGCCGGTGACCAGGTGTTTCATAAAAATTTAGAATTTGATGCCGTTGTCCACACACCAGCGCAGCGAGCGCCGCATGCCTTCTTCCAGGTCAATGGCTGGCCGGTAGCCCAGTTCGCGCTCCGCGCGCGCCACTGAACAGGCGATGGTCTTGTTCATTTCCGACAGCACGTGAAATTTTTGGTGATAGATTCCCGCTGATTGCAAAGTCCAGTCAATGACCTCGGCCACGTCGCTGGCGAAGCCCGGCAGGCGCATCCGTTTATGCGCGCACTTGTGCCCAAACTCCGTCTCCAGCAGGCGTTCCACGGTATCAATGATTTCGTTCATCGTGTAGGGACGCTTGTCCGCCACCCAATAAGTTTGCCCAACGGCTCCGGGCGTCAACGCCGCGAGTTGCAGACCCTGGCACAAATTGTCGATGTAACTCATCGAGCGCTTGTTATTGCCGCTGCCGACAATCGGCGCCTTGCCGTCGCGAATCATGGCGAAGAACAGCGTTTGCCGTGGCGGTTGATAGGGGCCGTAAAACCATGGCGGTCGAATGATGACCGTTTCAATATCTCCGCGCTTAGCCCGCTCCTTCACCGCCAGCTCCAACTGCATTTTTGACTTTCCGTAATTCATATACGGGTGATAGGGCGAGTTTTCGTCGAAGAGATGATCGGGAAAGGGATTATTCCCGCAGGGCGAATTCGATGAAACTATCACCGCGCGCCGCACGCCGGCGGTGGCCGCCGCGTCGAGAATGTTTTTCCCTCCCTGCACATTGATTTCGTAAAACTCGCTGACTTTGCGCGGATGGATGATGCCGGCCGTGTGAATCAAAATCGCGCCTCTTGTTCTTGCGCATAATCGTGTGCATACGGCCGGGTCGCGCAGGTCACCTTCCACTACTTCCACGCGGTCGGAAATTTTGCACAGCGCCGCGGCATCCTGCCCCGGCAGCACCAGCGCGCGCACTTTTAAACGGGTGTTTGCTCCACGGAGCAGGTCGTGGTCCGGCAGACCCTCGATGAGCGTTTGCACTAGACGAAAACCCAGCCAGCCTTGGGCGCCGGTGACGATGACTTGTTCAGTTGGCCAGTTGCCCATGTTAGTTTTGATTTAAGAAATGAAGCGCATTGCGGCGTGCGAACGCCATCACGCTGCCCTGGGGGTTCACGCCCGGCGCTGTACAGAGCAGACTCGCGTCGGCGATGTAAAGGTTTTTGACCCCATGCACGCGACCGAACGAATCCACCGCGCATTTCGAGCGGTCTTCGCCCATCGGGCAAGAGGAAAAGAGGTGAATCGTAATGAGGCTGGCCTTACCGGCCGGCACCACTTCGGGCAATTGCCGCAATTCATCGGCATTGTTCAAGACGGGTGCTCCAGTCACCCCCGGAAATACTTTCTCTGCCCCTGCGGCGAACATGATTTCCGCGAGCTTGCGCAGACCGTCGGCCAAATCGCGCATATCAGCGGTGGTGAGCCGGTAGCGCACTAAGGGGTCGCGAAAGCCCGGCAGTGGTCGTACCGTGCCGTGGCCTTCGCCGGTGATCATCGCGTAGTAATTAGCCTGGCGCGTCCAGGTTTGGGTGACGGCGCGGGCCGCAGCAGGGTGGTCGAGCAATCCCAGCGCTAGGTAGGGCGGGCTGCTGATGGAACAACCAAGACTTAACCGTGGAGAAAATTCTTTGACTTGGTGAACTGGCACGCCCAGGTTGGCGGCATTCACCGCCTCGGGAAATTGGGCGACAAGTTTTATCGTCGGATGCAACCGCAACTGGTCACCTACATTTTGGGTAATCCCGCCGCGCCGCAATAGCGCAGGCGTTTGCACGGCCCCGGCGCAGACAAACAAGGTTTCCGCAGAAATTTCGAAATCCTTCCCGGAGCCATGTTTTGCCTTCACCAGCCAACGCCCGCCTTCCTGCCGGATGGACAGTGCCCGGCTATTGGGCACGAGTTTTCCGCCGGCGCGCAAAAACCGCGGTACAAACGTGCGGGTCATGGACTGGCGGGAACCGCGCGACTCTCCGTTGGGCCCGGATTCATAGCGAAACCACCGGGGAATTTCCAAAGACTTCCAGCCGAGCTTCAGCGCGCCATTGTGCAATTTTAGCGATGCTGCCGACGCCGCACCCGGCAGCAACGACACACTTAAATCCTTTTCGCACGCTTCGAAATGCGGGCGCAGTTCTTCGTCTTGAATTCCCTCGACCTTAAAATCTTTCCGCCACGTTTCCAGTATGTCCGGCGGAGTGCGGTGGTAGAGTCCGCTGTTGATTTCGCTGCCGCCGCCCACGCACCGCCCCTCCACGTAGGCGATTTTCGTTTGGCCCATCGTGACAGTCAAACCGCCCCCGCGGTATTTCTGTTCCATTTCTTGTCGCGAAAATGGCTCACAGGATTCCAAGCCGAGATACGGCCCTTCTTCGAGCATCATTACTTCGCGACCCGCTTCCGCCAGCAGGCAACCGGTGATGCTCCCACCCGGCCCGGAACCAATAACCAAGACTTCGCAGCGCAGTTGCGCTGGCGGATCGCGCACAACGGCGCCCGGCGGGCCGACCAGTTCTGACGGCGGTTCCGTGCTTAGCGCGCGGCTGTGCAGCGCCAGCGCAGTCAGGCTTTCGTGAAAGCGCAGGAAATCGCGCGTTGCACCAAAAGGAAGATTTTTCCACCAGCGAATAAATTTTTCACGCTTCGCCAATGGCGCAGAGTGAAAGGGTTGCCCGAGGATGAGCCACGCCAGCTCATCAAAGCCGAACGACGCCAGCTTCATTGGCGGCCGCAAAAAATCCATCATGCGCTCTTGCTCGCGCAAAATAAACTGCGCGATGCCGTTGTGGGGCGGCTGCAAGTTAAGTGCCGCGGGATCCGCCAGCTCGGCCGCGAGGGAATAGGCTAGGGCGCAGGCGGTATCGTGCCGTTGGGCTTGAAAAAGGCGGCTCATGGAGGGACGGTGGCGATTACGTCGCAAGCCACACCAGCAAAAGTGCCAGCGCGCCGATGAGGTAGCTTTGCCCATCCTTGAGTGCGAACAGCACCGGGTCGTCATGCAGTTGCCCGCGATGGGTGATAAGCCACACGCGGCTGATCCAGTACAACAGCAGCGGGCAAATCAGCAGCAGCAGCCCCGGGTGATGGTACAGTTTGCTGACTTGCTCGCTATTGACATACAGCGCCATGACAATGACCGAGAGGTACCCGCTGGACATCCCGAAGGTGTTGACCATCTCCAGATCGCCAACGACATAGCCGCGGCCGTGGATGCCCGTCAGTTTGCGTTCACGCAGGGATTGCAATTCCTGCAACCGCTTCATCATCGCCAGGCTCAGGAAAATGAACATCGAAAAACCCAGCAGCCACGAAGAATAGACAATGCCCGTCGCCACATGGCCGGCAATCAGGCGCATGGTGTAAAGGCCCGCCAGCACAAACACGTCGAGAATCGCCACTTCCTTCAAGCGCAGCGAGTAGGCCGTGGTGATAACTCCATACGCCAGCAACACCAGCGCAAATTTTGGCAGCGCGATGAGCGACAGTACCGTGGGGATCAACAAGAGCAGCGGCCCACCGATAAAAGCCCAAGGCAGATACAAGCGCCCCGATGCCAGTGGCCGATGGCGTTTCCGCGCATGCTGCCGGTCGGACTCCAGATCGAGCAGGTCATTGAGCACATAAACGCCCGAGGCAAACAGGGAAAAGGCCGCAAACGCCAGCAACGACGACTGCAAAGCCGCCGCATCTTTCAGCTTATGCGCAGTGATGAGCGGGACAAAAATAATGATGTTTTTAACCCACTGGTGCGGGCGCAGCGCTTTCCACATCGCGCGCGCACGTTCCGGTGGCCCGGCAAATTCCGCCACCACGCGCCCGTCCGCCCGCATTCTTGCCGTCAAGGCCGTCGAGGCGTTTACGACAATGTTTTTTCTCGTCGCGGCCCAGACGGGCACATCCGCATGCGAATTTCCCGCATAGTCAAAGCCGCCCTGGCCAAACTGCGCGACTAACGCATCGCGTTTGGCCTCCGAACGCAGGTTGGTCAGCCCGTCGCTTGCGAGCACTTCGTCAAACAATCCGATATGTGCGGCCACGCTCTCCACCAAGGTGCGGTCGGATGCGCTGGCGAGCAGGATGCGTCGGCCGCGCTTTTTCTCTTCGCGCAAAAATTCCAAAAACGCCTCATTGTAGGGCAGCAGCGCGGCATTGACCGTGGCGCGCTTCGCCACCTGGCATTTCAGGTTGGCCCGTCCGCTCAACAGCCAGATGGGCACGGCAAAGATGTACAAAATGTTCTGTTTCAGCAACCGCGCCAGCGACTCCCACAACATATCCGAGTAAATGAGCGTCCCGTCCAAATCCACGCACAGCGGCGCGGTGGGAACCGGGGATTCGTGCGCAGCAACGGGCACGGGATGGGGAGCATTAGCCAAGCCGGTATTCCATCCAAAAAAGTCCTGATGCTCAAGTCTTTCCCGATGCGGGGATGGCTGGCGGCTAGCGACGACGGTTGCCGCCAGAGAGGAGTGAGAGGTAGTAGAGTAGGGTGCCCAGCGAGGCAATAAAGGCCGCCACATAGGTCCAGGCCGCCGCTTTCAGAACCGCGCGCGCGCCGACCATTTCTTCTTTGGTCAGGATGCCCAAGCCCTGCAGCCTTTGCAGTGCCCGGCGCGAGGCGTCAAATTCCACTGGCATTGTCACCAACTGGAACACAGTGAGTATGAGGTAAATGGCGACAATAGTGATAATCAGCTTCGGCCCGAAGAAACCAAGAAATAAGCTGCCAATCATAATCACTGGCAGAAGTGAGCAGGCAAAATTGGTCATCGGCACCAACTGCATGCGCATTTCCAGCGCTGCATAGCGTTCTTTATCCTGGATGGCGTGTCCGGATTCATGGGCCGAGACACCCAGCGCCGCCAGACTCATGCCGTGGTAGTTTTCCGAACTCAGCGCCAGCCGCTTGTTCTGCGCGTCGTAGTGATCGGTCAGGTGACCCGGGATCTCCACTATATCTACATTGTCAATTCCTGCCGAACGCATGACCGCCTTGGCCACTTCCGCGCCGGTCATGCCGATGCGTGAGCCGACTTGCGACCATTTCGCGTAGGTACTGCTCACGCGCATCTGCGCCCACAGTCCGAGGAGAACCGGGATAATAATTAAGAAAATGTATTCTGAGAACACGTTGAAAAGATGGCGGAAGCCGGGAAAAGAATCTGGCCAATATAGACCCATTCACCTTGGGCTAAGTTCCCCGTTGCGGCAAGCGAAAGTGACGGTTTGTCAGCCTTCGCCAAATACTTGCCTCGGGCGGGGTGGGGTGTCATCGTCCTCGTTTTTCATGAGCGAACCCGCCTCAGGCCAGCCCTCTGCCAAACAGCCATCCGTCTCCGACGTGAGCAATGACTTGCGCGCCGTGCGCCTGTTGCGCTTGCAGGAATTGCGCGCCCAAGGCCAGGATCCGTTCCAGAACAACTGGACACAGTCGCACACCTCCAAGCAGGCGGTCGAGTCTTTCCCGGAAGGGCAGGAGACCGGCCCGGAAGTCTCCGTCGCCGGCCGCATTGTCATGTTCAACGACATGGGCAAGTCCTGCTTCATCAAGCTGCTCGACCGCGACGGCACCATCCAGGCCTATGTCCGCAAAGACGTGATTGGCGACGAAGCCTACGCCGCCTTCAAGAAACTCGACCTCGGCGACATCCTCGGTACCGTGGGCCCGCTCTTTAAGACGAAGTCCGGCGAAATCACTGTGCGTTCGCGCGAATACCGCTTGCTCAGCAAAGCCCTGCGCCCCCTGCCAGAAAAGTGGCATGGCCTGACTGACAGCGAGCAAATTTACCGTCAGCGCTACCTCGACCTCATCGTCAACGCCGAATCGCGTGAACGCTTCCAACTGCGCAGCAAAATTGTGCGTGCCGTGCGCGAGTATTTGTGGAGCCGCGACTTTGTCGAGGTCGAGACCCCGGTGTTCCACTCCATCGCCGGCGGCGCGTCCGCCCGGCCGTTTACGACACATTTCAACGCGCTTTCCTGTGATTTTTACCTGCGCATCGCGCTCGAACTCCACCTCAAGCGCATGTTGGTGGGCGGTTTTGACCGCGTGTTTGAAATCGGCCGCGTGTTTCGCAATGAGGGCCTTTCCCGCCGCCATAATCCCGAATTCACCATGCTGGAGGTTTATCAGGCCTACTCGGACTACCGCGGCATGATGATGCTCATCCACGACTTGGTTCAGTATATCTGCCGCACGGCGTTGGGTGGTCGCACGAGCATCCCTCGTCCCGAAGGCGGCGAGATTGAGCTGGCTGGCAAATGGCGCGAGGTGAAGTACAAGGATTTGATTATCGAGGCGACGGGCGATGCCGACTGGTTCACGCGCTCCCGAGAAGAAAAACTGGCCGCCTGCGCCAAGCTCGGCGTCGAGGTCAATCCCACCCACGCCGACTACGCCATCACGCAGGATGTGTTCGAGAAACTCATCGAACCGAAACTCATCCAGCCGACCTTTGTAACGCATATTCCGCGCGAACTTTGCCCGCTGGCGAAAATCACTCCCGGGGACAGCTCCACCCTCGACGTGTTTGAACTCTGCATCAACGGCCAGGAAATCGCCCCGGCGTATTCAGAGCAGAATGACCCATTGCTCCAGCGTGAACAGTTTGAAAAACAGGTCGGCGACGACGTGCAGAAACTGGACGAAGACTTTCTCACCGCACTCGAACACGGTATGCCGCCGGCCGGTGGCATGGGCGTGGGCATTGACCGCCTCGTTATTCTGCTGACTGGTGCATCGAATATTCGCGACACCATTCTCTTTCCTTCACTAAAACCGGAGAAAAGCGTCGAAAGCAAGGGCGCCAAGTCGGAGTAGAATGGTTCGTACTGGTTTTGCACCATGCCCTGGACAGTCTACCTCGCCTTCAAGCATCTGTTTCCCACTGGGCGACGGGGTAGATCAGTTTCCGGCTGGCGGGCGCTGGGGTTGGCGGTGGGCCTGGCCACGGTTCTATTTATAGTGCTACTGGGATTTTTGTGGTGGCGGGGTGTTATTGCCCACCTGCGGGATGCTTCACCTTCGTTTTTGTCCTTGGCCGGGCAACTTGGCCTGGTCTGGTTGTATCTGACCCTCGGGGTGGTATTTGTCGCCGCCATTTTTCGACTGACCCCGTTTTTTAACGCCATGTCCATTTTTGGCATCATGTTGGGCGTTACGGTGCTCATTACCGTGCAGAGCGTGATGAACGGCTTTGCGAGCCAGTATGAAACTGTCTTTATTAAGACCCAGGGGGAACTGAATATCTATGGCGATGGCCCGATAAAAAATCCGGGCGAGGTTGCAAGCCTGGCTCTGTCGGTACCCGGAGTGAAGCTCGCCGAGCCGGTCATTTACGGCAAGGTCATCGTCAAAAGCGACAGTGGCGCAGCCGACCCGCTCGTCCGCAGTTTCGATGTCAACACCCCCGGCGTCCCGCGCAATCCGCTCGCCGATACCTTGTTGGCGCCAGCGTCAATTGAGGACCTTGATGACCAACACATCCTGCTGGGGGAGGGGTTGGCCGAACAATTGGGCGTGCTGCGTGGGGACAAAGTTGAAGTCTACACCCTGCATATGTTTGACCAGTTGAAGAGAGACTCGGTGCCGATGCCGCGCGAACTAACTGTTGCCGGGGTCTTCAATACCGGTTTCGCCCTGTATGATGGCAATACGGCTGCAGTTACTTTGCGGCTCATGCGTGATCTCGATGGCCTGACCGATGAAGCGGGCAATATCGAGGTGCGCCTCGATAACGACGATGACAGCCATGTGCTGGATGTGAAAAGCGCCCTGCAGCAAAAGCTCGATGCACTTAACCACAAACGCGCCGCGGCTGGCGACCACGTCGCTTTGACCGTCTCCACCTGGCAGGAGATGAACCACGATCAGTTGCAAATTCTCTTTGTCGAAAAATCCGTCATGTTTTACATCATGGTCGTCATCGTGATTGTGGCGGCGTTTTGCATTCTGTGTTCACTGGCGACATCGGTGGTGCGCAAGACCCGCGAAATCGGTGTCTTGGGTGCCATGGGTGCGCAGCCTGTTCAGGTCGCGGCGGTTTTTTGCCTGCAAGGTCTCTTTATTGGGCTCGTGGGCACGATGATCGGGGTGGGGCTCTCGCTTTTTCTTCTGCATTTCCGCGAGCCGATTGTCGAAGCCTTCGTGGATCAGCGATTGATTGAAAAGTTTTATAATTTCTACCGCTTCCCGGTGGAGTACCGCCTGCTCGATTTTGTGAAAATCATCGGGTTCACCTTTGTCATCAGCACGCTGGCGGGCGTATTGCCGGCGGCGTGGGCCGCCCGGCTCAAGCCCGCCGAATGTCTCCGCTACGAATAACCACGCCTCTTGCGCCACCCGCTCATTTTCATACTTAATGCCTGGATTAGGACTACTACTATTTATACCCCATAATTTCTAAAAAATTTGTCGTTTAATCATCCGTTTTTTCATGTCCGCTTCGATTCTCAACGCCCGCGATTTACGCAAAAGTTACCGCACGCCGGCCGGCGAACTGCCGGTGCTGGGCGGCGTGGAACTGGCCGTTGCGCCGGGTGAGAGCGTGAGCATTCGCGGTGAATCCGGATCCGGCAAAACGACACTCTTGTATTGTCTGGCCGGGCTGGAGGAAATTGATTCGGGCGAAATCGCCTGGGATGGCCGGACGGTCACCGCCCTGCGGCCTGCGGCGCGGGCGAGGATTAGGGCGGAATTATTGGGATTTGTTTTTCAATCGTATTATTTGACACCCGAACTCGACGCTTTGGAAAACGTTTTGTTGGCGCGACGTCTCGCTGGTTCAGTGCGAGCGGAAGACCGTTCACGAGCGAGTGATCTCCTCGGGCGGGTTGGTTTAGCCGGGCGGGTGCGCCATGTGCCGGGCCAGCTCTCCGGTGGCGAGGCCCAGCGGGTCGCGGTGGCCCGCGCCTTGCTCAACCGGCCCCGGCTGTTGTTGGCGGATGAACCCACCGGCAATCTCGACGAGCGCACGGCCGAAGAGGTCATCACCTTGTTGTTCCGTTTGTGCGCGGAGGAAAATACCGCATTGGTGCTCGTCACCCACCATGCCGGGTTTGCCGCGCGGGCCGCGCGGGCGCTTCGCCTGGCGCACGGTGTTTTGGCGGTGAGCACCCCGGGCAGATAGCCCAAAAACAATCACCCGGAAGGGGGAATTTGTTGTTCGTTTGGGATAGTTAGCGGGTGTTATCTAGTGGATCAGCTCCAGGCTTAGGCGGTGCATGCTTCACCGTCCGGATTAAGCCTGATTCGGGTCAGCCGATAAGTAAAAATTCTATTGATTTTCGTTAGGCTCACTCTAGAACCACCCAGATGCTTTCACGTGTTTACCCCAACTGCCTTGTGCTGGCGGCGCTGCTTGCGCTCTCAGCCCTGCGGGCCGCCGAGGTTCCTCCGGCCGCCGAGGCCTTGGCGCAGTTGAGCACGACGCAAACCACTTTCACGGAGTACAAGGATCCTTACGCGCATAGCAGTTGGACGGTGGTCGAAATTGACTTTTCCGGCAAAGCCCCCGGCACTCAAAAGTGGATTAACAATGTCGCAGTTTCACTCAGCATAGCGTGGGGCACCAAGGGGCCGCCCCCGCAGTTGGATTTGTCCATGGCTGCCACCGTCAACCTCGTCGGGGTTGAATCTGGCAAGCACAACACCGTTTTTTTCTTCATCCCACCGGAAATTCTGGCCCGTGGACCGCATGGAGTGACTTATGAAGCGGGCAAGACGCCGTCCTTTTATGTTGTTCAATACAGTGTGGGTGGCAGTGCGCTCACCCCGACCAAGGCCGATTATTCCAGTCAAAACCTGCCGGATGCAAGTTACGTGAAAGGCTTTCTGAACGCGGCGGCTGGCAAAGCCGAAAAGGGTGGACTGCTGACGGAAGCCACCGTGGCACCCTATGTTCTAAACAGCGCACTGGCGCACTTGGCTGGCGAGCCGAACGTTTTCCCGACATATTTGCAAGCCGTTGATGCCGGGCATTGACACCAAGCCACGATTGTGTCACCCCTTCTTTTCCCCCGACTAAATCTTCCCTCCTTAAATCAGTCTTACCCCTTTTCGGATGCCCTCGAAAACCCTTGTCATTAATTGCGGAGCCAGCCACGTGGCCGCGGCCGTTTTCTCTGTAGCCGGCGGCAAACTCACGCTGGAAGACATCGAAACACGCGATATTCGTTACGATGTCTCCAAAGACGAAGCTTGGCTGCCGGCCGTCGCTGAAGGCCTGCGCGACCTGGCCAAGGCCAATTCCAAGTTCCGCGGCAAGGCCACCTTCATCCTCCCCGGCTACCAACTGCTCATCAAGCCCATCAAGGTTCCGCACGTCGAAGCGGCCAAGCAGTCCCAAATCATCGCTTTTGAAGCGCAGAACAACATCCCTTTCCCTTTGACCGAGGCCGTCTGGGGCAGTTCAGTCATTGCCGACGACGGTATCGAGACGGAAGTGTTGCTCGCCGCGCAAAAGGCCGATGCCGCCAACCGATTCTGCGGCCTGATGACCTCCATCGGCCTGCAACCCATCGCCCTCCAACCCAGCTCTCTGCTGGATTACAATGCCTACAAGCTGGTCAGCGGCGCGGAGATTGAAGACACGCTCATTATTAATATTGGTGCCCGCTCGACCAACCTCACTTTTGCCAGCACGGCCGGTTTCTATATCCGCAATGTTAGCATCGGCGGCAATACTTTGACCCAGGGGCTGGCGGACACCATCGGCAAGCCCTTCCCCCAGGCCGAAGATCTAAAACTTGAGTTTTACACCGGCCAAAGTGCTTTTGAAGCCGATAATCCGGTGGTCAGTCAGTTGCAGGGCAAGGCCCAGGATTTCCTGAAACGCCTGAGCCAGCAGGTCACCCAGTCCATTATTGCCTATCGCCGCGCCACCAACCGCCCCGCGCCCACGCGTATCCTGCTCACCGGCCGCGCCAGTTTGCTGCCCGGTTTGCCGGAATTCCTGAGCGAATCCCAAAAAGTTTCCGTGGATTATTTCAATCCTTCCACCAGCGTCTCCCTCGGTTCCCGTGTGGATCAGGGCGTGATGGATCAGTATTATTATCAGATCAGCGAAATCGTGGGCGAAGCCAGCCGTTTGGCCAAACCCCAGGCGCACGGCATCAATTTACTCCCCCAGCGCATCCGCGAGCGGCTGACTTTCGAAAAACAGAAGCCCTTCCTCGTGTTGGCTGCCGCCTGTCTCGCCCTGGCTCCGTTGCCCATGCTATATAAGTATCACCAGGATCTCACCCTGACCACCCGGGAGAAACAGGAGTGGGATGCCCGTACCAATGCGGTCAAAGGCACCGCGGCTGCCATCCAACAAGCCGCCAACAATGCCCAGGATATTCGCGGCAAAATTTCCCAGTACGAGAATCTGATGAATTCCCGGTTCAACTGGATTTCCTTCTTCTCCCAGTTGCAAACGGCCTTGGTGGACATCAAGGACGTTTGGCTCGACAGCCTCGAAGTCGTCCGCGATGCCCCCAAGGCTGCTACGACGCCCCGTACCTTTCTGGGCTCGGCTGCTGCCCGAGCGGCTGCGGCTCAGGCTGCTGCTTCCGCACCCGTTCCCGTCGCCAGCTATAAACTCAAAATCAAAGGCCGCATGTTACTGCGCGATTTTGACCCCGATGCCCCGCCCGGTTCCCGCGACTCCTCGCAGGAAAAAGAGCGCATTGATACGTTGGTGAAAAATTTCAAGACCATTCCCTTCGTCAAGGACGTGGATGAAAGCAGCAAAATCCTCGACCTGCAGACGGACAACCGCATGGTCGGTTTTGAATTCACCGTCATCATTGACCCCGACCATCCGCTCTGAGCTGGCCGGTTGACCTACCTTTCCCTCTTTTTGCCCCATCCCCCTACACTTTGCCGCCCATGGATTCTGTAAAACGTTACCCGATTTTAGCCGCTGTGCTGGCCATTTGCGTCATCGCCTTCGCGGTGGAGTCGTTTTTTCTCTGGCGCTTTAACACCCAGGTCATTGTCGCCCAGCGCAACTTGAAGACCAGCCGTGATATTGCCGAATCATTGAATAAAGCCTCCCCGGCCCCCAATGAGGAAAACAAAGCGGCGGCGTTGAAGAACGTGGACGATCTCCAGGCCACCCTCGACAAGGTGACCAAGACCCTTTCGGACACGCCGATTAAAATCACCGGCATTCCCACCAGCGGCACCGATTTCCTCGTCGCCGTGCAGTCTTATGTGAGCAACCTGCAGTCCAAGGCCAAGGATAAGGGCGTCATTTTGCCCAGCCCTGACTTTGCCTTTGGCATGAGCATGTATATCGGCCGCGTGGTAGCTCCGACGGCGGACAAGATGCCTGCCGTCTTTACCCAGTTGAAGGTGCTCGACTACATCTTGGGCCACCTCATCGGTGATGCCAAGCTCGACGATCAAAAGATGATGCTTGTTTCCGTGATGCGGGAAAATGTCGGCCTGCCGACGCCCACTCCCGGCCAGCCCGCGGTGAGCCCTTCCTCGGATCAGAACACCAGCGACATTTTTGTCGTGCCGCCCACCATCACCGCTCGCGGCCCCGGCGTGGACACCCTGGCCTTTCAGATTCAATTCATCGGTTATTCGGAATCCCTGCGCTTGCTCCTTAGCGACCTGAAAACTTTCGAAATGCCCCTCGTCGTGCGCAGCATTGAGGTCGCCCATGCCGAGCAGAGCACCCTCGATGCCGCCGTCACCGGCGGTTCCAATCCCACTCCGCTGAGTGCGGAAGATCGGGCCAAAGCCAAGGCCAATGCTACCGCGCGCAAACCGGTCGTGGCCGAAAACCTTTCCCAATTCACTTTGGTCATCGAATACGTCCAGCTTCCTCCGCCTCCGGTTGTCCCTGGGGCTGATGGAGCGGCGGCGCCGAATGGCACGGCCACGCCCGCCGCGGCTTCCGGCACCGCCAGCCAATATTAAACCCCACTCTTACCCCTTTCCAAAGCGTCTTCCAACGCCATAGTCCGGCATGAAAAAATATTACGACAAGATCCTCTTCCTCCTCGGACTGGCGGTTTTAGCCGTCGGGGCTGGCTTCTTTATTTACAAAGGCGGCGTCCCCACCCCAACCCCGCTCCCGCCGATGAAGCTGAGCGGCACCACCTTTGACCCCATCCCGTCCCCTGACTTGGTGGAAAAAAGCGCCGATTGGGATGCTCCACCTGACCAGGGTGAGGATCGCAATGAACCCGGTTGGACTTATTATGTTTTCACCCCGCCGAAAATTTGGTGGCAGAATGGCGAAGGGTGGACGTCCCTCCAGCCTCAGGGTAATACTCCGCCGCGGCCCTTTGGCATCAGTCTGCTCGCTGCTAAAAAAGACCTCTATCGCGTGCAGTTGGAAGGCACCACGGGCAACGGCGATGCCAAAGACCTCATTGATTTCAGCGATGAGGAAAGCGGCTATGGCTTCCAGCTCCATGTGGGCGAGGAAAGCACCCGCGTCCAGGTCAAGGTGCAGGAATTGACTTTTGACCGCGTCGAGAAACCCCATGGCGTCGTCGTCAAGGTGGCCCACGTTAAAATTCTCGATGAGCGCACCAACCAAACGGTCGAGCTGCAGTCGGATGAACCCTTTTCACCGACCAACAACGAATACTATATTTTGCAGATTTCCGCGCCCTATCCGGATGACGAATGGCGCGTCTCCAAAATCGGCGACAGCCATGAACTGCCCAACAAAGGCAAATTCGTCGTCCTCGCCCTTGACTTTGACAAGCCCTCCGTTACGGTTGATAAACATTCTTTTAACAAAAAAGGTATTGATGTAGTCACCAAGCGCGAACTGACGATTGTTGACGATTCCATACCGACGACCCCGCCACCCGCCCAACCGGGCAAGCCCAGCCGCCCGGCCCCCAAGCCCGCCTCTTCGGCCACCGGCAAAACGTACTAATTAATTTCCCTCAATTTTCACCCCACCCTGGAAACCTTATACATGCGACCCACCGCTAGCACCAGCCCTATGAAGACGCTCAGGAACTCCCGCCATGCCACTGCCATCGCTCTGGCCCTCTCCGCCAGTTTGCTGGCTGGCGCTCTCACGACTCCCACTACGCTTCGCGCCCAAGCCGTCTCACCGGCCGATGCTGCCAGCCAAAAAATGCAACTCATGTTGCAGGCCATTGACGCGCGCAGCGCCGGCGACTACGCCAAAGCCCGCGATCTTTTCGCCCAACTCCTCGCCCTTGACCCTGAGGACGCCAACTTGAAAAAGGATGTTGCGGACATGGATGCCGCCCTCGCTGCCTCCAAAGCGCCCACCGCGGCCGCTCCGGCTGCTGCTGCGCCCGCCGCCGCCGCGCCCGCTGTTGCTGCCGACACCAAAGCCGATACCGGTACTGCTTCCGTGGACGCCGCGCCCGCGAAACCAAGTATGCTGGCCAAGTTCTTCGGCAAAACCGCCGCGCCCGCCGCGCCCCTGACGCCGGAAGCCGCTGCCGCCCTCAAGGCCCAGACCGCCAAGCAAAAGGAAATTATTGCCCAAGCCGGTGCCTCGATTGACAAGGCGAACGCCCTCATCAAAGCCGGCCAGTATGACGACGCCCGCACCTTGCTCGACCAGACGCAGACCTCGCTGCCCCAGGGCCTCGCGCTGAACGATATCCGTGCTGCCATCACCCAAGCCACCGCCGATAGCTGGATGGCCCAGGGTCAGGCAGCCTACAAGAACAACGAGATCTCTGCAGCCCGCGACGATTTGGCCAAGTACACCGCCATTGCCGGCGACACCAGCACTGGCCGCAACTTCCAGAAAGCCCTGGATGGCGCCGCTAAAGACCCCTTTCGCCAGGACATGAACGCCATCAGCCCCAATTTCGAATCCAAGGAAGACAAGATTGGGCAAATGCTCGTGACGGGCCGCGCTCAGTACCTATATGGCGACAACGATGGCGCCATGCAAACTTTCGAGAAAATCCTGATCAATGATCCGGACAATGTCGAAGCCAAGGCCTACGAGCTGAAAATCAACGAAAACATCACCACGGCCAGTTACCTCAATGAAAAAGTCACCCGCGAGTCCATGCTCAAGACGGTGACGGAAAATTGGGCGCTCCCCCGCGTTTATACCCAGGTGGATACGAAAATTTCTGGAAACACGACTGACCCGGTCGAAGTGCAAAAGATGAAGAAAATCATCATCCCCCGCGTTAATATTGATGTGCCGACTCCGTTGGACCAGGTCGCCGCCACCCTCAAGCAACTCTCCGAAGAGTATGATCCCGATGGCAAAGGCGTGAACATCATGGTTTACCCCCCCTCTTCCGGCGGTGCCATGCCCAAGGTTTCCCTCCCCAATCTCACCAACTTGAGCTTGGACAAACTCCTCAACATCGCCTGCAAAGGTGCCAAACCCACCGCCTACAGCTATGGCGTGGAGGAAACCGTTGTTTCCTTGCGTGAAGGCGGCAGTGAGAACGGCCCCGGCGGCGAATTTGAAACCCGTGACTACGCCCTCAGCGAAGGCACGAAGACCCGCTTCCTCGGTATCACCGGCGGTGGCGACACCGGCGGCAGCGCCGGCGGCAGCGACCCGTTTGCCTCCAGCGGCGGCGGCAACAGCACCGCATCCGGCAATACCAGCACCACTGCGGCTGCCCCTGCGGCGCCAGAGGCGTCGGCGGAACCTTCTTCGAGTGATATTGAGGACCGCCTGAAAGGTCTCTTCACCAACGCCGCCGGCGCGGATTTCCCGGCCGGGGCCAAGCTCGCCTATGTCGCGGGCAAGATCTACGTCACCAACACCCCGCGCAACCTTGATTTGATTGACCATTTCCTCAAGCGCTACAGCGAAGTCAAGCAGGTCGAAGTGGAAGCTCGCTTCCTCGATGTGACCCAGGGCGATTTGCAGGAAGCCGGCGCCTCTTGGAATCTGCAAAAGGGCAACACCCAGTTCGGCACCTTTAATATTAATTCGAGCGGCAACACCGCGAATAATTTGCGGAATTTGGGCAACGCCTTCCCGCTGGGTGACACCGGTACCTCGAATACCACGGTTGCGGGCTTGACCAATCCCATCAACGGCGCGTTGGAACAACCGATTAATCTCCAGCAGAACATCCCGACGCTGCCCAACACCATCAACGTCGGCACTTCGGCTTCTGATGCATTTAGCGGCATCCTCGGCGTCGTCGAAGGCTACAAGGTTTCTTTGATTCTGGACATGCTTGACCAGAAGCAGGGCTCCGACCTGATGAGCGCGCCGAAAATCACGGTTCTGTCCCAGAAGGACGCCAAGATTACCGTCGCGCAAATCCTGCGCTACCCGAACACCTTCGGCAGCATCCAGTCCCAGGTCAGCCAGGCCAGCGGCAACGGCGGCGGCGGCGGCTCGGGCGGTGTCACGGTCACGGCCGGTACGCCGGAAGACTTTGTGGACCAGGAAATCGGCGTCGTCATGGACGTCATCCCCACCGTGGAAGAAGATGACTCCATCACCATGCACTTGGAGCCCAAGGTCACGGAGTTCGAAGGCTTCATCGAATACGGCGGCACTTCCATCGCCATCCAGTCCGGCACGGTTGCCACTGTCCCTTCCGGCTTCATCCAGCCCATCTTTGACGTGCGCCACATCATGACCGACGTCACCATCTTCGACGGCGCCACGGTGGTCATGGGTGGTTTGACCCGCGACGAAGTCAAAACCGTCGAAGACAAAGTGCCGATATTGGGCGACATTCCCCTCATTGGCCGCGCTTTCCGCTCCAAGGGCGAAAGCTCCGAGAAGCGCAACCTGATGATCTTCGTCACCGCCAACTTGATCTCCCCCGGCGGCTCGCTGTCCAACCACGCCTTGCCCGGCAAGCCCTTGGGCACGGTGTTCTCCAACCCGACCTTGGATACCCCCTCGGGTGGTGTGCGCCGCCAGCCGGATGATTCCCTCACGGCTCCGTCAACCCCTGCCCAGTAAAGGGTTTATCTTCCTCGCAGTGGCCTTTGGGCTGCTGCTTCGCCCAGGCTCCAAACCAATCGGTTTGGAGCCTGGGTCGTTTTTGGGCAATGCTTCTACCCAAAAATCTCTTCGCTCTTGAAAAACCGTTGAATTTCTGCCGCCGCCGCCGCCGTACTGTCGGAGGCATGGCAGATGTTGGCCATCTTATCCGTTCCCAAATCGCCCCGGATGGTGCCCTTGGCGGCTTTGGTTGAGTCCGTCGGCCCCAACAACTCGCGCACGCGGTCAATGGCCCGTTCCCCGCGCAGAATCAGTACGACCACCGAGCGCGAGCCCATGAACTTTTCAATTTCCGGAAAAAACGGCATTTTGGCCAGATGCGCGTAATGTTCGCGCAGCAAGGCAGGCGAAAGGTGCATCATTTTGCACGCCACCAGGTCAAAACCCGCCTTCTCAAAGCGTTCGATCACCGTGCCGGTGGCGCCCTGGTTCAGGCAGTCGGGTTTCAAAATTACGAGGGTTTTTTCAACAGACATAGGGGAGGGCAGGACGGAGTTTTATTTAAGAAAGGAAAGAAGTGGCCGATTGGTTAAGAATGTCGGCAGGAAGCGGCAAATCGTTCTAACATGGCATCTTGCAGGCCTTTTTCAAGCTTCTTTCCACGCTTGACCCGGACAATTGTAACGATTCTGATACACAGCTTTTCCATCTATGAATACCTCCAAGTTAGTTACCCTCTGCCTCCTTACTCTCGCGGCCGCGCAATTCGCCGGTTGCGCCCACTTTAAGAAAAGCGCACCGGACGCCACTACGCCTGCGGACGCCGCAGCCACCCCTGCTGCCGCCCCCGCTGCAGCCAGTGCCCCCGCCCCCAGTGCCGTGCCCACGCCCAAAGCGCCGGTTATGGATGACACCCAGATCGTCTCCGACCCTGTCGGCGCCGCTGTTTCCATCAATGGCAGCCAGGTCGGCGTCACGCCCTTTAGCACCACTTTGGACCGCAGCCAGACTTACACGCTGACCGTCACGCAGGCGGGTTATGATGTCTATACGCGCCCGATTAAGGCCGAATCCCAAGTCTTCGGCACCCAGTCCAACCGCGCGGCTTTCTTGAATTTTACGCCGAAGCGCATCCCCCGCACAATTTCGGTGACTCTCACGCCGGTGAAAGATTATTATGCCGAGATGGCAACCATCGTGGGTGTGCTCGACAATCGCCTGCGGAACGGACAAATCACGCCGGAAGAGTACAAAAAAGAGATTGCAGAAGTCACTGGCAAATACCGCCAGATGCAGTAAGATCGCCGGGATGACTCAGCCCTCCGCGCGAACTCCCCTCTACGATTGGCATGGCCGCCACGGCGCGCGGTTTGTGCCCTTTGGCGGTTGGGAGATGCCGGTGCAATACACGGGCATTCTGGAAGAACACCGGGCCACCCGCACCGCTGCCGGCCTCTTTGATGTCTCGCACATGGGCGAGGCCGTGGTCAGCGGCCCGCAAGCCACCGACTTCCTCGACCATGTTTGCACCAACCGCTTGGCCGACTTGGCCGTCGGCCGGGCCCGCTACACGCTGCTCTGCGCGCCGGATGGCGGGGTGGTGGATGACATTATTGTTTACCGTACCGGCCCGCAGTCCTACCTGCTCTGTCTGAACGCGGGCAATACCCCCGGCGACATTGCCTGGCTCTCCGGGCACGCCAAGCGCTTTGATTGCGCGTTCCGCGACGCCTCGGCCGATTACGCCCAGCTCGCCCTGCAAGGCCCCCGTGCGGTGGAAATCGCCACCCGCTTGGCCCCCTCCACCGTCTGCCTCGCGGATGTTCCCCGCTTTAGCTTTGTGGAAATCCTCCTCTCCGGTGCGCCCATGCTGGCCAGTCGCACTGGCTACACGGGCGAAGATGGTTTTGAATTTTACCTCCGTCCTGACCAAGCGGCCACCTTTGCCGACGCTCTCCTCGAAGCTGGCGCCGATTTGGGCCTAAAACCTTGCGGTTTGGGCGCGCGCGACAGTCTGCGGCTCGAAGCGGGCCTGCCACTTTACGGCCACGAAATCAGCCGTGAAATTTCACCCATTCAAGCCGGTCTGGGCTGGGCGGTCAAACTCGACAAACCAGGCGGCTTCATCGGTCGCGATGCCTTGGCGGCAGAAGTTGCCGCTGGTCCGGCCTCCCGGGTGGTCTTCTTTGTCCTCGATGACCGCCGCGTCGCTCGTGCGGACATGGTCGTCAGCTCTGCCGGCCAGCCGGTCGGGAAAATTCTTTCCGGCACTGTTTCCCCGATGCTCAACCAGCCCATCGGCAGCGCGCTGGTGAAGCGAGCCGCCCTCGAGGCTAAGGCCGCCCTCACCGTAGAAGTACGTGGCGCCGCCATCCCCTTGCGTCTGGCCAAGCCGCCTCTACACAAGCCGGCGTGAGTAACTTTTACCGCATTTTGCTTTCCAAGCCCCCGCCAATCTTTATCTTCGCGGCATGAGTTCTGTTCCCGACGAATTGCGTTACACCAAGGATCACGAATGGCTGCAAGTCGCAGCTGACGGCACCGCGCTGGTCGGCATCACCGACTACGCCCAGCAAAGTTTGGGCGACATCGTCTATGTCGAGTTGCCCAAAGTCGGAGCGAAATTTGCCGCCGGCGCCACCTTTGGTGTGGTCGAGTCCGTGAAGGCCGCTTCGGATTTGTATATGCCCGTCGAAGCCGAAGTCCTCGAGGCCAATTCCACCCTCGAGTCCATGCCGGAGCTCGTGAATCAGGTTCCCTACGGCGGTGGCTGGATGCTCAAAATCCGCCTGACCAATCCGGCGTCCGCAGGCAATTTGCTCGACGCAGCCGCCTACAAACTGCTCATTTAAGCTGGTGCTTGGCCAGAAAGGCGCGCAAGCCCGCGGCAAACATCGGCAGGTTTTCCAAATGCGCCAGGTGTCCGGCCTTGGGCACCATCATCGTTTCCGCTAGCGGGCACGCGGTCGCCATCTTGCTTGCCATCGCCGAATATTTTTCATCCTCCGCCCCTGCGCAGACGAGAACGGGCAGGCGCAATTCCTTTAACTTATCCCACACGGGTTCCACCGCGCCTTGGCCAAATTCCCGCAAGCTCGGGGCGAGGCCCGCTGGTCGGAGCTGCTGACGTTGTTCGTTCATCGCCTTTCGCCACGCCGCCGGCAACCGCGCTTGAGTCGCGATGAGCGGACGGCTCTGCCACTCTTTGAGAAACTCCGGAACCCCGTTGGTAAGAATTTTATTCGCCAGTTCTTCGTCCTCCACCTGCCTTTGGCGGCGCTCTGTCTCGTCCAAGATGCCCGGTGATGTTCCAATCAAGACGAGTGCCGCCAGTCGTCCAGGCCGGGCCAGCGCGTAACGCAACGCGAGGCGCCCGCCCAGCGAATAGCCCAGGAGTATATTTTTTTCCGTGGATTTTTCCGGAATCAGGACATCGAGCCAACGCAGGCTCGCATTTAATGAGCAATCATCGGCTGGCAGATTCGAACCCGCCAGATCGGGCGCGTGGCCGGGCAGATCGGGCGTGCGCCAGCGCCATTCGGGCAACGCCTTGGTCAGCGGCGCAAAGTCGCCGCCACCACCGGTAAAACCATGCAGCGCGATTATCACGTGCGCACTTAGCCTTTCTTGAGGGTCGCTTTGATGATCTGCTGCTTTTGCCGGGGCCGGTCACTCATGTCTCTCGGCGTGTTCTCAATTTTTTCCACGACATCGTAGCCCTTGACGACTTCGCCAAAAATGGTGTGCTTCATGTGCAGCCACGGGGTGGCCGCGGTGGTGATGAAAAACTGGCTGCCGTTAGTGCCCGGGCCGGCGTTGGCCATCGCCAGCAGACCCTTCTTGTCGAATTTCACGTCCGGCTTGCATTCGTCCTCAAAATTCTTCCCCCAGATGGAGGTGCCGCCGCTGCCAGTGCCGGTCGGGTCGCCACCTTGGAGCATGAATTGCGGAATCACGCGGTGGAAAATGATGCCGTCGTAATAGCCCTTTTCAATCAGACCGGCGAAATTTTCGCACGTCTTGGGCGCGGTTTCGGGAAAAAGGCGCAATTCAATGACGCCCTGG
>Ga0206854_1079_pt1 | contig 27340 bp, 22 predicted proteins | sample Alteio_BWOrgCont_50_FD_152870 | JGI IMG/M metagenome (GOLD analysis project Ga0206854, IMG submission 152870) | Enriched cells from forest soil in Barre Woods Harvard Forest LTER site, Petersham, Massachusetts, United States -... | ecosystem: Environmental > Terrestrial > Soil > Temperate forest >...
TTTCGAGCAGGACAAACTCCGCGCCCTCAATGTCCACCTTGATGAGGTCGTAGGGCGGAGCTAATAGCGCGGTGACATTCTCAGCCCGCAAACGCGGAACGGTGATTAAGTTTTCGCACTCGACCGGCATATCGCCCGGGTGCAGTGAATTCATCCCATCGCGCTGGGCGAAGGAAACCTGATCGCCGTTTTCGGGGGTGGCCACGGCGGCTTGGAGAAATCGGAAACCTTGTAACGTCGGATTACTGGCGCGCAGGTTTTTAAACCATGTCTCTGCGCGTGGGTCGGCATCAATGAGCAAAGCCTGACCGGGATCGCTGAGGCCACGCCGTGCCTTTTCCCACGCTACCCACAGGGAAAAATACCCACGATGACAGCCAAAATCCAGCCATCGTCCCGGAAGGGGAATGCGTTGAAACAGGCTGCCATATTCATTGCCGAGAAAAGTTTCCGAGAACGCGATGAAGGCGTCCCAATGGTCAAGTGGCGCAGCCAGGCCGGGCTCCAAGGGCATGCGCAATTGTAATTCGCCAAAATGATCCTGCTTGATGGCAAACGCCAGTCGGCGGCGCACGCCGGGCAGGGCGAGCAACGGACGCAAGGGCAGGGCGGCAGAGCGGTTCTTTTTCATGCTGGGCTTAATATTATGGCCTGGACAGATCCTTGGCGATGCTGCCCATCACCGCGCGAACATTCACGTACCAATTACCGATCCGTTCATAACGCAGGCGGGCGTTGCGGGCAAAAGTTACGTAACGGGCGCGGTCGGCAATCAGGGTTAAAATCCATCCCGGCGCTTCCTCCACAAATTGGGCAGGCGGCCAGAGCTGGCCGGATTCACCGGCGGTGACGGTCGAAGGCAGTCCACCGACGTTGGTCGCCAACACCGGCAGGCCGTGGGCGCCGGCTTCGTGACAGACGATGGGGGTGCAATCGGCGATGCTCGGCAATAGCAAAAAGGCGGATTCAAAAAAGTATTGTTGTAACTGGCGCGCTTCCTCCGGTTTGCTCTTGTCCAGTGGCCCGACCCATTCGAGCCAGGTTTCCTGCGGTACGGATGCCGGTTTGTCCTTGAGTCCGACCACGATGAGCCGGGCCGCACAGCCCTTGGCCCGCAAGCGACGTACCGTTTCGACCGCCGTATCGCCGCCTTTGCGATCCCACTCGTTGGCCAGAAACAACAGCGTTGGTGCAGTCAGCTTGCGCGCGGCGATGGCCCGCTCAGTTTCAGCCGCAGTTGGCGGATTGATCAGGTTGGCGCCAAAGGATTGAAACGCCATTTGTGCCGCCGCTTGCGGAAAATCTGCGCGCGATTCGGCCACGGCCCAGTCGCTGCTCAACCAGATTTTCCGGGCGCGTTGTAACACGCTGCTTTCAATGGTTTGCAAAACCCGGGCGTCACTCTCGCTGTAATAATCGCGAAAATAAGCATAGAACCGGCGCAGGCTGGGGTAAAACGCATCCATCCAGACATACAGCGATACGGCAGGTTCAAGGGCCCAGGCCGCCTCCGGCAGGCCTACGCAAAGTACGGCATCCGGCGCAAAATTTTGAATTTGTTTATCAATCCTCAATGAGCGTGTGCGGAGTATCCCGGCGTCGGCTTCCGGATTATGCGGTTGGGCGGAAAATTTTAATGATAGCAGATTCTTGAAATGCGCCAACCGCTTGGCCCAATTTGACGGCTCGGCGTAAAACGGTTCCACAACGTGGCCTTGCCGGCGCATTTCCTGCAACACATGCCATGGAATGCCGGAAAAATGCCGGGGGTCATCGGCGCGCCCATGGCTGATTAAGGCGATTTTCACGAGGGTGAATGGACGGTTGTGAGCAAATCCAGGAGCTGGCCGGCATACGCATCCCAATTCCACGCGGCAAGGCGTTCGCGCAAAGCGGGCGAAAAGGGTGGAAAAGGCTGTTGGCCGGTGAGTACGGCCTTGAGTTGTTCTGCCAGCGCAGTGCCATCTTCCTTCGGAAACCAGCGGACTTGTTCCCCGGCTTGGAGAAAAGCCGCTTGTTCCTGAAGTGGGTCAATTTGTGAAGCGATGACTGGTCGGCCCCAACTCAGGGCTTCACTCAGTGGCAAACCAAAGCCTTCAAAGCGTGAAGGAAAGGCAATCACACTGGAGGCGCGATAAATCTGTTCGATGACCGGCCAGGGCTGTCGGCCGAGCAGGGTAACCTTGTCGCGCAAAATGTCGCGGTAGGGCAGGCTGAGTTCACGCACATCATTGATGCTGCGTTCGGGCGCCGGTTCGTCGCGGAAAATCCAATTGGTGCCAATCCCGCTCAGGTAGCAATGAAAGGGCACTCCATTGGTTGCGAGTCGGGCCAGCGCAGCCAGCAGCACATCGTGGCCCTTGTGGTAGGTGGCGCGCGCAGGATAAAAAATGATCGGCTCGGCGCGCTGCCAGGGATTCGTTTCGTTGGCGACTGGGCTGGCCGTCACTGGCGTGGCCGGCAATAAAAGCACTTTGACGCGTTCGCTCGCTGCGGAATGCAATTCAAGCAGTTGCTTGCGGGTAAACGAAGAATCCGTAATCACGCGGTTGGCGTGTTGAAGCCATTCACGGTAACCTGCGCTTGGCGGTGGAGCGTCCGTTCCGCGAAAACCCAAATCATGCACGATACCGGAGGTGGGCAAATGGAGACGGGGAAAAGGTTCGTGATGCACGCAGATTTCCAGCACATCGGTGAGCCCATACTTTCGGCAGACCTGGCGCAAATAACTATGGGACAGATTGGCCTGCAGGCGTTTCGACCGCCAGCCTGCTGGCAAACGGCGCAATCCGGCCCAGGTTAAACCCTGCAGGGATTGGGTTGGCGGATGCAGGTCAATAATTTCCATGCCCGAGCGGTTAAGGTTTTCGAGTCGGTTCAGGCAACGCTGGAGGGAACAAGCCCACACCAGTTTTTCCGCTCGTTTGGCGAGGGCGGGCAGTAAAAAACGGCGGACCGTGTCCACTCCTCCGGTCACCTGCCACGATTCATCTAAGATCAACAGACGCATGGAACAAAAAACTAAATTTTTTTCCCGAAAAGTCCGGCCAGCACCAACCGTTTGCGCTGACGCAGCCGCCAGAGGCATTGCCAGGCCGCCGGAAGATCGTAGCGGGCGATTTTGGCACATTCACTGAGGTAGCGGCCCAGATGGCCCTGTTCCAGCAGCGGTTCAATCTGTGGCAAAAATTTATCCATGACGCAAAGACGCCGCCATTCGCGGCAGCCTTTTTGGGCATTCGTTTTGCATTTGGCACAACCGTGCTGGCGGGCGTAGCGGTTAATCACCAGCAAACCATTTTGCAGCATACGCCGTGGGTTGCCGGACGCCCCTTGCGGTTGCTGGCGGTAGCAGGCCAATATTCCTTCGGCGGGTACAAAGCGTCCACCGGCAATGGCCAGATGCAGCCACAAATCCCAGTCTTCGCAGGAGGCTGCCATGGTTTCGTCAAATCCACCGATTTTTTCCACGGCACTGGCCCGAACCAGCACAGTCGCCAGCGGCCATCGATTGATGATCAGCAAATCGTGAAAGACGTCGGTGGATTCCGGACGGGCGGGGTAGGTGATTAACAGTTTGTCCGAGGCATCCACCCAGTCGGAGCCCACGTAGGCGGCGATGGCCTCGGGCCGGCTGGTCAAAACCGTGACCATCTTTTCATAAATTCCGGGACGTACATAATCATCCGCGTCGAGGAAATGCACAAATTCGCCAGTGGACTCCCGCAGACCCCGGTTGCGCGCGGCGGAAACTCCCTGATTGGTCTGTTCGATATATTTAATCCGTCCACGATAAGTTGCGGCGACTTGGGCGGTATTATCCGTTGAGCCGTCGTTGACCACGATGATTTCCAGTGGCTGAAATGCCTGCGCCAGCACGCTGTCAATCGCCTGGGCCAAATACCGGCCATAATTATAGCAGGGAATAATCACGCTGACTCCACCTGGTCGAACTTCAGTTGGCATACAGGTCAAAAAACGAAGTCGAGGCCGCGAGTCTAAAGTCATGCTGGAAGGCACTGCGGAAGGCCATGTCGAAAAGCAAATCGTGCTCGCCGTAGCCGGAGCCCTGGGTGGTGGCATAGTAACTTTCGAGGGTAAAGGGCGCGTTGCTCTTGGGAATCAACCACATGATTTTTCGGCCTGGATATTCCTGACTGAATCTTTTCACCAACAACTCGAGCGAAGGCGTGGGTTGGCCGGCGAAGGCGTCTTCCATTAGCGCACTGGGTTCCAGTCCAATGGGCTGGCCGGCAAAAACGAGTTGGGAGCGAAAAAAAGTTTGCGGATAGTCGTGGTTGCCCCCGATGCCCATCAGGACGACATGGTCGGTGCCATATTTTGCGGTGATGCTGTGCAGATCAGTTTCAATATTTTGCGCCCAAGCTGATTGTACCTTCAGCCAGCCGGTGTCCTGATAACAGCGAACCAAACCCGTGCCCAGACAACTCAACAGCCAGGATAAGCACGCTGCCTGTATCGCCGCGGCAGCGACCGTGGAACCCCACGTCCAGCGCACGCCCTGCGCGTGCAATTCTGCGGCCAGCAGGAGCAGGATTACGGTCAGCGGCAAATAATGATGAGGCCCGGCGCCGTATTTGGCGGCGAACGGCAATATCGCGAGAAATTCCACCACAATGAGCAACAGCAAGGGATAAAACGATTTCACTACCCGGCTGGTATTATTATTGTCACGCAACCACGCAAGGGCGATGACGGCACCCAGCGGCAGGCAGAGCAGAAAAAACCATTCAATGCAGGTGAACAAATTAATTAGATTAATTCCGTGGGAACCGGCGGCGGCCACGGTGCGCAAATAATTTCCCAGAAACACATTGGAAAAAACTAGAAAAGGTAAAAGACTGACAATGAATGCCGCGACCACCACCGTCAGCACCTGTTTGCCGTGCCAGCCGGAGCGCCAAGTCACCCAGGCCAGCGGGAGAAAGTAGACAGCCGCATGAATTTTAAAGTTCACGCTCAAACCCAGCAACACGCCCAGCCCGACCGGGGCAATTTTTGAGGTGGATTCGGCGACCCAGCAGCCCAGCAACATCAGGAGTACGATAAACACATCGGCACGCATGAGAATCTCCACGGGATCCAGCGCCATAATTAGCGCCGCAAAAATGCCCACTCCAGTAACCGCGAAACCCGTACCGGCGCGTTTTCGTAATAATTGAAAGAGCACCAGGAACGCGACACTCAGCGCCAGCTCGCCGGCGAATTTGGCGGAAAACACACTGGCCCCGAGCAACCGTTCACACCAGCCGGTGAGGATAAACAGCCAGGGACCGTAAAGGATATTATACACTTCTACCGAATCCGAAGCGTGATAAACGGGCTTGCCGGTGGCAAAATACCACGACACATCGGCAATCAGCGGTTGGATATGGCTCATCGGGCCGAGATAGACCGCGCTGAATAGAAAAACCCAGTTAAACCAGACGAACAGAATAATCATCAGCAGGCCGGCCGTCGGAAACAGCCAGCGCAATGAATTCAATCGGTCACCGCGTCCGCCGACAAAAGCCAGCGCCAGAATCCCCAGAAAACACGGCACCCAAAACGCAAACGGCCACCAGTCCTGGCGCGTCGTCAGTATTTCGACGAGATTATTGATAAAATTCACGAAATTTAAAATGGGTAAATCTCCGACCCCGCTGCGATTTACTCGGCATACAGGTCGTAATACTGTGAGGTGGCAATTTTGGTGCAGGCCGCTGCAAAGCTTGCGCGAAATTGACCATCGTATGCCGGAGGATTGGGCAAATACCCGTTCTTTTCCCACTTGGCAAAGTAGCTCGTAATCGAGAACGGTTCGCCACCTTTCGGCACCAGCCAAAGGATCTTTTTATCCGAATGAGTTTTGGCGAGGGCCGTGGTTAGTTGCAGCAGCGCCGGTACCGGCGAGTTGGCAAACTCGCGCTCCATCAACGCACAGGGATCAAAGCCGATGGGCTGGCCGGCAAAAACCAACCGGGGTCGGAAATACGCGTAGTCATAACTGGCATTATTGGCAGTGCCCATTAACAGTACATGCTGCGAGCCGTACTGCGCGGTTATTTGGTCAATATCGGCTTCCACGCTTTTGGCCCAAGCCGCTCGCCCATGCAAGTAGGCGGCGTTTTGATAGCTGCGCACCAGCCCGATGCCCAGGCATGCGGTCAGCCAGGAAAACAATACCGCACTCGCGGCACATGAAGCGAGTGAATCATCCCACTCAGGTTTCACGCCTGCAGCATAGAGTTCAGCTGCCAGGATTATCACTAACAGCGCCAGGGGTAACAAATGATGCAACCCGGCGCCGTATTTTGATGCGGGCAACAGCAGCAGAATAAACTCAACCAGCAGCAGCTGGATAAAATACTTCTGCGCTTGCAGCCCGGCCAGCGTGGCGCGGGTATTCTGCCGGTAAGCGAGCAGCACCATGGCCACAATCGGCATACCCAGGCTAAAGAACACTTCCAGCAACGTGAAATAATTGAGGGGATTGATTCCATGGCCGCCGGCCACTCGCAAAGTCCAGAGATAATTGGCCAGCGAAATATTGGAAAAGAGCAGGAAGGGGGCAACCGCCAGCATCAGTGCAAAACCGGAGACGGCCAGCCAGCTCGTCTTGCGGTAACCATTTTTCCAGGCGGCGCCAACCAACGGGAGAAAATAAATTACCGCGTGGATTTTCAGATTAAAACAAATGCCGAGGGCCACTCCGAAAGTTATGGGAGCATACTTTGACTGCGAAAACGCCGCCCAGCATCCAACCACCAACCCGAGCACGATAAAAACGTCCGCCCGGCTGAACAATTCCTCCGGATTCATGGCCAGAATCAGCGCGGTGAACACGCTCATACCCAACAGGGCCAGTTTAATTCCCACTCGCCGTTGCAGATGCCAGGCCAGCATGAGCAACGCACCTGCCGCGGCCAGTGCGCCCGGGAGTTTGAAGGAAAACGCGCTGGGGCCAAAGAATTTTTCAAACCAACCCGTAATGATGTAAAGATCCGGCCCATAGAGCATGCTGTAAACCTCCGCTGACCCCGCGCTATGATAAACGGGCTGGCCGTTGGCAAAATACCAGGAAACCTCCGCAATCTGCGGTTGTATCGGCCCGAGATAAATCGGACTGAGAAGATGCACCATGCAGAAGCAACCAAAGGCGACGAGCGCGAGCCCGCCTGCGACTGGCCACACCCATTGCGCGTAATTGAGCCACGGTCGCGGACCGTTCAAACGAACCAGCAACCACAAAGCTAAAAAAATTGGCACCCAAAACGCCACCGGCCAATAGTCCGGCCGGACAATCAGTGTTTGGATGAGCTCGCTGATGAAATGGATGCCCATGTTCAACGGGCGCTGACGCATTCTGTCAGGAGCCTGCACAGATCACCCACGGGGTCGGCGGGCACGATTTGCCGCACGCGCAGGTGAGCGGCTTGGCCGAGCGCCTCCCATTCGGCACGGCGAGCCCAGGCGCGTTCCAGCGCTTCGTTGAACGGCCCCACCGCCGCCGCGCTCGCGACAAAGCCATTTTCGCCGTCCACACACAATTCCGCGTTGCCGCCGACGTCACTCACCACCGCTGGCCGTCCGCATGACATCGCTTCAATCAGCGACAGCGGCAAACCCTCCTGGCGCGAAGGCATCACCAGCAGATGATGGTTACGCCAAATATCGGCCACATTGGCGACATGACCGCAGAAGTGGACATTGGTCAGTTGCAGCGTTTCCACCATTTTTCGCAAAGTTTTTTCAAACGGCCCCGCCCCATACAAATTCAGCTCGATGGGCCGCGCCCGCCAGACGGGTTGGGCGAGAATTTTGAAGAGAACATCCTGCCCCTTCGCGCCGGGTTCCAGTCGCGCCACCGATGCCAGCTTGGTCACCCCGGAATCTGTCGGCCAGGGCAGCAAATCGCTCGCAGAGGCGTTGTTGGGGTTCCAAACCACTTTCGCATTCGGCAATTTTTCACCAATTTGCCATTCCAACAACTGCAGATTATGCTGTGCGACGCAATAAACCGCGCGCGCGCTGCGATAGTCCGCCGCCAGTCGCACTGCCACGTCATCCTTCACCCAGGCGATTTCAGCATTAGATTGGACAATGCTCGCATAAGGCAGTTTTTGCGCGCGGCAGAAACCCATCCAATCCTGGCCGTCCGTTGTTCCGCCTTGGGAAATGACAACCAGGTCGGCTTTTTGCGCGAGCAGCCATTCCTTTTCGGCGCTCTTGGGGAACTGGCCGGTCAGCCGACACCAAACTGAGCGCGCCAAACCCCACTTGGGCATTGTGCGTGATTTTATCGCAATGCCGTGGGCGGTCAGGCCGGTGAATTTGGGCGAGTGGGGCGGCGGCTGTTCGGCAAACGCTGCCACTTGATTTCCGGCAGCGGCCAGGCGCACCGCCACCTGGCTCCACAGCTCTTCACTGCCACCCCAAGGATAGCCAACCATCGTCGTGATGAAAACAATACGCATAAATTTAATTCAGCAGGGGTTTGGCCCAGTGGGGTAGTCCGGCTTTAATCCGGTGCTTAATCGCCTGGCGGCGCAATGGGCCGGCCCCGTTGAATAATTTCAACGTGTCACCGTAACTAGGTAGGGGTTCGTTTTTAAACGTCCATTCATGGTTGAGGTATTGCGAAAAAAGAAACCCAAAACCTTCCCAGGCCGCCGCGCCGTGTTCGGCCAGTTTTTGCGCCATCAGTGCGGAACAGGTGCGGACTTCAAAATAATACGGCAGCATTTTCAGGCCGCTAAAGGTATAGCGACCTTTAATCCCCTGATCAAACAGGTGCGATTCGGCGTCCACATAAACCACCGGCCCGTGGGCGGCCAACTCGATCGCATGGTATAGATCGGCAAAGAAGGGCAGTTCCGGACGGAAACGCAGGCCCGTGCGCCGGACTATTTCACCATTCATGAGTATCCCATTCAGGCTGCCGGTGTCGTTCTGGCCCACAGCGCAAAGATGACGCCAGAACTCCGGCGCCGAAAAAGTTTTCGCCGAGGGATTTACCGCCACCGGCGCAGGGTTGGCGGGGACTTCCGTCACAAAACGAGGCTTCGAACAAATCATGACGGCGTTTGGCTGGCGGCGCGCTTCGCTCAGCAGCATCTCCGCGCTGCCGGGCAACAAGACGTCATTTGCCAGGGCGAATTTAATATACCGGCCCATGGCCAGTTCCAGACAGCGATTCCAATTCTCCACGCGGCCCAGGTTTTTATCATTAACCACCACGCGGGCATCCGGCACCCCGCGCAAAATTTCCCGCGCTTTGGTGACCGTGTCGTCCGTCGAGCAATTATCCACCACTAGAATTTCCCGGGAGGGGACGGACTGCGCCAAAACCGCGCGCAGACAGCGCTCGATGGTGCCCGCCGAGTTAAACACCGGCAGGCAGAATGAAATTTCCGGCTCGCTCATGCGGCGGTGATTTTATCCAAACACCAAACCAAATTTTTCCATGTACCGGCGCAAATCTTCGGGCGTGCCCAGGCCGTGCATGCCCTCTGCGCCCTTGCCAATGCGCGCAGTGACGATGCGAGCGCCGCGCTCAATCAGCAAATTATAAACCGGCGCCACGTAAAATTCCCCGTTCACGCGCAGGTTGCGCGCAATCATGGTGCCGGCGGCGGACACGTAGTCCCGTCCGTGGGCAAAATTATAAATCCCCACCGTCGCCTCGTTGCTGATGACCTGTTTTTCCAGCACTTCCGAGACGGTGCCATCGGGCCGCATCCGGCAATAGGACCATTTTGGGTGATCCGCCCAGAAAGTCATGATGAGCCCGGCGGCTTTTTGGTCAGCCAGCGTTTGGAGGTAATCGTCAATCTTCAGTTCCACATACTGGTCGCTGTTGGCGATCATCAGCGGGTCGGCATTATTTATGTACTCCCATGCGAGCAGCACTGTACAGGCCGCGCCTTCCGTCACTTGGTCTATCGCGATAATGACGCATCCGGGGCAGAGCAATTCCAGTTCCGGACGCAGGCGCGGGTAACGCATGAGGTGTTCCGCGAGGCAGAGAAAGATAAACCGGTGCGCGCAACTCGGGCGGATGTTGTCAATAACCCACTGGATCATCGGTTTGCCGCCGAATTTTATCAACGGCTTGGGGTCGGTGAATCCGGCGTCCGCAAACCGTGAACCGCGCCCCGCCATGGGAATGACAATATTGAGCACGAGTTAAACGATATATTTGTCGTCCGGCGCGCCGGGAATTTTCACCACCGTGGTCACCGCGTCCGTCACCGCATGAAAGTCCGTCGCCTCGCCGGGTTCGATAACTACGATGTCCCCGGTGTGAAAATTGCGGCCACTCATGCGCACCGTCCCTGACACAATAACTGTAAACTCCCGCGCGATTTTATGGTAGTGCGCCACTTCCGCATCACCCGCGCGGTAGTGCTTCACGGCCACCTCGACTTCGCGCGTCGCTTGCAGCGTCGGCTTAAAATCGCCGACGAACCAGCCTTTCGTCATCTCCTCTAGCCGAGCGGTGCGCATTAACGGGTTTTCTTCTTTAAGTGTTCGGCGTACAATTGCGCACCGGGGGGTGTGGCCATGGAATAATAATTTTGCCGGGGAATCGTGTGCACGCCCACGCGGGCGTTTTTCAACAGCAATTCATTATAAGCCGGGCAGACGTAAAACGCCCCTTCTACATGGGAGTCTTTCAATATCATCTGCTCGGCCGCGCGCACAAAATCCCGCCCGTGCTTGAAATAATAAAATCCCGCCGTGGCCAGGCGGCTGATGGGCCGCTTTTCCGCCGTTTCCACCACCAGGCCCTCCGCGTTGCATTTCACGAACGACCAGCGTGGGTGCACGTCGTCGAACACAATAATGCCACCGTCAAGTTTGCGCTTCGTGAAATCCGTAATGGCTGCAGGCAGGTTTGACAAAATAATCTGGTCGCCGTTCGCGATGACGAGCGGGTCGTCGTTGTCAATTTTGTCAATGGCCAGCAGCGCCGAGCAGGCCGCGCCCGCCGTTTTGCCCAGAGCTTCACAAATTTGTACCTGGGGCGCAAGCAATCGCGCTACGGCATCAGTATGGAAGCGCTGCACTTCCTCCCGGTTCAGTACCAGGGTGAGTTTATTCTTCGCGCCCAGCAACGGCGCCACGTTCTCCAACACGTGTTGGATGATGGGGTGGCCCTCCACCTCGACGAGATTTTTCGGATAGATCTGGCCCGTTTCGCGATATTTGTCGCTCGGGCCCGCCATGAGGAGCAGGATATTCATGATTGGCGCGGGGTGCGTACGGGGTTCATTTCCGCGACAATCCGGTCGTAGGTCACGTCGGTGATGTCGTGGACGACCATCAATTGGCAGCCGGCGTCGCGGGCGGACGCGATGCCGTTCGGGTTGTCCTCCACCACGAGGCATTCGGCGGGTTTCACGCCGAGGCTCGCAGCGGCTTTCAGGTAAATATCCGGCGCGGGTTTGGGCAGCTTCACGTCCTGGTTGCTCACAATCGCATCCAAATACGAGCGCAACTGGCTTTTTTCCATCATCAGTTCCACACTCTGCCGCACGGAATTGGACGCCACGGCCAACTTGTATCCGTCGGCCTTCAAACGCGACATCGCGTATTCGTGTTGAAAGCGCGGTTTGCATTTGGCGTGCACGGCTTCAAGGGTGTACGACTGCTTCAGGTCATTGATAAACCCGTGCAGCTCCACCGGCAGGCTTTGTTCGCGCGAGAGCATTTCCAGCTTTTTGCGCGTGGGCAGGCCATCAAAGGTGACGAGGTGGTCGTACCGGCTGATGTTGAAACCGAACAAATTCAGGGCGCGGTTCAAGGCCTCGTAATGCCAGTCCTTGGCATCAATGAGCACCCCGTCCATGTCGAAGATGATGGCGCGGATTTTAGTCATGAAAGAAGGTTTTCGCCGCCTGCGGATAATCAGTGCAGAGCAGGACGGAAGGATTTTTCCCGAGGCCCGCCGCGCGCAGAGTTTCCCAATAGGGCAGGTGGGGCCGTTTATGTAATTCGGGCGACACCAGCGCGACTTCCTTGCCCGCCCGCAGGTGTTTTTCAATTACTGTCGGCGTCACCCAGTCGCTCTTGAACATGTCGAGCCAGATGCCCGCGGCCTCGGCGTACAGCACCGGCGCGGTCTCGATTTCGCTCTCGCGGGTGAAGAACCGCAGGCCCTCGCGCTGGTAGCAAAGTGTTTCAGGAGCGGACATGTCGAAGCAAAAGTAGTTTTTAATGCCATGGCGCGGCAACAACGTTTTTAGCAGACCGCGCAGTCCGTCCGCCTTAATGTTCAGCGCCAGCGTCGCGGTGCTCTTGGTTTCCTTATATTGGGCAAAAAAATCATCCGCCGCCTGCGCACCCGGTCCGGCCAGGTCGTGGGCGATGACCAGTTGCCCGGCCGCATCACGCAAATCCGTCTCCACGCCGAAACCATCCGCCAGTGCGCGCCGCAACGCCGCTGGAGAGTTTTTCTCGGCCGGTTTTTCCCAGAATCCGCGATGGGCCAGAAATTGCATCAGGTTAGTTCAGGAGTAAAAGCTAGTTTCGACGAAAAAACACGTTGTCTTCCCGAACCCAGGAAGGTTCAATCTTCCAGATTTCGAATCCGTTGCTGCGCAAAAAATCCAACGCTTCTTCGCGGGTATGCTGGTTTTTATAGAGCAAGAATTCATTGTCGCCCGGGACCTCGATTTCGCCCGACTGGACACATTGGATGGTATCGCCCAGCGAACGTAAAACACTCAAGTCCGTGCCTTGCGTATCAATGTGTAAAAAATCAATTCTCAAAATATTATTTTTTTTGATGAAGGTATCCAGTCTGACCACTTCAACATCAATTTTTTCAGTCACTTTGAAATCGATGCGGTCTGGACAGGTTGCGTCCAGTCCCTCGGAAAACTCCAGCAGGGAACTGCAGCCCCAGTCGGCCTGGCCGGCCACGTTGAAGCTCATGCGACCGGGGTTTTCGCCGACGGCTTGGGGTATGATATGATAGTTGGCGAATCGGCCATAAAATTGTTGTTGAAAGGCCACGAGACTCGGCGTGGGCTCAAAGGCATAAAATTGAGAGCGAAAACACCAGTGGGGCATATGGCAAAATGCCGTCCCATTGTTGGATCCGACATCAAAGATTACCAGCTTTTGCCAGGGCCGATAACCTATCTTGGCCAAGTCACGATAAACTCTGAAGCCATTTTTGATTTGCTGGTAAATTTTCGATAGTGACATATTTGGATTGCTGTGCCGGTTTCTGTGCTGAATGGGTTAAATTGTTTTTAGCCGGGGTCTGAGCAAGCTCTGAAAACCTTGGCCACTCACGCCGAGATGCAGCCGCCCGATCCCCTTCGTATTAATGAGAGAGAAATTGAGGTTGCCATGATCGAGATGAATGATGCTTTTGCGCTGGTGAATGCCGATGCAAAACCCAATCTGGTACTGGCCTTCACCGAGGAAATCTTTCGGAATATAGAATTTTTTCGTCAGCTTACCCGGCCCGTGGGTGACATTGTCCGTTTCCGCCGCATCGTCGAACAGGGTGTAAAGCAGAATTGTTCCATACTCGGAAATAATCCTGAAACCGAGAATGAGACCTTCAATTTTCTTGAGTAAATTCACTTCCACGCCCACTTCCAGTTCCGTGGCCGTGTGGAAGATGCCCTCGTCCTCGGTGGGTCGCACCCAGGTGTGCAGGAGCCGGGCATTATCATCGCCTTCGTTTCCTTTCCATTCGGTTTTTTCGGCGACTTGGTGTTTGGCGAGGTAATGATTAATGACATTGCTGGCGATGCCGTTCATCACGACCTGGCCCTTGTCGAATAAAATAACCCGGCTGCACAGCGTGCTGACCGCCTGCAAATTGTGGCTCACAAATAAGATCGTCCGGCCTTCCTTCGCCGCGGAGTCCATCTTGCCCAGGCATTTTTTCTGGAAGGCGGTGTCGCCCACCGCCAGCACTTCATCCAAAATCAAAATCTCCGGCTCCAAGTGCGCCGCGACCGCAAAGGCCAGGCGCACATACATCCCGCTCGAGTAGCGCTTCACCGGCGTATCAATGAATTTTTCGATTTCGGAAAAAGCCACAATCTCGTCGAACTTCCGCGCGATTTCTCGCCGCGTCATGCCCAGGATGGCGCCGTTGAGGAAAATGTTGTCGCGGCCCGACAGCTCCGGGTGAAAACCCGTACCGACTTCGAGCAGGCTCGCCAGCCGGCCATGGATTTCCGCGCGTCCCTTGGTCGGCGGCATGATGCGCGAGAGAATTTTTAATAACGTGCTTTTGCCTGCGCCGTTGTGCCCGATGAGGCCCACGACTTCACCCTGGGCCACGTCAAAGGAAACATCCCGCAACGCCCACAGAATATCGGTGGCATTGGCGGCGTCTTCGAAATGGGTCAGGCTGCGCAATTGGCGGAAATTGCGCAACGGCGCACTGCCAAAACGCAGCGCCGCCTGGATGAGCGTCGGCGGGCGTTCGTCCTTCTTCCCGAGGCGGTAAAGCTTCGAGATGTTTTCCACGCGGATGATGGGCTGGGCCATGAGGAAAATTGTTTGGCTTTACGAAACGTCAGCGACCAGGTTTTCTGTGCGACGGAAGCACCACAGGCCGCCCAGCAGACCGACGATGGCGAAAGTGCCGCCCATCGCCAGATGCACATAGGAAACCGGCGCAAGCCCGAACACACTGGCCCGCGTCGCTTCAATCACGCCCGCGAGCGGATTCAGAAAATAAATTTCATGCCAGGGCAGTCCTTCAATCGCCCCCGCCACCTGGCTGATAAAATGCACACTGCGCCAGGACTCGGGCACGACGTGCAGGTGCATTGAATAAATTTTGGTCGAGGAATAAATCACCGGCGAGGCGTACATGAGCAGTTGCAGCATGAACCCTTGCGCCACGCGCACGTCCCGGTACTGCACCGACAGCGCAGCGAGCCATAATCCCGCAGCCAGCGCGGCAATGCCCGTCACTGCCAGCGCCAGCGGGATGGCCCACAGCGCCGAGAGCTGCACATGGCATCCGGCGTTGAGCAGTTCGCCATGATTAAGCAGCAGCGAACCGATGAGCAGGCCCATCATGATCAGCAGGTCGAACACTTTGCCCGCAACCGCCGCCAGTGGCAGAATCAGCCGCGGAAAATATACTTTGGTGATGACGCCCATGTTCGCCGCCAGGCAATTACCCGCTTCATTCACCGCCGTCTGGAAAAACGTCCACAACACCACCGCGGTGAGCGACCAGACGGAGTAGGGCACGCCGTCGGACGACAACCCGGCGAGTTTGCCGAAAATCAAAGTCAGCACAAACGTGGTGAACAAAGGTTGCACGACCGCCCAGCCGAGTCCGAGCACCGATTGCGCGTAACGGGTTTTTAAATCCCGTCGCACCAAAAACCACCACAGATCCCGCGCCGCCCACAGCTCGCGCCATTCCGTGAGGCTGGTCATGCCGCGCGGGGTGATGAGGATGGTGGGGGTGCTGCCAGTGCTCATGGGTTGCATAAGTTGGGCAAGCTGCCGCCCTTGGCCGGTGACCGGAAAAATCCGGACAAGCCTGAATTATTCATGCCGACCCGCAGTTGGGTCATGGGAGTGCTGGGCCCGCGGCGCTCGCACACGGAATGTGTGCCAGGCGCGGGAAAGGGGAATCGCCCGTGGCAAAAAGCCCACAGGTCGAAGGAGGAAAAAGAGTAAACGCGAAATTCATGCAGCTTAGGTTTGCAACGGGTGGGAGTGGCGCACTTCCAGATTGTCGAGCGGCAACTCAATGCGGCTTTCGCGCCCCAGCAATTCCAGCAGCACCTGAATCCGCTGCCGGGCGGGCACCAGGCCGGCCACCGTCCCAGTCGCCCCGCGAAAAATTCCGGCAATGACGCGCACTTGCTCGCCCATTTTCCAGGGGTCGGGCGGCAATTCGAGTACTTGCGTCGCGGCCAGGCTGTGCAGCGCGGCAATAATAACCTCAGGCACCGGCGCGAATTCGCGTCCTTGGCGCACGATATAGGAAACGCCGCGAGCATACCGCACCGCGCGAATAAGTCGCGCTGGAGAAAATTTGGCGAATACGTAGCCGGGAAAAAGCGCCTCGACCACCATCCTCTGGCCGCGGGGCGATGACCGGCGATACTTGACCCGCGGAAAATACGCTTCCACGTCCGGCAGCGTCATGAGCGCGCCATAGGCAACATTTTCGCGCTTGGGCTGTGTCTTCACACAATACCAGCGGATTTCCGCGGGTAAAATGGCAGGGTCGTCTTGTTTTTTGGCAGCCATGGGGTGGGGCAGGGATGGGCGCTAGGCCAGAAAGCGGGCAACCAGCGTGAGCAGGCGGCGCGCGTTCGCGTTGACGTTCTCGAGCTTTTCCACACGCTGCCGCAGCCAGTCTCGCTCAGCCGCAGGGGCGCGTTCAACCAGTTTCGACAGATTCCCCAGCCGTTCGCTGGTGGAGTCGAGTTGCGCGCCCACTTCGTCGTCGAGAAAATTGCCGATGAGTTTACGGAATTGATCTTCGGCCTCAAAATGGTCGCGCCGCGCGCCAGGCACATACACCGGGCGCACCGCTTTAAAAGAACGCAATTGCCGCAAACCCTGGCTTGCGGAGCCCAGGCTGATGTGCAAGCGTCCCATGATTTCCTCCATCGTCAATGGTCGCGGCGACAAATACAGCAGACCAAAAATCGCGCCCACCGACTTGGGTAGGCCCAAAATCTGTCCGGCGCGCATCGCGAGGCTCACGACCTCGCGCTCAATAGGCGACAACGGCTCCGTTGCCGTGGTGCGGGGCTGGACGCCGGGGCGGCTCAAGCGACCAGCCCGCCGGGGTGCGGTCTTCAGTGCGGCTCTCATGCCGTCCTACTATACTCGGTTCTACAAATATTTCAATAAAAAATGAAAAGTACATAACATTCTATTCTTAAATGCTTTAGATTCAACTTCTGGATTCGTTTTGGATAACTCCAGTGGCTAAACAGGGCAATAGGGGTCCGTGTTTCGCATTGCGCGACGGCGGGTTCCACGTCTATGAATATAAGCGTCGGGGTGCTTTTACTCCGCCATCCATGATTCATCACCGTACTCGGGGCCTGTTTCGCCTGCTCGGCGCCATGGTCGTCGTCGCCCTGCCTTTGTTGTTTCTTGTGGTGACGGGCATCTGGACATTGTTGTTCCAGAATGTAAATTTTGAGATGGTTAATCTGCCGGCCTATATGGGAACAGCAGCGGTGGCGGGCCTCGTCTGCCTCAATTTATACCGCGAGCACAGCAGCCCCAACTTGCGGGCGGAATGGGCCTGGGGGCTGACCACCCGCCAGACGCTGGTGTTGGCCGCCCTGATGTTTGGCTTGGTGTTTGCGACCAAAGACGGGGCCATCAGTCGTGTTATGCTCGGTAGCTACATCGGCGTGGCGTGGGTGATGCTGCTTTTGCTCAATCTCCTCGCGCCAGCTTATTTGTCTCAAGTCATGTTTAGTGGCGGCAACCTGCGCTCCTGTCTGATTGTGGGCAGTGTGGAATCCGCCCTGCGGGTGCGCGACTGGATAGAATCCACGACCGCAGTGGGCTATGAAGTGGCCGGGCAACTCACCTGGCATGGCGGTGGCGACGGACAGACGCCCTGGCCGGTGCTGGGCTCTGTCTATGACTTGGAGCGCATCGTGCGCGAAAAAGGCATCCATCAGGTCATTTTGCTGGGTACGCGGGAATCGCCCGAACTGGTGCGGCGCGTGGCCACCGTCTGCGACACGGAGGGCTGCCGACTGCTGATTTATAATCCCTGGGCGGGCGTGTTTCCCCAGCCGTTGATTCCGGTCACGGAATCCGGCCATATGTTTTTCATGCTGCGGGAGGAGCCGCTGGAAAACCTGCTCAACCGTATTGCCAAGCGGCTCTTCGACCTGGCCATCGCCATCCCCGTGGTCTTTTTGGTGCTGCCGGTGCTGATGCCCATTGTGTGGCTCGGACACCGGCGGCAATCGGACGGCCCGATGTTTTTCAAACAGAGCCGGCGCGGCTATAATCGCAAGGAATTTGTGCTGCTGAAATTCCGCACCATGCACGTGCCAACGGGAAAAGCCGTTTCGGAGGCAAAGCAGGCCACCAAGGGCGATGCACGCATTTTCCCCTTCGGTCAATGGTTGCGACGCACCAGCCTCGATGAATTCCCGCAGTTCATCAACGTCCTGCGCGGCGACATGAGTTGCGTGGGCCCGCGCCCGCACTTACCCGAACACGACGCGCTGTTCCACCAGTATGTCGAGGAGTACCCCATGCGCCACTTTGCCAAACCCGGGGTGACCGGCCTCGCGCAGTCACTGGGCTTTCGCGGTGAAATAACCGACGTGGAGGTTCTTCGCAAACGCGTGCGCTACGATTTGGATTACATCAACAACTGGAATCTGGGCTTGGATATCCAGATTGTCTTTCGCACCATCGGCCAGGTCTTGCGCCCGCCCAAGACCGCCTACTAAGGAAATTTTGAAAGCAAAATGTGGTCAACAAAAAGGCCCGCCGGAGTAACCGGACGGGCCTTAAAAGGTGCAGGGGCTGGATTTGAACCAGCGACCTTCAGGTTATGAGCCTGACGAGCTACCAGGCTGCTCCACCCTGCAATAAAGTGTTGGAGGGTTAAGCGTGGGGACTTACCCGGCGGATGTCAAGGAGCCTTTGTGCTTTGGCCAGACGTACTCACAAATTTTCTTTGATTTTGTTGAATATGTTCATGGACATCGCCTCGTCGCCGAAGGTGCCGATGCGGATGTCAACTTTGGTCGAGGTGTCGCTAATTTTGGTGATGATGATGTGAACATTGTCGCCCTTGGCGGTGTGCGTGTTGAGCGTGTCCGTCATGGCGTCTTTTACTTCCTCGGGTTTGGCGAATCCGAGTTGATCAATCGCCTTGTTGGTGGCGGCCACCACTTGGTCGTAATTATTGGCGAGGGTAGTGGTTAGGTGTCCGTCCGTATAAGCCACGCCGGCGGCGGCGGCACCGCCCACTGCACCGACCACAAGTAACCAGCAACCCGAGTTGAGCACCAAGACGCCAGCCAGGAGCAGCGCAGTCAGAGAACGTTGGATGGATAGAGTGGATTTCATAATCCGTAACCTAGCTCAGGAGCCTAAAGTTTTTCAACCGGCCAGCCATGATTTTACGATTTTTTCGTAAACTGAAAGTTAAAACCCCCATGAAAATGGGCTGCGCCCCGGATTGACAGTCAAGGCGATTGCCTCGATTGTTGGCAGCTCTTTTCCCCCATGACCCATACCCCCTTGTTCAGTCGCCCTGGATTGATGGCGACCGTTTTAACTTTGGCCGCCATCACGCTGGTCGCGCCTTCCCTTGCGCGAGCCGACGCCATCGTCATTGATGCCAGTATGGCACCCGCCGCGCCGGCGCCGTTGAATTTTGCCACCGGCAGCAAATCTCCGTCCGGACATGAACTGGCCGTTAACAACCGCTACTTCACGCTCGATGGCCAGCCGTTTTTCCCCGTGATGGGCGAGTTCCACTATGCGCGTTACCCAGCCAGCGAATGGGAAGACGAAATCCTCAAGATGAAAGCCGGCGGCATCAACGTCATTTCGCTCTATATTTTTTGGATTCACCACGAGGAAACCGAAGGCAAGTTTGACTGGTCAGGTGACAAAAACTTGCGGCAATTTGTCCAGCTCTGCGCCAAACACGGCCTGTTGGTTTGGGCGCGCATCGGCCCCTGGGACCACGGCGAAGTGCGCAACGGCGGGTTCCCCGACTGGCTGGTGGCAAAAGTTCGCGCCCGGCGCTCGAATGACCCGACCTACCTGGATTACGTGGGCAAATTTTATGACCAAATCGGCCAGCAGTTAAAGGGCCTTTTTTGGAAAGACGGTGGCCCCATCGTCGGTGTCCAAGTGGAAAACGAATACCACCCCGGTCGCGGTGGGATTGAGCACATGCTGCAACTGCTGCACATGGCGCACGCTGCCGGTATTGACGCGCCGTTCTACACCGAAACCGGCTGGGACAACGCCGCCGTGCCGCCCAAGGAATTCCTGCCGGTGTTTGGCGGCTATACCGAACAGTTTTGGAGCAACAGCCTGACCGAACTGCCCCCGAACCAGAATTTTTTCTTCGATAACATTCGCGCCGAAGACAACGTCATGGGCGATTTGTCGCCGAAAAACGCCAACTACAACACCAAGTACACCGACTTTCCGTTTTTAACTGCCGAGATGGGCGGGGGCATGGCCATCGCTTATCACCGCCGGCCCATCATGTACGCGGACGATTCCACTGCCGCCGCGCTCGTCAAACTCGGCTCCGGCATCACGGGCCTCGGTTATTATATGTACCACGGCGGCACCAACCCCGACGGGCTCACTTCCTTGCAGGAGACGCAATCGCAGCCCGATGGCGCCGGTTACAACGACATGGAGGCGAAGTCCTACGACTTTCAGGCTCCGCTCGGCGAATTCGGTCAATTCCATCCGTCGTTCTTTACGATGAAGTCCATCAATATGTTTGTGGATGAATTCGGCAGCCAGCTCGCGCCCATGGCCGCCTATTTCCCCGCCCAGCAACCCACGAGCACCAAGGACACTTCCACCCCGCGCGTGGCCGCGCGCTCCGACGGCAAATCCGCGTTCATTTTTATTAATAACTACGAGCGCAATTACCCACTCGACGCACACCCGGATTTCCAAATCGCGTTGCAATTGCCCTCCGGCCCGGTGCTGGTTCCGCATTCGCCGACAAGCATCCCCAGCGGCACTTACGCTATCTGGCCGGTGAATTTTTCCCTCGGTGACGTGACATTGCGCTACGCCACCGCGCAATTGGAATGTAAAATCTCCGAACCAAAGCTGGACACCTATGTTTTCATGGCCACCGATGGCGTGAAGCCGGAATTTACTTTCGAGTCTGCCTCGGGAGACAGCGTGATTGGCTTGCACGGCCAGACTGTAACTCAAAAAAATGACGTGGTTGCAATTTCCAACTTTCAACCCGGTACTGCACCCGCGATTCGCATCACTGACTCCGCCCGGAAATATACGGATATTATTGTGCTTTCCCACGAACAGGGTCTCAATTTATACAAAGCCAATGTCGCGGGTCGTGACCGGCTCTTTCTCTCCAAGGCGGGATTGTTTTTTGACGACCACCAAGTCCATCTCACGTCGCGTAATCCCGCCGACTTGCAGGTTGGTGTTTACCCGGCGTTTGAAGCCACTAGTCCAAATTTTTCGAAAGGCGGCAAAGACGGTGTCTTCCAGGAATATGCGGCGCAGGTGAAGCCACAGCCGACGACCATTGATTTTCTGCTCAATACACCTGCGGGCCCATCCGTCCCGGCCAGGGTAAATTCCCGCCGGCGTGTGGTCATGGAACCGAGTGATGCGGATTTTGACCGCGCCGGAGTATGGTCCCTGAAAGTTTCGGATGTCGTGGCGAATGAAACCGCCCGCCCAGTCTTGCAAATTAACTACGAGGGCGATGTCGCGCGCTTATATTCGGGCAACCGTTTTCTGGACGACAATTTCTATAAAGGAACCACCTTTGAATACGGCTTGTGGCGGTTGACCCCGGAGGAATTGCAAAAAGGCTTGGACTTGAAAATTCTGCCCCTGCGTCAAGACACCGCGCTTTTCCTCGAAAAAAGCGCCCGGCCGGATTTCAGCAGTGGCCTGGACGTGCTGAAGATTAAGAGCATCGGCCTCGCCTGGGACTATCAAGCCGTGCTCGATGCCACGCCTAAGCCAAGACTCGCCCCGTTTCGGATGAAATAAGCCGGGCCCAACGCTGAGCCTACTGAGCAGGCGTGGCTGGCGCTGGTGTCGCTGCTGGCGTCGTCGGCTTCACATAGACCGTCGCCAGCTTGCGCAGGATTTGCTCGAGCTGTGCGTAATAATCCGCCTCGGCCATTTTGCTCTTTTGCTGGCGAAGCTGCTCAAGCTGTTTTTCGCAATCGGCGCGGAGTTGGCGGTCTGTGTCAGTCAGCGCGCGTTCGGCGGCTGAAGTGACCAGCGCCGTGACCCGGGCGAGGTCGCCATCGGGTACTGACTTGTCCTGCGCGCGGCGAACTACTCTCACGCCCTGAAAAAAACTCGCCGGGGTGCCGCGCTTGTCGCCGTTGTCGTCAATCAAGGCGTGCTCGGTCGCCATGCGGTCGTTCTCTGTATAAAAATCCTGCACTCGTTGCTCGGCGGTCACAAACGCTTCCAGCACCGAAACCTGACCGTCCTGATCAATGTCCGCCGTGGGGTCATTGATGGCGTCGGCAAATTTTTCGCCGAAACGCGCATAGTTTACTTCCTGCCCGCTCTGCGTTGCGGTGATGATGATGCGATTCTTGGCCGAAAGCGCATTGATAAACGGCGCGCTGGCCGAGCCGCCATCCACAAAAATCAGCTGTCGCGTCACCGGCTTGAGCCATGTCGCCATTTCTGCCGCCGAAACATCCACGCCGCGCAAGTTAAGCCGCGCGTCTTTGCCGTCAAACGTGCCATGGCCGAGGTAAATAATCCAGACGGGGACGGAGGTGTCCGTTGCCAGTTTGGTAATCCAGTCGTGCAGCTTGTCCCGGTCCAGGGAGTTCTTTTCCGGATCCGCGCCTTTTTGGTCGTCGAGTCCGATGACCGTGCAGCTCGCGCCAGCCGCTGCGCAGTTGTCCTGCCATTTTTTCGCGGCGGCGGCAAAGCCCTCTGTGTAGGCATCGTCGCCCGGTGCGCCGACCACGACGCAGACTTCGTTCGTTACGGTCGCTGCCGGAGCGGGAGTGATTCCAGCAAGGAGCAATGCAAAAGATAAGAAAACCGCAATTTTCATGGCAGACCTTTCCAGCGGCGCCAGCCCCACTCGGCCAGGAAGCACAGCAGCACGGCGAGAAACATGCCGCTTTGGTGCCACCACGGTTCCGAGGTCTGTTCCGTAATGGGTGCAAAACGCTTGGGCAGCATTTTGGCCAAATCGTCAAGCTGCGACCATTCAATGACTTGCCCGCCAGTGCGCCGGGCCACTTCTTCCATCAAGGACTTGTTGGGCGCGAGCGATTGAAATTCCTCGATGGCCGGATCGTTCACCCAGCCGGATTGTGCATGGCCCAGGTTTTTACCAGAACGATCCACGACATCGGCCTCCGCCAGATACGCGCCGGCGTCACGCGGCGTAAACGTGGCGGCAAATTGTCCAGGCACATCCGGCACGGGTTCCGCGGGCAGGGTGACTTCGGTAAAGTTTGAGGCGCTGGTGGCATTGGCCGAGGACACGCGCGTGATTTTTACCTTGGCCGTGCCGAGGTCGAGCTTGCGGTAATCCTGGTCATACGCATTCACGCGCAAAGTCACGCTATGGCCGTCGGCTGCCGTCTCGACCTTCAACTCCACCGGCGCGGGCACATTGGTCACCAGCCAGCGCGCGAGTTGCCGCCAGAAATGCGAAAGGTCGGCCATTTCCGTTTCGCCCTTCATACCCCACAGCCACAAATCGCCCACGGCCACGCACGCCACGCGACCCGCTCCGTAGTTTTGCGCAATGAGCGAAGGAAATACTTTGCCGGCCTCATCCGTCACCGTCGCCAGCACCGTCGCGCCGGGCTTGATGCCATTGAGCGCGTTGGAGACGAGAAAACGTGGCATATTGTTCAGCCGGGCGCGTTCATCCGACTCCGTTGAGCGCACACGTGTCCAGGGCTCGAGCCAGCCTTCGCGCGTCAGGTTCCACGCCAGTTGGCCCTGTGGCGTGGTCGCCGCTTTGCGGTCGAGATAAACCGGCAGCGCGTTCGCCAGCGGAGTGTTGACGTAGCCGCCCGCTTCCATTGTGTCCGCGCCGCCGAGCAGCAGCAGGCCGCCGCCGCGTTCAGCCGCAAAGCGTCGCAGCATCGCCAGTTGGTCAGTGGTGAAAAAGGTCGCCTCCACTTTATCGAGAATGACGGCGTCGTAGGCAAACAGGTCGGTCACCGTCTTGGGAAATCCGGCACGCAATTCATTTTGATTGGCCGCATCGGCATAGACCACGCGCACCACCGGCTGGTCATAAGTTTGCGTGTCGTCCGTGTCGAATCCATTGAAGAGGGGATTGGACGTATCGTTGCGGCCGATGAAGTCAAACTTCGGCTCGCGCTTGGCCACGCGGATGAGACCGTCCATTTTTAGCTGCGGGTCATCGGTGAGCGCGCGGTTGAGGAATTTGAATTCCCAATTGGGCCGGCCCGCGACATAGAGGATGCGGTACGCCGGACGACCGCGGTCCACCATGATGATGCGGTGGTTGTTGGCCGTGGTGGCTTCGTCAATGGTTTTGCCCGCTGCTGGCGCGACGGCCACGTTGAAAAATTGCGCGCCCGTTCCCGCCGGATGCCAGTCGAAATTGGTGTCCACGCTTTCGCCATCCGCTCCCAAGCGCAAAGATTTTGCTGGAGGCGTCGGGTCGGTCTGGCCGGCTTTCACCGGCGGCGCGTTGAGCGGCGTGACGCTGACTTGCACATCCTGCTGCGCCACGCCCTGGCCGGTCACTTCTGCGCTCACCGACACCGGGGCGTCGTCAAACGCCGTCTCGCGCACATCCACATGGGCCAGCCGGATGTCGCGCAGCCCATCGGCTTTGCCAATCAGCACGGGATAAATCGGGGGCAGTCCGCTCAAGTCCGGCAAGCCATTGGCGAGATCCGTGGCGTCGCCATCCGTAAAAACCAAAATCCCCGCCAGTGGCTGGCCCGCGAGTCTTTCGCGCACATCCGCCAAGGCCGCGCCCAGCGCCGTGCGTTCGCCGGTGAAATCGAGTTCGGAAAAATCACGCACGCGTCGCAATTCATTGTCAAAGGCATACGGGCGCAATTGGTATTGTGCGGCGAGCGACGCGAGCCAGTGGCTGTCCATCCCCGTCAACGCGTCCCGCATTTGTTCGCCGCGGGTTTGGGTTGCACCGGCGTCTTTGATCGTCAGGCTTTCACTGTTGTCCGCCAGTACCGCGAGAAAATTGGCGCCGGGTTTGGCCTGGGGCGTCGTCAATTGCGGATCAAGCAGGCAAAGTAAAAGCAGACCAATGCCGAGGGTGCGCAACATCAATGCGACCATCGTCGTGGACTTGGCGCCGCGACCAGGCCGGGCGGCCACGATGGCCAGCGGAACCAGCACCACGGCCAGCGCCAGCACCACCCAGCGAAAGGCGCCGGCGGCAAAAATAATTGAAGCGATCTCCCGCGGCATCGTGAAAAAAAGAATGAAGACCAGGGGAGCGGCCTAGTTGCCCAACGCCTCGTAATACTTTTTGACGGAGTCCGCGTATTTGGCCGGCACGGGGTCCTGATCCACCGGTTGCAGGGAGTCGGGCTGGTCGTTGTGCGCCAGTTGCTGGCGCAGCGCGGTGCTTACTTTATTCAAAGGCGACATTACATTGTCCATAACCAGATTCCATTGCGGCAGCTGGCTCTTCCGGACGTAATTGCGGCGCATGTCGTCGGCTTGCGCGAGGGCGTTGGCCACTTGCTGGCGCAGTTGCGGGTCATCAATTAAATTTTGCACGGTGCGCAGGCGGTTGGCCCAGTCCGCATAATTGCCACCCGTAATCGGCCCGCCGAGATTCGCGCCAGCCTGGTAATTGCCGCCAACACCGCCACCGTTGCCGCCCAATTGTTGGGCGAGTTGTCCCGCGCCTCCACCTTGTCCACCGCGACCAGCGCGCTGGCCGCCAGCTTGGGCTTGGGCATCACCCGGTTGGCTGCCAGCCCCTTGGCCGCGTCCACCGCGACCCCCGCGTTGGCCTGCGCCCTCAGGCGGTTGGTTCGCATCAAAAGGTTGGTCAACCGCATTGTCGTCCTGCGCCAGTTGATTGTCGCCTTGGGCGGCATCTCCCTGCGCGCCGCCATTGCTCTGCTGTCCACCTTGGCCGCGTTGACCACCTTGACCGTTTTGCGCGGTTTGCTGGCCACCGGCTTGTCCACCTTGACCACGCTGACCATTTTGGCCCCGACCGCCTTGACCCTGCTGTGCGCCTTGCCCTTGCTGGCCTTGGCCATTTTGAGCCACTTGCTGTTCGCCGGGCTGCCCACCTTGGCCGCGTTGCCCTCTCTGGCCTTGTTGGCCATTCTGACCGGGCTGACCACCTGCTTGTTCGCCCGGTTGACGGTTCTGGCCCGGATTCGCTCCGGCCTCACGGAATGAATTGCTCGAATTATCCTGTGCCAATTGGTCGCTCGTGCCGTTGTTGCCCTGGTCATTTTGCCCGCGTTGGCCGCTGCGATTACCCGTTTGGCCACCAGTGCCATTTTGGCCGGCGACAGCGGGTGTGGCATCCTGTGCGGTCGGCGGAGCCTGGCCGGCGTCGCGGAATTGCTGGCTGTCGGGCTGGTCCTTCGCCAACTGCTGGGTCAAATCATTCAGCTCATTTTGCGCAAAACGCAGTGCTGCGGAATCATCGCCGAGAATGGATTGCGCGGCGCGCTCGACTCCCGTGCGGAGTTGATCGAGATTCTGCGCCGCGCTCGTTTGCAGCGGGCGCGTTTGGCTGACCAGCCCATTGCGCAGGAGTTGCGAACTGTTTTTTAAATCATCCGCCGTGGGCAACTGGGCTTGCTGGCGCAGTAAATCATAAAGCTGTTTGTTCAGCGCCGGTTCACTGTCTTCGCTGTCGGTGGCCACTTGCTGGAGCTGGGTCATCAGCTTGTCCAGATTTTGCGCCTGTTGCGTATAGGATTGGGCGAGCGCCTGGCGCTTGGCCGTGTCATCGAGGGACTGGCTGTCATCCTGCGCGAGTTGTTCGAGCTGCTGCCCATCAGTGGCTTGTTGATTGGCCAAATCGCGGGCTTGCGTGCGGGCATCCTGCATCTGAGTCGCAAAGCGGCTGGAGGTATCGCGGCGCAGATTTTCTTCCGTTTGCTGCAAGGCTTGGTCGGCACGCGTGCCGGAGGCGAGGGCTTCCGACACCTGATTCTGCGCCAGTTGGTCGCTCGACTGGCGCATGCTGTCGCGGGCCTGGTCCAGCTGCTGGCGGGCCTGCTGGGCCTGTTGGCCGGACTGCATCTGGTCCACGCTCTGGCGGGCCTGGTCCAAATCGGCGAGCATATTGCGCTGCTCTTCCTGCAGACGTTGCAGTTCGCGCTGGATTTCGTCGCGTTTCTGCTGGTCGGTGGCGGCATTGAGCGCCGTCTGCATTTCCTGCAGCCGCTGGTTCAAATCCTGCTGGCGGCGGGCGAGATCCTTCAACCGGCTCTGTGCATCCATTTGATTGCGCTGTTCCTGCGTGACCGGATCCTGCGCCGCTTGTTCCGTCTGATAACGATTTTGCTGATTGCGGAACTGGAGCTGGTCCAGTTGGTCCTGCAGCCGGTTGCGCTGCTGCTGGCTTTGCTGGCCCGGAGTGCGCTGTTGGGACACGCGGTATTCG
>Ga0206854_1081_pt1 | contig 27286 bp, 26 predicted proteins | sample Alteio_BWOrgCont_50_FD_152870 | JGI IMG/M metagenome (GOLD analysis project Ga0206854, IMG submission 152870) | Enriched cells from forest soil in Barre Woods Harvard Forest LTER site, Petersham, Massachusetts, United States -... | ecosystem: Environmental > Terrestrial > Soil > Temperate forest >...
GGCTTGTTTGGGCCGCGGGAGTTTGTGAATATCAAGCGCGTCGTTGTCCGTTAACGCCGACCCGTCGTCCACGTCTTCGCGGATTTCCAGACGCACCGCCGACCCCCACCGCCATGTCCCGCAAACCGCCGCCCTTAAAGAAAGTGGCCTACTTCAACCGCGAGCTGAGCTGGCTCGCCTTCAACCGCCGCGTGCTGGACCTGGCGCAGAACCCGCGCGTGCCGCTACTGGAGCGGTTGCGGTTTCTGGCGATTGTGAGCTCGAACCTCGATGAATTTTTTGAAATCCGCGTGGCGGGGCTGGTGCAGCAAGTGGACTCGGGCGTGGTCGAGGTGGGCATTGACGGGCTGGGCCCAAAGGAGCAATTGCGGCGCATCCACCACGTGGCGGGCGGGCTGGTCGAGGCGCAATACAAGACCTGGCACGAGCAACTGCGCCCGGCGCTGGCGGCGAACAACATTATTTTCAAGCATGAGGACGACTGGAGCAAGGCGGAGTTGAACTGGCTCGACGATTATTACCACGAGCACGTGTACCCGGTGCTGACACCGATGGCGATAGACCCGTCGCACCCGTTCCCGCAACTGACGAACAAGGCGCTGTATGTACTGCTGTCGCTCGACAACCCAAACACGGTCGAGGACGACAAGATGATGGCGATTGTGCCGGTGCCGAGGGTGCTGCCGCGGCTGGTGCGCATTGGCTCGGGTCCGCGCAACATCCAGGTGTATGTGTTCTTGAGCTCGATCATCCGGCATTTTGCGGGCGGGTTGTTCCCGGGATACAAGGTGAACGGAGCATGGCCCTTCCGCATCACGCGCAACAGCGACCTGTATATTGACGAGGAAGAGGCGGAAAATCTGATCACGAAAATCGAGCAGCAACTGCACAAACTGCGGCGCGGGGCGGCGGTGCGTCTGGAAATCCGCGAAGACGTGGACGACGGCGTGCTCGGGCAATTTCTCAAGGCAATTAATTTGGCGGAAGAAAACGTGGTGCGGCTGCATGGGCCGCTGAACCTGCTGCGGTTTTTTGAAATCATCGGCGACATCGGCCAGGACCATCCGGACCTGCTGTACGCGCCGCTCCACCCGCACCGCCCGGCGGCGTTGACGGCGGAAAATCTATTTAACGAGATCGCCCATCACGACGTGCTGCTGCACCACCCGTATGAGTCGTTTGACCCGGTGGTGGACTTTATCCGCCAGGCAGGGCGCGACCCGCAAGTCGTGGCGATCAAGCAGACGCTATACCGCACGAGCGGGGATTCACCGATTGTCGAGGCGTTGATTGACGCCTCGCGCCAGGGCAAGCAAGTGACAGCGCTGGTGGAATTGAAGGCGCGATTTGACGAGATGAACAATATCCAGTGGGCGCGGCAGATGGAGGAAGAAGGCGTGCATGTGGTGTACGGGCTCGTCGGGCTGAAGACACACTGCAAATGCTGCCTCGTGGTGCGACGGGAAGCAAACGCGCTCAAGCGTTTTGCGCACCTCGGCACGGGCAATTACAATCCGAAGACGGCGAAAATTTACACGGACTTTAGTTTGTTTACCGCGCACCCGAAGTTGACCGAGGAAGTGGCGAATGTATTTAACGCGCTGACCGGTTTTGCGCTCTCGCCGAAATTCAAGCATTTGCTGGTCGCGCCGTTTAACCTGCACGAGGAAATCCAAAAGAAAATTTTGCGCGAAGCCGCCAACGCCGCCAAGGGGAAACCCGCGCGCATCGTGGCGAAAATCAACAGCCTGATTGACCAGGAAACGATGGACAACCTGTACCATGCGTCGCAGGCGGGAGTGAAGATCCACGTCATCGTGCGCGGCATTTGCGGGCTGGTGCCGGGGCTCAAAGGATTTTCGGACAACATTCGCGTCACGAGCATCCTCGGGCAATTCCTCGAGCACAGCCGCATCCTCTATTTTGAAAATGCGGGCGGCGAGCAACCGGAGCTATACCTCGGCAGTGCGGACTGGATGCCGCGCAATTTCTACCGGCGCATCGAGGTGGTGTTCCCGGTGTACGATCCGGAATTGCGCAAACGCATCATCGAAGACGTGCTGCCGGCGTACTTGCGCGACAACATGTATGCGACGGAACTGCACGCGAATGGGGCATACATGCCGGTCAAACATCACGACCACGACAAACTTTTCTCGGCGCAGGAATATTTCCTCAAGCAAGCGGCGGATGCTTCTGCCGGCGAGGCCGCGGCCCAGGAAAAGGAACGGGAAAAGCCGAAGTTGCGGGCGCAGCCGTAAAAGGATTATTCAATCACCGCGACTTCGTGGTCGAGGATGGAAGGCAGCTCGAAACTGGCCCAGCCGTTGGCGAGAGTGAGCGCAGGTTTCGCATCCGAGGCGAGGAGGCGCAGGGTTTTGCCGGAGACGCCGTCAGGCAGGCGCACGGAAACTTTCAGCGGGCCGACGGGGATTAATTCCTCAACGGGGTCGCGCCAAGTGTTGGCGTTGGTGAGGTTGACGAGGTGGACAATCGCGCGGTTGGGCTGGCGGTAGAGATGGCTGTCAATCAAACCGGGGCCTTCGACGGTCAGCGGAACATCGCCCTTCACGGCCCAACGAATGAGGTTGATGAGGAGGTGCTCGGAGTCGGCGATGTTGTTACGCGCGTAACGGCGATCGAGATCGGCAGCGAGATAAACGACACGACCCAAGCCGGGGCGCTCGTTGAGAACCAGGCCGGGAAGATTCGTGTGGTCGTTTTGCGTCCAGATCATTTCGGGCGGCGCGGTGGGGCGCGTGGGCACCAAGGTGAGCAGCACCTGGGCGGTGGGGTCAACCGTCAGCGCATTGAGCGAGCCGCCGTAGGGAATGATATCGGTATGCTCGAAACCAGCGAGGACTTCGTGGCGGGTGCCGACGACGGGCGGTTCGCCAGCGGGATGTGGGCCGTCAACCTGCGCGCGGAGCTCGGGCGTGAGGCGCAAATACGTCTGCGCGCTTTGGGCGGCGAGCTGGCGGCGACCGGCTTCGGAGAAAAGCGGATGGCCGGCGGGCAAATGCACGCCGAGCAAATCGGCAAGGGCGAGGTCTGCGCGCGGGTCGCCCCATTGATCGCAGAGGCTGGTCGCGCCGCTGGCAATCAGGCCACCGCCGTTTTGGACAAATTTGCGCACGCTGGCGAGGTGGGCGTCGGTCATGGTGCCAAGGTTGGGCAGAATAAGCAGTTTTAACGACGCGGCATCGCGATCCAGATCATCGGCATGGACGAGGACGTAGGGGATGCGTGCGTGGAGGAGGGCTTCGGTAAAACCGCGTTGGGGCAGGTTGACCTGCGCCTCGACATCCTGGCGGCCGAAAAAGTCGTTATTGCGCTGGGAATAAACGATGCCGACGGTGGCGACGGGCGTGCGGCGAATAAGGAATTCCTCGTTTTTCTGGAACCACTGGCCGAGCGGCACCGGAGTCTCGTACATGCGGCGGTCTTCCTGGTAGGCGTTGATGTAATGCCACCACGGCTGGATGCCCGCAGCGAACCCATCGGCGGACCAGAGGCGCACTTCGGGCTCGGGCTTGCTGGCGACGCGGAAATTTTCGGACGCAGTTTGATAAAGAGCCATGCTTTCGGGCGCGAGCTTGTCCCAACCGAGTAAGCCGTGCACGAGGCGGCCGCCGACGCCGTTGGCCTGAAAGCCAGTGGTGTCCACGCGGCGCTGGTTGTCAATCATCAGGATTTCGGTGCGGCGGCAGATTTCGCGGAAATCGCGGAAGTCGCCCGCGGCGCCGGTGATGCTGACGCCGTTCATGCCGACCCAAAGGCACTCCGGGCCGCCGGCAGTGCGCGTGGTTTTATTAAACAAGTCCCAAATTTCGAGGCGGCAGGCATAGCCCCACTCAATCCACGCGCGGTAGGCGGGGTCGTCCCAATTAGTTTGCTGGGGCAGATCGAGCGCGCGGTCGGTACGGAATTTTTTGACGCAATTATCGCAGTAGCAAATGTTGGCGCGCGGCAGGCCGCTCCAGATATTGTCGGTAAAACCTTCGGGGCGATATTTCTCGGCGATTTCTTTGAGAATCGCAGGAATGTGTTCGCGATAATAGCCGCCGTTGATGCAGGGAATATTCAGGCCACGGTCGGTAAACGGGCGGCCGGATTGACCGTTCACGGTGAACCATTCCGGGTGGGCCTGGAGGGTTTCGTCGGGCGCGCCATTGGAATCCATGCGGGCGAAGACGACAATGCCATCCGCGCGCGCGGCTTTGACCAAATCGCCGAACAAATCGCGGTCGCCGAGGAATTGCGCCTTGGGGTGAAACGGAATTTGCGTTGGGTAAAACGCGACAATGCCGCCGGCGTTGACGACGATGCCCTGGGTTTTGGTGCGTGCCCATTGCTCGCGCCACCAGGGGATGTCGTAGCGCGTGGCGTCGAGCTCGGCGATATTGGTCTGCATCCAGCGCGTGGCGCGGGTGAACCAGGGGCCTGAAGATGAATTGCCGGCGGAAGCAGGCGGTGCGTCAGCGGCGGCGGCGCTGGTGAAACGCAGGTAGCGCGAGCCGGCGATGGCGGCCGTGGCAACGGCGGTTTGCTTTAAAAATTTACGACGCGGGGACAGATTGGATGACGAGGTGGACGAAATGGGGTGCATGGGGGTAGCCGGAGTTTGACGGGAAAACCCATGGTGGGAAACCTATTTTTGGGGATTTCAGACGAGTCGTTAGGCCGCCCTTTCAGGGCTACTTGACGCTCTTTCTTTGAAACCCAGGGCGTTGCCCTGGGCTAGGGTTAGTGCGCCCCTTTGGGGCTGACACCGCATATTACGCCTATAAAGACACCGCACTTGTCACCGATGAAATTTCAGGAAGGATGTTTTCAGGCCACGCCAATCAATTGCCCATCGCTCAAATTGGATTCGCGCAGCAATCGTTTTCCCCTGCGACGTTGCCACGCGAGCATCGCCGCAACGATGAGCAAGGGGCAGGCGATGTTTATGGCTTGGAAAGCATCGCCGTAGCCCCAGCCAGGCAGACCATAAGATAGAACTGGCCATGGAACCAAATGATAGGTGTGCAATGCCCAATTTAAATTGCCCGTTTTATCACGGAGCACGTCAAGCGCAGTGAGGGGAGTGCCGGTGTCATCTGACCATGCGGTCTGCCAATACGTATAAGTAACTGATGCGGTCCAGCCAGGATCATGCAATGAGTGGGGTGGAAGCTGGCCGCGCAAGGACCGCTGGCGCAGTTCCGCGACTCCCAGATTTATTTTTGCTTCCAAATCCGGTGCTTGGAAGGGCTCTAAATACTTTTGCTTCGTCATTGCTTCTGACCGAGGCATGACTGTCCATATATTGAGATAGCCATCGGGTTCTCCATTTACAAGATTGTGATACAAAGTCAATTGGCCTGAATTGTTCCATGTTGAACTTATTTCTATTCTCATTGGACTACCCGGAGCGACTTTTTGATCTGTCACTGCAAGTGGCTGAATGAGATGTAAAAAAATCCCGCTAGTGGGATGAACTTGCAGGAACAGGCCATGCATCGCTAATACGCCGCCGGTTATCCACATCCAGCGCGTTGCAATCCCAGAGCGTTGAGCTTGATAAGCAAAAAAGAATGTAACCGCGGCTGTAACGGCGATAATTGCAACAAAAAAGGCGGGGTATGCCCACGCCACCATTTCTGGATAGCGAATAGGCTCATTAACGCGATATTCAATCCCCATAGGCAATTTGTCGCGATTCAGATAAAAATATTGCAGACCGAGCTCAAATGCCACCAAGAGCGGTAAAATGCCAAACGCAAACTGCGGATAACGCCCCCACCAGGAGGATTTCCGCAAGGCCTCGACATGCCGATTGGCCAATTCAACCGGATTGCCCAACTTTTCTGCGGCAAAAGCAGTTACTTGCTCACCCACCAGGCCCTGTGCGTGCGCGGCGCGTTGCAAATCCTCATAATGCTCCGACGTTTCGCGGACAATCCGGCGCAGGGCCTTCGCCGGGCAGCCGAGTTCCACCAACCGCCGCTGCAATTGCTCGATGGGGTTGCGGTCAAGCATGTTGCCCTCCCCTCACCAGCGCGACTGCCTGGGTCACGCGGCTCCATTCGCCCTCCAGTGCCGCGAGCCGCTTTTGGCCGCGCAGGGTGAGCTCGTAATAATTCCGGCTCCGACCCTCGACCTCGCGCCGCCGGCTGCGCACCTGCTTTTGGGCTTCGAGGTAATGCAGGTAGGGATAAATGCAGCCCTCGCCAAAAGTCAGGGCGTCGTTGGTTTGCACCTGGATTTCCTTCACGATCTCGTAGCCGTACATCGCGCGCCGGGCCAGCAGCCGCAGCACGAGCAGCTCCGGCACGCCGTTGAGAAAGCTGGGGTTGGTCTTGGCGGGCTTGGTTGTCATGCCGACACCATACATCACAGCTTAAGGTATGTCAAGCCTTACAGTTTGAGGCTTGATGGCGTACGTAAAACCTCAAACGTCACTACGCGACGCAATGCTCCAACGATCGTAGTCCGTGGACTAAAGTCCACGGCTAAATTCGAGTCGTCACTCTGCGACTACATGTAAATTGAGGGCGACCCCATCCCGACCGTTCCGAAAACTTTAGTCCATGATAGAAGGTCCTCACCGCCCCCCATCACTTCGCCGGTTGGTAGCCCTGCCAGAGCCATTCGAGAGCGTGGGGAAGGGTTTGCGCGACGACCTTGGAGTCAACATGGCCTGCGCTCTCGGCAAAGACAAACTGGTAATGGTAGCCTTTGGCCTTCAGCACGCCGGCCATGCGTTCGTTGGCGATGACCCAGTTGTGCAGGTCGGCGGCGGTGTTGGTCGAGCCGTTGTCGTTGCCGCCGGCTTCGAGCCAGACGCGCAGGGGCTTCGCGGGGCTTTGGGGGATCAGGTGCTGGTGATATTCCCAGGCGCCGTTGGGCAGCGTGGGATCTTTCGGCGTCTCGTTGTTCGTGTAAGTGCCGGAATAGGTCAGCACGCGGTGATAGAGCTCGGGATGAAACCACGCCATGGTGAAGGCCTCCGCACCGCCGGAGCTGCCGCCCATCGTGGCGCGGCCATCGGGGTCTTTCGTGAACGTGACGCCGTAATCCTTCTCCACGCGCGGCAGCACGTCGGCCTCAATGAACTCGGCGTACTTGCCGGACACGGTGTCGTATTCGAGCCCGCGCTCGCTGCCACGGGCATCGCCGCCGCCATTAGCGACCATCACCGCGACCATCACGGGCAGGCGGTGGTCAGCAATCAGGTTGTCGAGGATGGTGGGGAGCTGATTGCGAGCTGCGCCCATCTCGTCGTGAGTGAGCAAGAGCGGGGCGGGCGTGCCGGGAACATACTGGCTGGGGATGTAAACCGTCACCTCGCGCGTGGGCTTCCAATCGCGCAGGCCGGTGTTGGGATAAAATTTGCTGCCGGCCATTTCCATGGTGAACTTCACGACTTTGCCCTTGGGCACGTCGGGCCGCGGCGTCTGCTCCGGCGCGGGAGCGAAGGGCGGCTTGAGCAGGTAGTCGCCCTCACCCGAATCAGGCGCCAGCGCGGGCAAGGCGGAGAGCTTGGCCATTTCGGCGAGGTCGGCAGGCGTGGCGGGGCCGCCGCGGTAGTGCGGAACCAGATCGGCGGGGTCAATCGCGGTGGCGGGCGTGGTGGAGGCGGGAGAAGCAGGCGCGGAGACAGGCGCAGGTGTGGGCGTAGGCGTGGCATCCGCGCCGAACAGCGGTGCGGCGAGCGTGACAAGGCACAGCACGGCAGCCAAGGTGAAAGAGGAGTTTTTCGTAAACATGGGGTTGGAGGTGAAGGGTACTGGAACTTAATTCCCTATCCCAAACCCAGTAAACCCCAAAAAACGACTTCCTTCCAGTTTAGGGCTCAAATTGCCTTTGCAAACGGCGTAAAATTATTTCCAAGGCAACTGGACTGCTTTTACCAAGGGATTTGCGAATAAGACCTTGGTGAATGGTGAACAGCTTGGCCAATTTGAGGACAGAAGGTTTGGGCAGTCCCCATTGGGCTAATTCGGCCACTGACACCAGCATCTCGTCGTCGCCAAGCTGTGGTGAAATTTGCGAAGTGATGGCCGCCAAAATGACATCCGGGCGCGAGGCATTGAACTGATCCGCGGATACGACCAAGGCAGGCCGCTGCTTGACTGAAGTGAGGTCAGTAAACGGAAAGGGAACCAAAACAACCTGCCCGCGCTTATAGACGGTCATAAACGGCGTCCTCGGGATTATCCCAAAATTCAAAGGCCCGCTCGCTAGCCTTCAACCAAGCGACATCCTCCGGCTTGATCTTTAAGTGAGCCGACAACTCACCCAACAACTGGACTTGTTCGCGCACGTCCAGCCGCTCAATAGCCTCGGTAATTTCCGCGACGGTACTCATACAGGAAGAATACCATTTGCCGGATGATTTTCAAGGCTGGTTATTGCCCTGATGTCGTCCAGCAGCATAGTTCAATTTTACCTCGTGCGCAGCCAGATTTTATCCAGCTCAAGCTGGTGGCTTTCGTACATGGCTAAGGTGTTGTTTTGCAAGAGCGCATCCAGCAAGCAGCCCCCCAGGTTAAGGCGCAGTCGTGGGATTGGCCGACGCAGCCGGAGTGGCCGCGGCAACCGGTTTGGACGGCATGACCACGCTGGGGTTAAATAATTCGGGCAGCACTTCCGCCAGGCATTTTCGCCAGACGGCAAAAGTATGCGCGCCGTCCATTTCGAAAAAGACGTGGTTGATGCCGTGGTCGTAAAGAAGGTCGGAAACCTGTTTGTTGTTGGCGTAGCCGACCGTCTTGTCCTGCCGCCCGACGCCGAGCCAGAGCACTTTTAATTTGGCGTTGGTGCCCGCGGGGTCGTTCAACAAGTTGGCATAATTATTCTGCAGGGTATTGGACGTAAACGCGTAACTGAACCCGCCCACTGAGGCGAAAAGGTCGAGATGGCTCAGCCCGATAGAGAGCGACTGGCCGCCGCCCATCGAAAGGCCGACGATGGCGCGATTTTCCCGCCCGGGCGCGACGTGGTATTTCTTTTCCACCGCGGGCAAGACTTCATCGAGCAAATAGCGCTCAAACACGGCGTTGTTGGTACTCGCCTGCGGCCCGACCACCGCGTGGCCCCAGGGCATGACAATAATCATCGGCACGGCCTTCCCTTCGGCGATGAGGTTGTCCTCAATGAAGTTGGCCTTGCCCGCATCGGTCCAGTCGTCCTGGGTGCCGTTGCTCCCGTGAAAGAGGTAAAGAATGGGGTACTTGGTGGTCCCGCTCACATCGTAACCGGGCGGGGTGTAGACGTAGTAGAACCGGGTGTCGCCGGTGGCAGCGGATTTTGCCCAATTGGCCTCGACCGTGCCATGCGGGACATCGCGGGCTTCCCAATATTCCGGCGGATTGCCCGGCACATAAAGAAAACTGCCCGGAGAGCCGCTGTTGGTGCGCCGTTTGACGCGAGGGTTGTTGAGATCGGGCGTCGTAATGCCATCAATGGTAAAATTGTAAATGGCATACATCGGGTCGAGCGGGCCAATCGTGACGCTCCAGAGGCCGGTGTCGTCTTTGGTCAGGGGGATCGTCGCGCCCAGATCAGTCCAGTCGGCTCCCGAGATGCTGACCGACGTGGCGTTGGGCATGCGGACGCGGAATGTGACGGTGCGGTCGGGATGGACTTCGGGCGAAATCAGGCCACGAGCGCCACCACGCCGTCCGGCACCGGTGGCGGCTGCGTCGGGCGCAGCCGGGACGGCGGGGGTAGCCGGAGCCGCAGTGGGGGCAGAGTCTGCGGCTGAAACTGGTTGGAGGGATGTGGCCACGCCTAATAGGGCGGCAGCCAGTGCGAGGGAGGTTTGCTTTAAGAATCTATGGCGCAAGGACTGACCAGACGCCGGGGCAAGCGAAGTTAGGTGCATGGGGGTAACCAGAGTTTGACGGAAATTTGATTACCTACAATACTCGAAACCGCCCCCTTGCTTGATCCTGGGCATATTATAATGCAAACGCACGCAACCAATCTCACCTACCATTGTTCTCTTATTGTCCCTTTACAAATTACCACACAGCGCGCCATTGTAGCACGTCTCCGCTTGCCCGCCATGAAATCTGCTCTATTGTTCAGCGCGGCCCTTTTGACCACGATTTCGTTGGCCCAGTCGCCTCCAGAAGTCCCAACATCTCGTCAACCGGTAGGCGTGCGCTTAGCCGGCCACGCTTCGAGAGGAGACAAAATTTGGTCGTTCGAAATCGTCATGGAGGGGTTTGATCTGTATTATTCCAAGGAATGGGATGGACAACAAAATCCGGCGGGACTGACGCCTAGCAACAGCGGATTTGTGGAGGTATCGCTGATTGTCGGCGATTTCGATGGAGCCATGAGCAAATCGTGGAGTCAATTGGGTTCCAGGGAGGGCGGAAACTCAGGACTGAATGGGCCGGATATCGCAAAGATTGGAAGGCGGTTGTGGAGCGGTAACACGTTCCGGGGTGTCGTTCCTGACGAGTTGCGCGAGGCGGTGGAGTATGGCCATTTTATCGAGGAATTCTCCACGCCGGTATCAATGAATCATTTCATCACGCCCTGCGTTATCTTATGGACGGATAATTCATCGCCAATGCCCGACAAAACACCACTTACACCATTGAAACGGTTGAATTCGATTACGACCGAAATACGCAGTTTTTTGCCGATGCAAAAAAACAATATTTCCCTGGCGCGGACCCAGCCAAAGCTTCAGCGCCCGCAAGCACGCTCACACTAGCCCAAAGAGCCGCCGCCGAGGCCATCGCAAAAGCCAAGTTAGACCCAGCCCAAGGCGCTGCCATGGTTGTAGCCGCACTCGGGCAATTTCCGCTCAAGAACCCGTTAGGTGCTTGGAATCAGAGCCAGTTGCTCGGAGCACTGTGGCGAATCCGGGGCATGGCAGAAAAAGACACGTTGGTGGAATGGTTTTATAATAATTTGCCCAAGGCGCGGATTAATTCCAAAAATGGCGACCTCGACCATGGTCCATTGTGCCTCCTGCGTGAGATAGCCGCCGTCGGGCGGCCCGACACCAAGGACTTCATGGTCGCATTGATGTCGGATGCGCGGTTTGACACCACTGATGTGCCGTCAATCCGGGAAATGCTGGAAATGTCCCATGAGGGCTTTGCGCTGCCAATGAATTTTCAATGGGATGAAGGAAATCCGGCAAAGGATTCCGTCTTAAAGCCGCTGTTGCCGCTTTGGCGCAACGAATTGCGCCGCCATTACGGATTGCCGATAAAATAGGAGCGAAGACGTTATTTCGAGGCGGCGGCTGGCGCCAAATCAGTCAAAAACCGCGCAGGGCCTTCGGTGCGGAGGTATCCGCGAAGCTCGGGCCAAGGAATGGTGACACTACAATCAGCCCCCTTCCCTCCGCCCACGTCAATAGAAGAAAGCTCAATCACCAAGCCCGCAGGCATTACATTAAAATTGGAAAGCTGTGTTGGAGTGAAATTTTTAATGGTTCCATCGAGCACGCCGAATGGGGCCAATTCATCTTCCGGTTCCTTCGTCACATTCAGTTTCGGATCAGAAGTCGGGTCGTAGGGACCATACTGGCGAAATAGGTCGGTGATGCAGAAATCGGAGAGTTTTTTCTCCCATCCGCTACCGGGGAGGAAAAGCTCCGCCAGAGAAAGCTCGCGGGCACGGCTACTATCGTTGACGAAATTATGGACAACGCCCCACATACTCGAAGAACCTCCGGCTCCGGTACCGGTAATAGCGACGCTCACAAGGTTATTCGTGCAAAAAATAAAATCAACAGTCTCGTCGGCAAAACCGGGCGAATTGGCTTCCTGTTCATCGTCGGCATCGGCGGCGAAATCCCGGGCATCAGCCGCCAATCGGGCCGTAACCTGCCGATGAAAGGAAGAGTTGTCTTCAAAAACAGGAAAATCGGCGGTTTCATCACGGAAACGTCCCTTCCATTGCCGGAAAACGGCAATACGATGGAAAATTACATGGGTACCCGGCAGGCCGTTTTCAAGTTCAAGATCGAATTGCAGCGGCAAAATCGAATTTGCCTTATCGCGGTAGGTTTCGCGCCAATCCCAATCTGATTTTGCCCCAAGCGGCATGAGGTATGACTTTCCGTCCTTGTCAACGTCAGTTTCACCTCTGGTTTCGACCGTTTGCATACCGAGGGTGTGCGGCGTGCCAATATCGCCCGCATCGCTGTGGTTGCGCAAATCCCATTGAATCAGGCCCAGACCCGGAATCTGGCCCTGGTAAAGCGCGCCGACTATCGGCGCATCGTTGAGATTGACGGTGGGAGGGGTGACAGAATCGGCGTTTGACACCGGTGAAGGCGAGCCGCAGCCGCTAATCAACAAAGTCAGAATAACACCCAAAGCGACCAGCCATGACTGCTGACTCGGCACATATTGAGCACGGCGAAGCGACATGGGAAGTAGGACAATTTTCATCCAGAAGTGTTCAATTAGCTTTTTTCTTCGCTCTGCTAACCCGTGAAAGACCATTTTCCATCCCTTCTTGCAATTTAGCCAAAATACGCGATAATACCGCCATGAAACGCAAAGTAGGGCATTCGGATCCGGACATCCTGGGCGGGACGGTCGTGTTCGTGGGAACGCGGGTGCCGGTGCGCAGTTTGTTTGATTACCTGGAGCGGGGACGCACGTTGGATTATTTTTTGGAGAGCTTTCCGTCGGTTAAACGCGAACAGTGCCTGGCGGCATTGGAAGAGGCCAAGGAGCATGCCATAGAGGAGGGTGCGCTTGCGCATCCTGCTTGACGAAAACCTACCGTGGCAATTGGGGCCATTATTGACTGGCCACGCGATTTCCACGGTGGTGGGCATGGGCTGGGGCGGCATCCAAAATGGCCGTCTGCTGACCTTGGCGCAGTCGCAATTTGATATTTTCCTGACCTTGGACCAGGGAATCCCACACCAACAGAACCTGGGGAAATATGAAATCGCCGTGCTGCTGCTGCGGGCCGCCTCCAACGACATTGACGACCTAAAACCACTGGTTCCCCTGATTCTGGCCGCAATACCCACGGCGCAAAAACGGGCGTTGACGGTCGTAGCGCTTTGATCGCATTTGTCCTCCAGCGCTACCGCGTCTGCAATCGAATCTTGTCCAATTTGAGTTTACGGCTTTCGTCCATGACGAAGGTGACGTCCTTGAGCGGGGTGTCCTGGTCGGCGTAGATGAGGACGTTGAGGCCGGTGCCTTGTTTATCGGCAGCGGACTTGAGCGCGGCGGTGAGCTGCGCGGCGGTAATGGGGGTGTTGTTGACGGAGTATTGGCCGGTTTTGTCAATGGCGACGATGAAGCGTTGTGCGGGGTCGGCCTGGCCGGCGGTGTCCATCTTGGGCGGGGTGATGTCGAGCGACTGGGTGTCCTGAACGCGCATGACCATCATGAAAAAGAAAATGAGCACGACGAGCACGTCAATGAGCGGCACGATATTGATCGTGGGCGGCGGGCGGCGGCGGCGGGTGTAGAGAGGCACGGCGGAGGTTCCCGGCGGTTCAGCGGCGCTTGGCGAGGTCAATGAGGCGCTCGACACCCATCTCGAGGCGCATGGCCAGCATCTCGATGCGGCGGTGGAGGTAGCTGTTGCCCACCAGGGCAGGGATGGCGATGCAAAGGCCGACCATGGTGGTCGTCAACGCCAGGGAAATGCCTTGGATAAATGCGGATTTGTTGGGCAGGCCCTGGTCCACGACCTGCGAGGCAAAGACCTGGGCGAGGCCGGTGATGGTGCCGAGCAGGCCGAGAAGGGGCGCGCCGGAAATGACGATTTCGAGAATGAACATGCCGCGCTCCAGCCGGGCGATTTCGAGACGGGCAAAGGCCTTGAGCGCCTCGGGGTCGGGATTGGTCTTGCGATAGAAATAGACGATGCGCCCGGCGACGGAGTTCAAGTCGCCCTGACTGTTGGCGATCTCGCCGGAGATGAAGGCGTCGGACATGGCCTTGGGCAGCACGCGCGACTGGCGGAGCGCGATGAGGCGCTCGATGATGACGTACATCGCCAGAAAGGAAAACAGCCCCAGCGGATAAATGAATATGCCCGTGCCCTTGAGTATCTCTTGCATCGTTAGTCGCAATAAGCGGAGGATTAACAGAAAACAAAAGGCTCATGGGGTCAAGGGCGAAGCGGGCGGAGGAATTTACGGATTATCTTGCGCCGCCGGGCTGCGGGCGCAATTTTTGGGCATGGCCGGCGACAATACTTTCGTACACCTGCATGTGCACACCGACTTCAGCCTCCTGGATGGCTGCAGCCGGATAGACGTGCTCTGCCAGCGGGCGAAGGAGCTCGGCCAGCCCGCGCTGGCGATTACCGACCACGGATGCCTGTTTGGGGTGTGCGACTTTGTGCTGGAGGCCAAAAAGCACGGGTTGAAGCCGATTGTGGGCTGCGAGGCGTACTTGGTCACGGATCACTCCCGCCTGGAGAAGCCGGAGCGCGCGAAGCACAAGATGTATCACATGGGGTTGATTGCGCGGGACTTCGGCGGTTACCAGAATTTGGTCAAACTGATCAGCGACGCGCATACGAAGGGCTTTTACTACCGTCCGCGCACAGATTTGGAAATGCTGGCGCGACATGCGAAAGGGCTGATTGGCTTCAGCGGCTGCCTGGCGTCGTGGGTGCCGCAGATGTTGATGGAAGGCCGCGAGGATGACGCGCGCCGGGCTTGCGGGCAGCTCGTGGACATTTTTGGGCGCGAGAATTTTTTCATCGAGCTGCAAGACCACGGCATTGCCGACCAGCGCAAGGTACTGCCGGGGTTGATCCGTTTGGCCAAGGAATTTAACCTCAAAACGGTGGCGACGAATGATGTGCACTACGTTAACTCCGGGGACTGGGCGCCACACGACGCGCTGCTGTGCATCCAGACGGGCGCGAAAATCGCTGACACGGACCGGATGCATTTTGACACGCGTGAGTTCTACCTGAAGTCGCGCAACGAAATGGACAAGCTGTTCGCCGAAGTGCCCGACAGCGTGCTCCAGCCGATGTTGGTTGCGGAGATGTGCGACCTGCAACTGCCCTTCGGAAAGAACAATTACCCGGTGTTCAAGCTGCCGGTGGAGCTAAAGCCGCGATTCCCGAAAAACACGGCGTATATGCTGGAGTTGTGTGCAGCGGGGCTAAAGGCGCGCTATGGTGTGGATTTTAATAATCCGGCAGCACCGATGGCCGGGCACCCGCAGGGCTTTGGGCAGGAATTGGTGGACCGCATTAATTTTGAAGTCAGTGTCATCGAAAAGACGGGTTTCGTGGATTACTTCCTGATCGTCTGGGATTTTATTGACTGGGCACGGAAGCAAAACATCCCCGTCGGGCCGGGACGCGGCTCGGGCGCGGGGTGCCTGGTGGCGTACCTGCTGAAAATCACGGATATTGATCCGTTGCGATTTGGACTGCTGTTCGAACGGTTTTTGAACCCCGACCGCGTGTCGCCGCCGGACTTTGATATAGACTTCTGCATGCGGCGGCGCGGGGAAGTCATCGAATACGTGCGCCAGAAATACGGGCAGGATTGCGTGGCGAACATTATTACCTTCGGCACTTTTGGCGCGAAGATGATTGTGCGCGATCTGGCGCGGGTGAACAGCGTGGAATATGCCGAGGCGGACCGCATTGCGAAGATGGTGCCCGACGACCTAAATATTACCTTGGATGAAGCGGTGGCGAAGTCTACTGAATTGGCGCAGGAAATTGCGAGAAACCCGGTGGCGCGGAAAATCATTGAGCACGGCAAGGTCATCGAAGGCATGGCGCGCAACGCCGGTACGCACGCGGCGGGCATTATTATCGCGGACCGGCCCTTGACGGAGTTGATCCCCGTCACCCTGCAAGACGGCGTGCTGACGACCCAATACCCGAAGGATCCGGTCGAGAAGCTCGGCCTGCTGAAGATGGACTTTTTGGGACTGAAGACACTCACGGTGATTGCCGATGCGCAGGACAATGTGCGCCGCACCCGCCAGCAGCCGGACTTCACCGTGGACAACGTGCAGTTTGACGACGCCAAGACATTTCAGTTGCTCACCGACGCACGCACCATCGGTGTGTTCCAATTTGAGTCCGGCGGCATGCAGAACCTGTGCCGGCAGTTTGCCATTTCCAGCATTGACGAAATCACCGCGGTGAATGCGCTTTACCGACCGGGACCGATGGAGTTCATCCCCGATTACATCGCGGGCAAAAAAAATCCGGCGTCCATCAAATACCCGCACCCGCTGCTCGAGGAGGTGTGCCGCGAAACTTACGGCGTACTCGTGTATCAGGAACAAGTGATGGAAGCGGCACGGCGGATTGCGGGCTACTCGCTCGGCGGTGCGGACATTCTGCGGCGCGCGATGGGCAAGAAGGACACCGCCGAGATGGCGAGGCAGAAAGCGGTGTTTGTCGCCGGGGCGGCGAAGACCAATCAGCTTTCGCAAAAGCAGGCGGAGGAAATTTTTGCGTTGCTGGAAAAATTCGCGCAATATGGCTTTAACAAATCGCACTCGGCCGCGTATGCCATCCTGACCTATCGCACGGCCTATTTGAAGGCCAACTATCCGGTTGAGTTCATGGCGGGGGCGCTGTCCAACGAACTGGGTGATTCGGAGAAGGTGGCGCACTTTATCGCGGAAGCGGCGAACCTCGGCATCGCGGTCCTCGGACCGGATGTGAACCAGTCGCGCGAAAACTTCACTCCCCTACCCGACTTGGCAAGTACGGGCAAAACAACTTCGCCCGGATCCATTCGCTTTGGCTTAGGCGCGATCAAGGGCGTGGGCGATGCAGCGTCGAAAAAAATCCTGGAGGAACGCGATGCTCACGGGCCGTTTGTGGATTTTGCGGATTTTATCCGGCGGGTGGATGGCCGGGCGGTCAACAAGCGCGTGCTGGAGTGCCTCATCCGTACGGGAGCATTTGATTACACGAAAGCCGACCGCCAGCACTTGATTGATTCATTGGACACGTTTATGGGCGAAGCGGCTTCGCATCAAAAGGACCGCGCGGCCGGACAAGGCTCGCTCTTTGATGCGATGGGCAGTTCGGCGGAAACAAACGGGAATGGTCACGCCACGACTTCACACGCAGTGGAAGTGAATACGGCGGGACCAATGATGACGCTGGCGGACCGGCTCAAGTACGAGCGGGAGTTGCTGGGCTTTTATATTTCCGGGCATCCGCTGAATGCACTGACGGGGCTGGATGATTTTCTGGATAGTATCAATGAAACGACGCTACCGACGACAAAAGACCGCACACCCTTCCGCCTGTGTGGGGTGGTCACGGGAGTCGTGAAACGCATTTCCAAACGCGACAACCGGCCCTGGGCGAGCTTCACGCTGGCGACACGGCGCGGGAGTTTTCCGGTTAATGCCTTTTCCGAAACGTACGACAAATACCAATCACTGTTGGTGGATGGCACGGTGGTGCTGGCCCATGGCGATGTGCGGCACGATGACTTCCGCAATGAAAACCGCCTCCAGGCCAACGAACTCGCAGCGGTGGAGGAGCGGGTGCCCAGCTTGTTGAAAAGCGTGCAATGGGTACTGCGGCCCGAACCGAGCGCGGAGGAATTCCTGCGGCTGCTAACCGCGGAAGTGCGCGACCATCCGGGCAGCACGAGCGCCGTGCTGGCGTTTCAACAAGACGACGGACGCGTGCTGGAATTTGAATTACCGAATTCGTCGAAGGTGCGACTGGATTTGCCCACTTATCGAAAACTGCGCCAGCACACGGCGGTGAGCGGAGTCGTCATTGAAGCGGCGCCGATACCGGTGGCAGAGGCAAGATGGCCGAGGAATGGACGAGCTTAGCGCCGCTCCGGACGCCAGCCGTGGGGATAACGGCGAATAACTTCGGCGTGGTGATTGGCGGGTGAGTCGCGAAAATCCATGCGCGCATGAGGCGAGGCCAGCAGAACCCGCACAGAGACACCAGGCGGGCGAGGTCCGGTAATCCAGACGCCACCCCGGGGAAACCAATAGACCCGCAAGGCGGGATCATAATAAACTTCGTAGTCGGGATAGTAAATCAAACCGCCTTCGACCCCGACCACTTCCCCGCCAGGGGGCGGTGCATAGACGGGCTCCGGAGTTGGCTCCACGATGCAGCCGGCCAAAACGCCAATAAGCAAGACCCAGAGCCAGCAGCGAACGTGCCGACTCCAGGAGAAATTCTCGGGATTCATCATCATCATGATGATGAGAGTTTACCCGAAAACCGCCCAGTACGCGATTGGGATGTAACCCTACCTTATGCACCGGGCAATTATCCCCGCCAACTCGCGAGGATTAATTCTGGCGACCTTAGCGTTCGCGTGGACGCCAGCCATGCGGATAACGACGAACAACTTCGGCGTGGTGATTGGCGGGTGAATCGCGAAAGTCCATGCGCACGTGGGGCGAGGCGAGCAGGACATCAACCGAGATGCCTTCCGGCCGGGGACCCCTGATCCAGGCCCCGCCACGGGCATACCAATAAATGCGCGCGCCGGGATCGAAATAAACTTCGTAGTCGGGATAATAAATCAACCCGCCTTCGATGCCGACGGGCTGATCCACGACCACCACAGGAGCGGCCACATACGCGCGACCACCGACGGGCTCAACCACGCACCCGGCCAGGACGCCAATGAATGCGACCCAAGACGCACAGCGAGTCCAACGAGCGAAGAAACAATTTTTATCGGCCATGCCGCAGAGTTTATCGAGAAAGCTTCACGGGTACGATGGGGTGTAACCCGACTCGCACGGGAAATCTCGTAGGCTTACACCCCATAGCCAATTGCCCAGGCTTGGCGTATTGTGGGCGATGCATCTCTTACTTACACCTGCCTTGGCCAGTGTCATTTGGATTGGCGGAGGCACCGGCCTCATTATCGTCATCGTGGTTCTCGTGCTCTTGCTGCGCTAATCTTCGTGCCAGTCACGGAAGCTTAACCCGTCACATCCACGTCAAACGGGATGTAGCGCTCGTGGTTGTCAATTTTGACCTGGCCCCAGACGCGATAGCGACCGGGTTGGAGAAAATTGATGAGAAAGGCGAGCTGGGGATGAGTCGGATCGCGCTCCTGGCCGGTCAGCGTCGGATGTAAATGGGCCACACCAGCGCGGGTAGGATCAAAGGCCACGAGGTGCGCGAGAGTGCCCATGATTTCCTGCAACTCGACTTTGCTGCCGTCGGCGCGTTGCACGGTGAGCGTCAAAGTAATGCCCGAACCGGCGGTGACGGGACTGGCTGAAGTGGTTAAGGTATAAATATAACCGTCGTCTTTAAACGGCGCGAGGCCGCGATGGACAGAGGGCGCGAGATCGCCAGGGACTTGGACTTGCGCCTGCCCAATCATCTCGCGCATGGAGAGCGAGGGAATGAATTGGGCATAGACGTGGTACGGGCCGGCTTCATGCGGGGTGAAAGAAAAAGTCCACTGGCCGGTATCGCCCACGGGCACGGGGTGGATGTGCTGGTAATCTTCCAAGTTTGAATCCACGAGCAACAAATGCAAACGGCTCGTTTGCGAGACGGCCAGTTGGGTTGGGCGCAGGTATTGGCCTTCAGCGGCGTCGGCGGTTTGGAGGGACAGCGTATAGTGTGATTCAACCCCAACGGCGGGAGGATGGTCGGCGGTTAGATTGACCGTCACCGGAAAAGGCATTTTATCCAAATCCACAAAATAGGCCGAGCCCGTGCCGCAAAACTGGAGTCCGTCGGCAGTGACGACGGTATCCTCATAATGCAGGAAATTGCAATTCGTCGCCGGGATAGTGCGCATGGCGGCATAAGTCCCTGCGAACAAGGCGGTGAGCAAAGTAACCTGGAGGCCGACGTGCATGGAAGTTTGTCGAAGGGTTAGCTGGCGGGGGTTGACGATTGCAGGCGATCGAGGAATTCAGGCACAGTCCATAACTCGCCCTGCTTGCGGTAGGTGATGCGACCCTCGGGGCTGACAATGAGCGTGGCCATGGTATGAACCAGGGAACCGTTTTCCTGAATCACGGAAATGCCGAATTGAATCAGGGCCTCGTTCATTTCGTCGGGAGGGCCGGTGAGCAAGTCGAAGTTCGAAAGATCCATGCCGTAGGCATCGGCATACTGGCGCAAGACGCCGGGGGTGTCGTGCTCGGGGTCAAAGGAGATGGTGACAAAAGTGACGTTGTCAATTTTCGCGTCTTTGACGGCTTTTTGCAAAGCAACCATGCGCGTGCTGTTGGCCGGGCACATATTCTGGCTGGCGCAGTGGGTGAAAATAAAATTGATGACGAGCCGCCGACCCGCGAGCAGGGAGGGCCGCACAAGTTCGCCGTTTTGATTGAAGAGGGCAAAGGACGGCAGCGAGTCGCCCACGTCGCGGATGGATTTGCGGCCCATTTCGACGTAGTCCCGGTGCATTTGCTTGGTGGCGGCGGCAGTGGCGGCCACCAGTGACGGATCAGCCGGCCAGACGTTGTCCAACCGCCAAGCGCCTTCACTCTTGCTCAACTCGCCCTGCACTTGATGGCCGATGTAGCCGACCTCCGCATCGCCGGAAGCAACTTTGAGCACCTCAGTACCATCCGCATTGGGTGAAGGCAGGCCGGGCCCTTTGACCGTGATGGAGAAATCCTGCGGATTGGCGGCGACGACCTGGACGGTGATATCTGTGGGCGCCGGAATATCCTGATGCGATTCGAAGGGTGCAGCTCCAACAATCGGGGCGTGGCGCACCCAGGTATTGGAAACAATAATACCGCAAAGCAACGCCGCCGCCACGACCCAGAGCATCGTCCGGCCCCCGCCCTGCGTCCAAAAACTTCTTTGCATCCTTTCAGACTACCAACCCCTTGCGCCGCTGGCAAGTTCCCCGGTGAGCCTTAATTGCGTCTAAAACAACCATTAGCAGTGGTAATCCAGTGGGTTATTTTGCGGGAAGCGGCGGAGTGACTTCGGGAAACTGGGCTGGATAAAGAGCGCGGGCCAATTGCCAGAGCGCCTCGCCCAAATCCGGACCCAGGCGATAGAGGGCTTCGCCCTTGGTTATAATCTTCACGGTGATGGCGCCCGGCAATTTGGGAGCTGGCTCGCTGGTTGCACCAGAGGGATCGGGAAAAGGAATGTCCAGGATCAAGTCAGGGTTTAATTGCAAAACGTTTTCCGGCGAGACCGCGATCCACGCCTTGGAACCCGGCGGCAGAACATTGCGCCCGCCGGCGGCCACCAACAAGTCGCCCACGTAGGAGCCGGGCGCGGGGCTGTTGCCTTCCATATCAATCAGAACACGAGGGCGCTTTTCTTCCGGCACTCCTTTCCAGCGGGACAGGACAAGCGCGCGAATGGCTTCGATATTTTTAACAGTTTCGTCGCCCTGTTCATCGTGGCCCGTGGCGCGACCGATCATGCGGATATCGTCCAACACTCCGGCCAAACCTTCCGGGTGCGAAACGATAAAGTTCAGCCCGAGCGCGGATAATTTCTCCTGCATGGACTTATCGGCCAGGAGCGGCATGACTAGCAGGTCGGGCTTGAGGGCCATGATGCTTTCGTAATCGGGATCGAGTACCCCGCCGAGGCGCTTGACGCGGGCTTCGTCCGCGGCGGGAATCTTGCAATAGCGGGTGACGCCGACGAGCTCGGCGTGGGCCCCAAGTTTCACCAAAATATCGGTCACCGACGGAGACAGGCTGATGATGCGCCGGGGGGCGGACGCGAGCTTAACAACACGGCCTGCGCCATCGGTAATGGTCAAAGGGAAAGTTGCGGATAAAGTCGGTGGTGGACCTGCGCCAAAGGCTTCCGCACCAGCTGTTGCCAGCAAACCGGCCAGGATTACTACCCAAATAATCTGCCGAAAAAATTTCATCTTCATTCCACGGGCAGCACCACGACATCATCCGCGTCCGCATAGGCGTAAAGAGTTTTCTCACGCCGGCCCGACCAGGAACGTGGATTCAATTCGCAGATGCGCAAGCGCGGGGGTGGAGAGAGAACTGCGCCGTCGCGGCCCAGCGCCTCGAATTCGTAGTGCGCGAGTTCGCCAAAATAGGTCACCTGCCCCACTCTCCCGGCCACGGTGTTTTCCTCGGCGGGTTCGTCAAGCAAACGCCAAGCCTCGGGCCGGATGGACAGCGTCACTCGCGCGCCTTCGACAGGGAGAAAAGACGCCGGCGATAAAGCGCCTTCAAAGTCCCCCGCAGTGGTGCGCACCCAGGCGGTGCCGGCATCGGCACGCAATATTTCTCCATCCAGAAAATTGGTTTCGCCGACAAAATCGGCCACGAAGTGATCCGCGGGCCGCCGGTAAATTTCGCGCGGAGTGCCGACCTGGCGGACACGACCGCCGGCGAGCACGGCAATTCGGTCGCTGAGCGCCAGGGCTTCCTTTTGGTCATGGGTGACGTAAATGGTGGTGAGGCCGGATTCCTTGCAGATGCGGCGGATTTCGCCCCGCAATTCCTGGCGCAATTTGGCATCCAAATTGGAGAGCGGCTCGTCGAGCAGGAGGCAGCGCGGGCGGGTGACGAGCGCGCGGGCCAGGGCCACGCGTTGTTGCTGGCCACCGGAGAGCTGGTGGATGCGGGCGGATTCCTGCCCGGTGAGGCGCACGGTGGCCAGGGCTTCGCGCACGCGCTGGGCGATTTCCTCACGCGGCACTTGCTGCTGCTTGAGGCCGAAACCCACATTGTCGGCAACACTCAGGTGCGGCCAGAGGGCATAGTTTTGAAACACCATGCCGGTCTGGCGCAGGTGCGGCTCAGTCCGGGTGACTTCGCTGTCCCCAAGCCAAATGTGCCCTTCGTCCGGCAGCAATAGACCTGCCAGGCAGCGCAGGAGCGTGGTCTTGCCGGCGCCACTGGGCCCGAGCAGAAAAAAGAGCTCTCCCGGCTCGATGGAAAGGCTAACCCCCGCCAGCGCCGATACCTCGCCGAAGCGCTTGCCGACGTTCTCCAGTCGCACAGGAATCATCCCCGAAAAGGTGACGCGGCGCAGAAGAGCGGTCAAAACCATTCGTCGGTACATTAAGGCAATTGTTACAAATAAGCCTTGGTAAATGCGCGTTAGAATCTTGACTCCCTGCCCGTGAAGGATTGTTACCGAGGAGATGCAATGGCGTCGAATACTCGCAGTGACAGTGGTGCTGCCCTGGCTGGGGCTGACCCTGGGGGCGACGCATGCGCGGGCGAACGATTTGCCGGCGGACACTTTGAATGCCGAACTGACTGTCAAAAACGCCGAGAAAGCCCGCTTGGAGAAGGCGATTGCAGCCAACCCCACGGATACGGCTCTGCGCTTTCAACTCGGGGCGGTGTTGTGCGACCTCGGGGCCGACGGCGATGAAGCAGCGGCAGACGAAGCCTTGAAACTCTTTGAGGAACTCCACAAGGAAGAGCCCAAAGATGCCGAAGTGCTGGCTTTTTATGGCAACGCCTGCACGATTCAGGCCAAATTTTCCTTTATCCTAACGAAACTAAGCTGGGCGCATGATGGATTTAACTACCTCGACACGGCGATCAAGGAAGCGCCGGATGATGTAACGGTACGGGTTATCCGCGCGCTGAACTCCGCGCAAGTGCCGGACTTCCTCGACCGTGAACAAATCGCGCGCGAAGACTTTGCCTGGATTATGAAACGTGTAACCGACCGACCACAGGATTTTACCCAGGAACTGCTGCGCTCCATTTATTACTATGCCGGCAAGTTCGCGCTGGCACATAATGACTCGAAAGCGGTAGAGTTGCTGACCGAGGCCGCCGCGATTCCCTCCTCCAAAGATGACACGCTGACGCCGAAGATTGACAACTATCTTAAAACCGCCCGCGCCAAATTTCCCGCGACTCCGACAAAAAATCCATGAAAATAGATCTAGCCCAAATCGTCGTATCTGAAGACGACATCCGCCGCCGCATCATCGAGCTGGGCGGGCAACTGACCGAGCTTTACCGCAGCAAGGGAGTGGAGGAAGTCTGCGCCATTTGCATCACCAACGGGTCCATCATGTTCGCGGCGGATTTGCTGCGACACCTGGAATTGCATGTGCGGCTGGACTGCGTGCGGGTGTCTTCGTACAAAGACGAAGACCGCCCCGTGACCGAACCGGAAATCATTGACCAAATTCGCCTCGACCTGACGGGCCAGCACCTCCTGCTCATTGACGACATTCTCGACACCGGGCGCACACTCGCCAAGGTCACGAGCATCCTCAAGGCGCAAAAACCGGCGTCGCTGCATACTTGTGTCTTGCTCAACAAAAAACGGCGCAAACATGTGCGCGTGACGCCGGACTTCGTCGGCTTCACGATTCCCGATCACTTTGTGGTGGGCTACGGGCTGGATTTCGCCGAACGTTACCGCAACCTGCCGTGCATCGGCGTGCTCAAGACGGAACTGCAAAATCCGCCGAATTGGTGCACGGCGCGCAAAGACGACCAGCCAGGATCGCGCCGATAGCTTAGGGATGGACTTTGAGGTAATCCACGAGCTGCTGGTCCGGCGGTGGGGTCGCGGAAGAACTGGCAGTGCCGGATAATTTTTGCACCGCCGCCAAGGCCTGGGCCGGCGGAGAGCTTGGCCCGAATTTATTCGCACCCGCCTGCCAGATTTCTTCCGCGCGACCAGTGTCCCCGGTTTTCCAATGGGCCACGCCGGCCACCAACGCCAGGGTCGGGTCGTCGAGGTTCAGATTTTGCAGCAAGGGCAATTGATCCCGCCAGCCGGAAGGATGGTCGTATTTTTTGGCGTCAGTAAGCGTAAGGTTGAAATAACTCACCAACGCGACCCGGCGGCCATCGGCCCGGGATGGGTCGTCAGATAACACCCACTGCGAGAGATCATAGGCCTGCAAGTCGTCGCCCACCTGCGCGGCCGCATTCGCCGAGAGCAACTCGTCCTGGATAAAGGTCGAGTGATCATGAGCGTCAAAGAAATTGGATGCGGTCAAAATTAATGCACCCAAAGGGAAGAAAAATAATTTCCAGTTCCGGCGCAGCGAGCCCATGCAGCCATCCGGCGCGGCCACGAGGACGCAGAGCAACGGTGCGAGCGGCAAGCGAAAGCGCCCACTGGCGTAGTAGAGGAGCACTCCGGCAGCATAGGTGACAAAGACGAGCATCACACCGGCCAATTGTGCGCAGCGTACATTATTCTTCAGTGCCCGGGCTTGAGTCCAGGTAAACGGCGTAATGAGCGCTGCTGCCACGAACAACACGCCCCACCCCAAAAAATTCCAGCGCAACCAAGGCGATTCCGCCTTATGCCAGGCATAGGTTTTGTTGTTATATTGGTCGAAATCGTTCAAGAGGTAGTAGGCTTTTTTCGCCATTAATTTAAGCCAAGCAGCGGGATGTTGCCCGATGGCTGACCAGGCTTGCTCATCCCAATAGACGCCTTCCGGCGCGGAATTCAGCAACCTGACCTTGTCATATAAAATCGCCTCCTCTTTTTGCGCTGGGTTCTCGCCCGGAGCGAGTTGGTTGAAATAGACCTGCTGGGTATAGTACTTTCCATTCGCGCCGGGACGATTGGCCGCATAAAAATTGTACGGGCCTTGCGCAGGCAGGATGCGAAATTCCCCGCTCCACCAGACTTGGACCAGTCCGAGCAAAAGTAGAACAAAGGCCGCGCCGGCCCACGCCATCAAGTCCGGCAACTGCAGTTTCCAGCGGCCCGCGAGCCAAGAACGGGCCAAGGGCGCGATAAAGACCAAAGGCAAAAAATGCGGTCGTGCGGCCACCGCCAGCCCCAGTAATACGCCGCCCACCCAGGCATCGTGCTTGCGCGCGCCCGGACGCGTCCACCACACCAAAGCCCAGAGGGCGAGCGCAAGCGAGGGCACGGTATCGAGCACGTCAACCGCATAGAACAACGCCACCGGATTAAAGCCCCATAATGCTCCGGCCAGCAATGTGGCCCATTTTTCGCGTGGGCCGGACCAGAGCCGCGCGGCCAACCGCGCCACGCCGAGGGCGATGGCAAAGTGACAGAGTAAACCAAAAATCGAGGCCAACGCCGGCAAATCATCGGTGGGCAAACCCAGCTTTAATGGCACGGCCAAAACCGCCGGGTAAAGCATCGCGCGGTAAAAGGCTTCGTGGGGTAAAGTGTCGGTGGCAATTTTACCCGCCAAAACCAGATTTTCCGCCGCATCCAATTGCGGGGCGCGGCCCAATGGCGTGCCGAGATACCAGATTAAATATCCGATGCCATAAACCGCCATCGCGGCAATCACGCCAACCGCCCACCAACTCCGCTGCGTGCGCGGAGCACTGGAGTCGGCAGGCGCGGCGGTGGCATTCACCGGAAAAAGCTGTATTTGGCAATGCAGTAGAGCGCGCGAAAGCCGTCTTTCCAGCCGATTTTTTTGCCCTCGGCATAGGTGCGTCCGAAATAGGAAACCCCGACTTCATACACCCGCACTTTTTTCTTGGCAATTTTTGCCGTCACTTCCGGTTCAAAGCCAAAACGCTTTTCCTCGAGTTTGAGGCTTTGAATGACTTCCCGGCGGAAGGCCTTGTAGCAGCATTCCATGTCGGTGAGGTTCAGGTTGGTGCACATGTTGGAGAGCAACGTGAGCACCTGGTTGCCGATCATGTGCCAGAAAAGATGCACGCGATGCGCATCTCCGCCAATAAAGCGCGAGCCAAAAACCGCGTCCGCTACGCCGCTTTCCAAAGGAATCATCAGGCGGGGCAACTCCGCCGGGTCATACTCGAGGTCGGCATCTTGCACGACAATAATATCGCCGGTCGCGGCCGCAAACCCCGCATGCAGAGCGGCTCCCTTGCCGCCATTTTGCCGCTGGGGCAACAGACGAATGCGAGGGTCAAGCCGGGCCATTTCAGCTACTTTTTCGCGGGTGGAATCCTTCGAGCCGTCGTCCACGACCACAACCTCCTTGAGGTTGAGCTTCGCATCGAGCACGCGCTGCAGCAAAACCGCGACGGTGCGCTCTTCATTATAAACGGGGACTACGACGGAAACATTCACAGGGGAAATGCCATAGGCTATACACTCCGAGGCACTTGCCGATAAAAAAATACGCCAGTGAAGGGGATTTATCGTCCCCTCGCGCTGCACAATACCGGAATTAGCGCCGGACGTTACATCCGCTGAATGATTGCGTCGCCGAACTCAGAGCATTTGACTTCGCGGGCGCCGGGCATCAAGCGCGCCAGATCATAGGTAACGACTTTGTCGGTAATGGACTTTTCCAGGCCACGGATGATGGCGTCGGCCGCTTCGTTCCAGCCGAGGTGGCGCAACATCATCTCGCCAGAAAGGATGACCGAGCCGGGGTTGACCTTGTCCAAGTTGGCGTACTTGGGGGCGGTGCCGT
>Ga0206854_1082_pt1 | contig 27137 bp, 17 predicted proteins | sample Alteio_BWOrgCont_50_FD_152870 | JGI IMG/M metagenome (GOLD analysis project Ga0206854, IMG submission 152870) | Enriched cells from forest soil in Barre Woods Harvard Forest LTER site, Petersham, Massachusetts, United States -... | ecosystem: Environmental > Terrestrial > Soil > Temperate forest >...
CGGCAGATTTACAGCCGGTTGTAGTGTCGGCAACAAAAGCAGGTGTAGGTACCGGGAACACATCTATCCTTGTGCGTGGACTTTCATTAGAACCACAGGCATTTGAAGCCACCATAGTAACATAATAAGTACCTGCCTTGGTGAAAAGATAAGGTAAAGATCCTGGCCCAGATATAGGTTGTTCAACTATATTGTTGTTACTGTCGTAAATGGTATAATGGAAAGTATCGCCACCAAAAGAATTATTTAAAAAAGTAACATTTAACGGCACACAACCTTGTGTTACATTGTTTTGCACAAACATTTGCGCTATTACAGTTGGCGGTGATACCGTAATAGGAATATGAATGGTTTCGGCAGTATTATTACAGTACCCGGTTGCGTCCATATACAAAGTAAAGGTTTTTCTTACCGAGGCGCTTACCGCGTTAAATATTGCATCGCTTTTATCTGTTTTGGTTATTTTTTGTACCAGGGTCGATCCATCGTACAAATAAAAATCATAGCTCACATTATTGCCGGGCGAAACATTTTGTACATCGAGCACAAAATCGCCGCAACCGCTGCTGTTAACCGGTAATATACGGGCTACAGGTACTGCCGGCCTTACCAATACAGAATCAATTACCGGTGGCCGTGGCACGCAATTGGCAACCACATTAAGCGATATTTTATAAACCGTATCGCGCCCATCCGTACGTTGCGCAAAGGTATGTTGCGGGCTGGTGACATTTGACGATGAGCCGTCGCCAAAATCCCATACAAAGGTAACCCCTGCCTGTGCGCTTGAGGTATTGGTAAACTGTACATTCAAATCGCCGCAGCCACTTGCCGGAGCTTTAGTAAACGATGCTATTACATCCGCATTATTGGTGATAGTTACCTGCGATTGTGTGTTAACGCATGGCGAAATTGCCAATATTGTCCATGTAAATACATAGACGTTACCGCCAATCATACCATTTACGGTAGTTTGATAACTGTTAGGATTACTAAAGGTAACCGCCGGACCCGATGTTTGCTGCCACACGCCCGCAAACCCAACCGGGTTATTTGCGGTTAATGTGGTTGTACTGGCATTACATAATATTTGGTTAGGCCCTGCATCAGCCGAAGGCGGAGGAATATTTACCGTTATAGTAGTTGGCGCTGAAGTAAGAATACTACAAGTACCGCTTTGCACAACTGCACGATATTGAGTGGTTTGGGTAAGATTTGTAAAGGTAATACTGGTACTGGTATTGGTTATGGGCTGCCAGGTAGTTCCATTATCAATAGATGATTCCCATCTTAATATATTTCCAACCTGGCCGGTAAGATTTACCCTGCCGCTGTTTCCGCCTAAACAAACATTATCCTGCCCATTGGCAGCGGCTGTTGTACCGCCTACTGTTGCCGAAGTTGTAGATATGTTTACCTGCGATTGTGTGTTAACGCAAGGTGCGCTTGCTAATATGGTCCACACAAAGCTGTAAGTATTGCCGTCTGTTAACCCGTTTATAGTGGTTTGATAGCTGTTAGCATTAACAATTGTTACCGCTGGTCCCCCGGTTTGGCTCCATACACCTGAATACGTCCCGGGGTTATTGGCTTGTAAATTAGCAGAAGTAACACCGCAAAGTATCTGATCGTTACCCGCATTAGCCGCAGGTGGCGATACATTTACGGTTATAGTTGCCAATGCAGATGGTACAATGGTACACACTCCATTTTGTACAATGGCGCGGTACTGTGTGGTTTGATTAAGATTTGAATAAGATATAGTTGAGGCGCTGCTTACTATGGTTTGCCAGGTGGTGCCGTTGTCTATTGATGACTCCCATCTTAATATATTACCAACCTGGCTGGTAACGCTGATAGTTCCGCTGTTACTGCCTGCGCAAACCGTTGCAGGCCCGTTTGCTGCCGCGATACCACCCTGTGTGGCCGCGGCCACAGAAACATTTACCTGCGACGTTGTATTAACGCAGGGCGACGATGCCAGTATTGTCCACGTAAAAGTATAGCTGCTGCCCCCTGTAAGATCATTTACAAGGGTTTGAAAATTATTAGGACTAACAATTGTTACCGCGGGCCCCGAAGTTTGTGTCCATACGCCCTGGTAGGTACCCGGATTGTTTGCTGTTAATGTTGTTGACGTTGCCGCGCAAAGTATTTGATCTGCACCGGCATTTGCAGCAGGCGGTGTTACGTTTACTGTAATTATAGTAACCGAAGAAAATGCAATGGCGCATGCCCCGCTTTGTACATCGGCGCGGTATTGCGTAGTTTGGGTAAGGTTTGAAAAAGAGATGGTAGCGCTGTTATTGGCTATGGGTTGCCAGGTTGTACCATTATCTGTTGATAGTTCCCACTGTAATATAGTCCCTACCTGGCCGGTTAAACTAATTTGGCCACTGTTGCTGCCGGCACAAACTGTTGAAGCCCCGGTTGCAGCAGTTGTTCCGCCTACGGTTGGCGATGCAACATTTATATTTACTGATGACTGTGTATTTGTACAACTTATCCCGGCCAGTATTGTCCATTTAAAAGTATAAGTGCTTCCGCCGGTTAACCCAGTTACTGTTGTTTGAAAATTGGTAGGGTCTGTAATATTAGCAGCCGGTCCTGAAGTTTGCGTCCACGCACCTGCAAAACTACCCGGATCATTACCGTGTAAGGTTGCTGAGGTTGTATTACAAAGATTTTGATCGGGACCTGCATTTGCTACTATTGGCGGCTGATTTACGGTTATAGTAGTAACATTTGATATTTCTGTATTACAATTGCCGTTTTGTACTATGGCGCGGTATTGGGTGGTTTGCACCAGGTTTGAAAAAGATATAGTATTGCTGGTGCTTGAAATAGAATTCCAGGTAGTGCCATTATCTGTCGATGATTCCCATCGCAGTATATTGCCAACATTACCGGTAAGATTAATTTGCCCGCTGTTTGAACCCGCGCATACGGTAGATGCTCCGGTGGCAGCTGTAGTGCCGGCTACGGTAGCCGCGTTTATGGTAATATTTACTTGTGCTTGTGTGTTAGTACAAGGCGCAATGGCAATAATTGTCCATACAAAAGTATAAGTATTGCCACCTACTAAACCGCTTACCGTGGTCTGGAAGTTCGCCGGGTTGGCAATTGTTGCTGCCGGCCCTCCTGTTTGTGTCCATATACCCGCATACGTACCCGGATCGTTACCGGTTAACGTAGCAGTAGGGGTATTACAAAGCGTTTGGTTTGCGCCCGCATTTGCGGCAGGCGGCGGTTGGTTTACTGTAATAGTTGTTGCATTTGAGGTGAGGATATTACATCCGCCATTTTGAACAACCGCCCTGTACATGGTAGTTTGTGTTATGTTGAGATACGACAAAGTAGTTACCGTTAAACCCACAGTTTGCCAGCTGGTTCCATTATCTATGGATGATTCCCAGTGTAATACACTGCCTGTTTGCCCGGTAAGTTGTATCTGCCCGCTGTTGCCGCCTGCACAAACCGTTGTTGGGCCTACTGCAGCAGTTGTTCCGGCTACGGTCCCTGCAATAACAGAAATATTTACCGTACTTACCGATTGGCAGCCCGGTGCTGTTGTTATTGTCCATTGCAGCTTATAAGACGAACCGATTGTTAAGCCTGTTATGGTTGATGTAGGCGATGTATTATCTGTAAAAGTAAGGCCCGTGCCCGATAATACTGTCCATAACCCCGTTCCGGAACCAGGACTGTTCCCTTGTAATGTATAACTATTGAGGCCGCATAATACCATATCAAACCCCGCATTTGATGTAACAGGTAACGGTGCAACATCAACAGAAACAGGAAAAGATGTACCGGAACACCCATTTGAATTGTAAGGAGTAATGGTATAAGTTACCGTAGCATTAGTAGTATTATTATTTACCAATACATCAGTTATAGAGGTACTGCTTGTGTTTGTAACTACATCATGGCCCCCTGTAACCCCGGCTGGTAATGCTACTGTCCATGTATAGGTTGTGTTTGATTGATTTGATGCCAAACTTATGCCCGTTTGCTGATTACTACAAATTAATGCATTGGCTACGGTTGGTGTTATGATTGGTGTGGCCGGTATAGTAACTACATAATTAAATGGTGTACCGGGGCACCCGTTAACGCTGCTTGTGGGTGTAATGGTATAGGTAACAACGGCAGCGGTGGTTAGGTTGCTATTGACAATTACATCATTAATAGAATTGCCCGAGCCTGATGAGGTAAACCCCGTTGCCGCGCCCGACGTTACGGCTGCAGTCCAATTATATGTACTTAATGGATCGGTTGCTGTTATGGTATAGCCTGTTGCGCTGCCCGAGCACATGGTTTTTGCTGCGGCACTGGTGATGTGATCAGTTGGTACTATGGTTATGGTAACCGTATTGGTAACAACAGCGCAGGCGCCCACTAAACCGGTATTGGCCTTTAAGGTTAATGTAACCGATCCATTTGAAATATCGGCAGCAGTAGGTGTATAATCAGATGTGAGTGAAGCAGCATTGCTGAACGCACTGCCCGCATTTGTCGGGCTGGTCCATTGCGAAGTATTGTAAGTGCCTGTTATAACACCTGCTAAATGTACTACGCTGCCCTGGCAAATGGTTTGCGGAGGGCCTGCATCAACAGTGGGAGCCTGCTCAAACGTTATTAACTGGGTAGCAGGTGGTGATGATGTGCCGCAGCCATTTGTTTGCGTTACCGTTACCGTGTAGGTAGCAAAATCGGTAAAGTTTATTTTAGGAAATTTACTGCTGGCATTGGTGCCACCTGTAAAAGTAAATGCCCCGCCAGTGACTGTCCATGAGTACGTAGGTGTAGAAATACTATTTGAAAATGTAGTTTTAGTTTGTGAACCATTTGTGCCATTAAAAGTTAACGTTTGATTAGTGCCACATAGTGAAAAATTGCTGGAAAGTGCTGCTGTCGGCGGCCCATCAACAACAAGTGTTTGTGGTGTAGCACTAACAGCGCCGCAACTGTTAGTGGTAATAGTTAAGCCTATGGTATAAGTGCCGCTTGCTGTAAATTTTATTTGGGGAGGAGTGGCGCTGGTTAAATTTGTTCCGCCTAATAGGGTAAAGCCTGCCGGGCTTATTGTCCATGCGTAGGTATTGTTTGGATCGCAGATGGCATCAACTACCGAGTTATTAACAGGAGTTATGGTAGCCGACGATAAACATAAAGGCCCTGCGGGTACAGTAAATGACGGCTGCGGAGGATCTTGTATACAAATAGTAGTTGAAAAATCGGGTGCCATACAAGCCCCATTGCCGTTTAAAGCGGTTAGGGTAATAGTATGTACACCGTGGGTTGGAAAGGCATAAACAAAATCCTGACTGCGGTGATATGCCGTTGCTTGTACTACGCCATCAACAAGCCATGCATATAGCGCGTTAGGGTTTTCAGCACAAGTAGCCGAAGAAGCATTAGGGTCTGGTCCCGGAATCGATCCGTTAACAAAAGTAACCGGTACATTTGTACAAGCTGTACCCGTAACCGGAGGGGCGGTAAAATTGGTTGGCGAAATAACAATTTTGGCATAACTGGTTGCAAGCGTACCTACATTGCCGCAGAAACTATTTTTGGCCTGTAAATCTACTTCAAATGTATTGTTTTGCCCGTTAGCAACATTACCGCATGATGCCCTTGAGTAAGGATGAGATACAATACTACCCGCTGCTATCAATTGAGCTAAAGTATAAGTTGTAGCAGCCGAACCATCACCCCATGTATAGGTATAGGTATCACCCGGATAATTAAATTGTATACCTGCGGGGGAAGTGTCATCAACACCAAATGACAATATAGCTACGCCCCCGGATAGACAGGCCGTATTATTGCCCGAAGATGGTAAAGACGTGTTAGCTTTATTATTAATTAATTGATAAGACTTAGTACTTACTATACCCGCTGCGTTGACGGCTTTAATAGTTACAGTATAGTTTGCAGAACCGGCACTAAACGTGTAAGGTACTGGTGAAATAGTTTGTGTTGTTACATGAGCCTGTGTTACTTCGTTAAAAAAACTGGCTGTTACGGTGGTGGCGCCCTGGCTTGAATTAAAAAAAGTATAAGAGCTGGGACCGGTAGAGTTACAGGAGCCAAACACTTCTGAACTTGCACCTATTTGGCTTGATATAACACCTGCTGTTACCACAGCGCCCGCATTTACAGTAATAGCTGTTGAGGCCGCGGTAGTTAAAGCCGCGTCAGGCGAGCCGACGGCCGGAGCGGCAGCGCTGGCAGTTATCTTAAACTGATAGCCCGAATTTGGAGCTGTACCTGCGGGAATGACGTAATTAAAATAAGTGGCATAAAAAGTATTGGTTAATGTAGCTACCGGTGTAGCGGAAAAGTTGCCCGATGCATCAGACATAAAAAGGCTAAAGGTATTACTTTGTTCAATATAGCCCGAGCCGTTATCAATATGAAAAGGAATAGAAATAGTTGAGCCGGGGCTGTAAGGACCCGGATCAACTGTGCCTATTGTTATGGTTTGTGCAAAACCACGGCTAAAACATAATACCGAAAAAACAACTAGAAAAAACAGGTGTTTTACGGCTATCTTAGTCATTGTACGTACTCATTTCCTAAATCTTAATGTACTAATAATCAATTAACTGTATATGGTAATTAGGGATTACCACAGCTTTGTGAAGATCATAGCAGTTGCGTTCCAAATATAATCAAGTTATCCATTAATTAATAAACCCAAACATTACGTAATTATTAATTGTTATTCACAAATGTTTTGAATATAAGCAGGTTAGTATTTCTTTTAATGCATAAGCAAGACTATCCTTATTGTTTTTAATTCTTATTTTAACTCATATACGTAATCACAGGCTTGCAAGTTGCATCGGCCAGTGAATTTTATAGGATACTTTTATCCTCAGTAATTTCTTGCTATCTTAGTGGCTGTGGATAATTTTATTGTTTCAGCACGCAAATACCGCCCGGCTACTTTTGAAACTGTTGTTGGTCAGCAACATATAACCAACACCTTAAAAAACGCTATTAAGAATAATCAGCTGGCGCAGGCATTTTTATTCTGCGGCCCGCGTGGCGTGGGCAAAACTACCTGTGCGCGTATCCTCGCAAAAACAATAAACTGTACCAATTTACAACCTAATGGCGAGGCTTGCGGTACCTGCGATTCGTGTAAGTCGTTCCAAAACGGAAACTCGTTCAATATTCATGAGCTTGATGCTGCATCTAACAATTCGGTTGATGATATCCGTAGCCTGATAGACCAGGTGCGCATACCGCCTCAAGGCGCACGCTACAAAGTGTATATTATTGATGAGGTGCACATGTTATCGCAGGCGGCTTTTAACGCGTTTTTAAAAACGCTGGAAGAACCGCCGCATTATGCCATATTTATTTTAGCTACTACCGAGAAACATAAGATACTGCCTACCATACTTTCGCGCTGCCAGATATTTGATTTTAACCGCATCAGTGTAGATGATATGGCTAATCATTTAATGGGAATTGCAGTAAAGGAAAATATTAGCTACGAGCCGGATGGTTTACATATTATAGCTCAAAAAGCCGATGGAGGCTTGCGCGATGCTTTGTCAATGTTCGACCAAATCGTAAGCTTTTCAGATGGAAAAGTTACTTATCGCTCGGTTATTGATAACCTTAACATTCTAGATTACGACTACTATTTTAATATAACCGATAGCTTATTAGCCGAAGAAACAGCCAAAACATTATTGTTTTTTGATGAGATATTAAGCAAGGGTTTTGATGGCGCGCATTTTATATCGGGCCTGTCGGAGCATTTCAGGAACCTGTTGGTAGGGAAGGATCCATCGACTTTAAAATTATTGGAAGTAAGCGAGGGTATTAAAACTAAATATTTACAGCAATCGCAAGCTGCAAGTGTGTCTTTTTTGCTTTCGGCAATGAATATAGCCAATCAATGCGACCTGAATTATAAGCTAAGTAAAAACCAACGATTACAAGTTGAACTCGCTTTGCTTAAAATGTGCAACCTGCTCTCCATTTTTAACCTCGCAACAACCCCACTTACCGTAATGCCCGCAGACAGCGAGCAGCTAAAAAAAAAACCTGATACCTCAGCAATAGCACCCGTTGCAGCGCCTGTTATAGCTAATGAAGTATCTATTTTAAGTGATACGCCTGCAACCTATACTACTACAAAAACGCCTGAGGCCGAAGCGCCAATTGCAGCAATTGAGGAGAAACAGCCTGTTGCAGCTGAAAAGTCCAAAATATTTATCCCCAATGCAAACTCAGCAACTACGTCAGTAAAAATACCCTCGTTAAAGGATATTAATAATGTTAGTGAGGCGGGGCCGATTGATGAAGATCCGTACCTTAAAGGTTTTGACAAAGAAGATTTTACATTTGATGATTTCCTGAAATTATGGAACGCTCACGCGGCAACCATTAAGGCCGATGGAAGGATGAGCCTGTTTACCATCTTTATTTCGGAAGTGCCTAAAATGATTAGCCCTTACCAGTTTGAAATATTGGTAGAGAATAAAGTACAGGAAAACCTGTTTAAAAGCGAGAAACCTGCATTACTTAACTTTTTACGCACCAAATTAAGGAACTTTGATATTGATGTGCACCCGCGTGTAGATGAACAGGTAGTTGTAAAAAGGCCTTATACCGCGCAGGAAAAGTTTCAGCACATGGCCGCCAAAAATCCCGAATTGATTGAGTTGAAGAAGCGGTTTAATTTGGATTTTGATTAAATCGCGCTTTCAGCACGCGTCATTGCTAGGAGTGAAACGACGTGGCAATCTCTACACGTACATTCCCGCCTGCAAAGTTCGCCGCCTGTCGTGTAGAGATTGCCACGCTATCGCTCGCAATGACGAGGGATAACTATTGTTTATTGGTCATTCTTCGGATACCCTTCTTCGTCCAGGTCATCACGGTCGTCTTCTGGTGTATGGGCTAAAGCAGCGTCAGTTGCGTCAAGTTCAACAATTTCGCCGTTGTCAATATGCATACCTAACAGGTCAACATCATCTTCCAGCGATTCGTTGGGGATGTATTCATCAACAGCATCATAAGGATTGGCTTCATCATAGGTCGAGTTCATATCGTCGCCATTTTTTACCGAAGTGTTGTATGGATCAGGATGATCATAATCCGGATCATCACTTTTTACATCATATTCATAGCTATTATCGTCGGCATTAAACTTCAATTGCTCTTTGTCAATTGTCTCGCCAAGCTCGTCTTTAAGGGTGCGGTCCCTATCCTCGTTTTCGTTATCAAAAACCGGATCCAAATCGTCAATAATCATAGGTCAAATATTTTTACATGAAGGTACAGTAAAAACCCTGCCAAAAAAATGACATCGGCACAAATAAAAAATGATTTTGAATTAATGGCTGATGCGCTTACGATATGATGTTACCTCGCCCAGGGCAAACTTTACACCAATGGTAATTTGCGAGTAAGCGTCATTTTTGCCGCCAACGGTAAAGCCATCCAGCCCATCGCCTAAAATGAAATTATACTGGTAACCTACGTCAACCTTAAAACTAGGTTGATCATATTTGTTAAACAACTTAAATTCATACCCAATTCGTGCAGGTATAAGTATCTCATTGCTGTTATTATCGCCGGGAGTATAATAGCCGGGTAATTGAGACGAGTAACGGTTTATGGTGGTGATATGATTTACAACAAAGCCAACACCTGTTGATAAATAGACATTTTTTAAAGCATTGGCCAATTGACTGTCTGAATACTCTATCAACTCACCTGCCTGAACCTGGCATCGCATCATTATCGCTGTAAAACTATTGGCAAATTGTCGCCCCGAAATGGTATTTACCGAGTCGCCGCCCTTAAGCTGCCCGGTCTGTATCTCAAAAACATAGTTAACAAAAGGGCTAACATTATAATTGAAATTAAAATGTATGGAGTTTGTTTTTGTCAGGGTTTCGGCATCGCCATAAACAGTATTAATTCCCGCGGCAAAACCTACATCGTATACGGCGTAATCATATCCTAACTGTGCCTTGGCGCTGTTCACTACCAAACACACAATTATAGTAAAAAGTACTTTTTTTAAATGCCTCATGCTATTTGCGCGCAAATTTATAGATAACGGGAACAGAAAGATCCGCTGAATTTGAGCCCGTCACTGTTGTACCCCCACCTGATACACTGCCGGTGATGGAAACCGATGCAGTAAATATTGTAGACATGATAAGACTATCGGCTGTTAATTTATTAATGGTATACGTACTAAAATCAGGTGCGGCGCCAATGATTACTTTCTCTATCGACGAAACGTCGGTATATGAATAACGGCTTTTAAATACGGTATCAGGACTTGATGATGAATATTGCAGCGTATTGTCGTTATTAAAAGTATAAAAATCCTTTGCTGTATAAGCGCTATAAACATCGGTTATTCCAGAAGACGGATCGGTTGAAGAAGTGCTCTTAAGATACCACTGGCCAATTAACAAAGGGTTTTTTTGTGCCTGTGGCAGGCCTGCCGTATCTATTTTACAACCTGCTATTGCAAAAATAAGTGCCGCTATGAATAGTAGATGTTTTTTCATTGATTAAAAATTGATGGGAATGTACAAGAAAATAATACCGGGCGCAAATTTATTAAAAATTACCTGCTAATTATACGGTAATTAATTATTGCTAAACTGTATTTTTATATATTTGCGCCACTTAAAAAAATAAAAAAATTAGAGCACCTGATATGTCAAAAATTAAAGTAGTAAATCCGGTAGTTGAGCTGGATGGCGATGAAATGACCCGCATTATCTGGAAGTTTATTAAAGATAAACTGATAATCCCTTATTTAGACCTGGATATAAAATATTATGACCTTGGTTTAGAATACCGCGATGAAACGAATGACCAGGTGACAATTGATGCTGCAAATGCCATTTTGAAATATGGCGTAGGTATTAAATGCGCTACCATTACGCCTGATGAAGCGCGTGTTGAAGAATTTGGCTTAAAACAAATGTGGAAATCGCCAAATGGTACAATCCGTAATATATTGGATGGTACGGTGTTTCGCGAGCCGATAGTAATGTCGAACGTGCCTCGTTTGGTGCCAAACTGGACAGCACCTATTTGCATAGGCCGTCATGCTTTTGGCGATCAATATCGCGCAACCGACTTTGTAACCAAAGGAAAAGGTAAATTAACTATTAAATTTACTCCTGAAGATGGTAGCCCCGAGCAATCATTTGAAGTATTCAACTTTAAAGGTGACGGCGTAGCATTGGCTATGTACAATACTGATGAGTCTATCCGTGGTTTCGCACATTCATGCTTTAACCAGGCGTTAATGAAAGGCTGGCCTTTATATTTATCTACCAAAAATACCATCCTTAAAAAATACGATGGTCGTTTTAAAGATATTTTTGAAGAGATATTCCAGGCAGAATACAAACACAAATTTACAGCCGCAGGTATTACTTATGAGCATCGTTTAATTGACGACATGGTTGCATCGGCCTTAAAATGGAACGGTAACTTTGTATGGGCTTGTAAAAACTATGACGGCGACGTGCAGTCTGACACCGTAGCACAAGGCTTTGGCTCGTTAGGTTTAATGACGTCAACTTTGGTTACTCCTGACGGTACAGTTATGGAAGCAGAAGCAGCGCATGGTACGGTAACGCGCCATTATCGTGAACACCAGGCCGGCCGCCCAACATCAACCAACCCAATCGCTTCTATTTTTGCATGGACAAGAGGTTTAGAGTTCCGTGGTGTGTTAGATAACAACCAGGAATTGATCAACTTCTGCAAGGCTTTGGAAGAGGTTTGTATTGAAACCGTTGAAAGCGGCAAAATGACCAAAGATTTGGCCATCACCATAAAACCAAAAGTTGAACACGGTACCGATTATTTGTATACCGAAGAGTTTTTGGAAGCTATAAATGAGAATTTGAAAAAGAAGTTGGGTAAATAAAACCAGCAGATAAATAAAAAAGCTCACTCCGTTTAGGGTGAGCTTTTTTTATTTATAATCGCAATATTTTCGAACCAAAACATCAAATTAAGGTTTATCAGTTACTTTTACTAAATAATACTTTATACCATGTCAACACTGTACCCACTAAAATTCCAAACCATTTATAAAGACAAAATTTGGGGAGGCCAAAAAATAAAAACTTACCTGCATAAAGATTTTGGTGCCTTGCCAAATTGCGGCGAAACCTGGGAAATATCGGGTGTTAGCTCGGATGTGTCGGTAGTGGCTAATGGTGAGTTAAAAGGCCGTCGTTTAGATGAGCTATTGGAGGCTTATAAGGATGCTTTGGTGGGAAAAAAGGTGTACGAGCATTTTGGTAATATATTCCCGTTGCTGGTTAAGTTTATTGATGCTAACGAGGACTTATCTATACAAGTACACCCTAATGATGAACTGGCTAAAAAGCGCCATAACTCGTTCGGTAAAACTGAGATGTGGTATGTGATAGAAGCTGACCCGGGATCGACCCTGATTGCCGGCTTTAACCAGGAACTGGATCAGCAGGTTTATTTAGAAAAATTTAACAGCGGGCATTTAATCGATATTTTAAATAAGGAAGATGTTAAAGCCGGTGATGTTTTCTTTTTACCTGCCGGACGTGTGCATACCATTGGCAAAGGTTTGCTGATTGCGGAGATACAACAAACATCAGACATAACCTACCGCATATATGATTTTGACCGTTTAGACGATAAAGGCAACAAACGCGAACTACACGTTGAAGAAGCACTTGCTGCGATAGATTACAAACACTACCCCGAATACAAAACCGGCTACCAACCCGAAAAAGATAAAACGGTTAAACTGGTAAGCTGTCCATACTTTACCACCAATTTGTTGGACTTTACGCACGGTACAACCAAGGATTATTCAAATCTTGATTCATTTGTGATACATGTTTGCGTAGAAGGGGAGTATGCTGTGAAATATGACGGCCAATCGTACCCGGTTAAAATGGGAGAGTGTATTTTGCTGCCTAAAACTATTGATAAAGTGGAATTGGAAACTGTCGGTGGGTTTAAGATTTTGGAAAGTTATATTGAATAATAACACAACTGTCATTCTGAGCGGGAGCGAAGAATCTTATGAAATTGGCAGTAGGCAGTTTACCTCGCGCGCGGTTACCTATTGCACGTATAAGATTCTTCACATTGTTCAGAATGACAGGTTTTTTTTAGAATGACAGGATTTATTTAAATCCGAAATTGAAAATTCGAATTCCGAAATTCTCTAAATCTCTCCTTCGCGTTTTCTAAAGAACCATTCGCCGCTAAGTAGTAAAAGGATAAGGAAGAATATCCATTTCACGTCAATAATATCGCTGTAATGCTTGTCTTCGTAAACCAAAGTTTTAATATTCTCGTTCTTTTTGATCAGGTCGGCAAGGCGGCTGATTTCAGACGGCATCAGCATTTCACCGCCGCTTTGTTTGGCTATATTTCTTAATAGCTGGTGATTAGCCGCACTTTGGCGTAATTCTAAATTTAACGGCTTGATAGTTAATTGCCCGGTTGCTGAATAGGGATGATTACCTAACAGCGTACCAGCATTATAAGTATACTCGCCAACCGGCAATGCGCCTGCATTTAACTGGTAACTCGAGCCGTTTTTACTGAACAAGAAGTTAAAGCTTTTGCCATCGGCATTTTTTAGTTCAATTTTTACATCGGGCGTATTAACAGGTTCAAAAGCATCGTTGTATAATTCAGCATTGATTAGTACATTTTCACCTTCGTCAAAAACATTCTTGGCAGGATACACTCTGAAATGTTGACCGTTAGCATTGGCGGTAAGGTATTGCACGCTTTGGCTAAATAATTCTTCCAAAGCATGGTGATTACCATAATTATCAAATTCTGATAATTGCCAGCGCCAAAGGCCCTCGCCGGTTAAAACGCCCACCCGTTTGCCATTGTCATCGCCAAAGGCTAAAAGTGGATAAGTGGTTAATACGCTGCCTATTTTTTGTTTAAATAACACACCACTTGCCGCTACCGATGAACCATAATTGCCAAACGGTGCCAGTAACGGCGGGAAGGTGGCCAGTTTTCTTAGAGTTGAATCAGTTAGCGTGAATGATGTAAATGCCGCAACCGGCGCTGCAAAAACTTCCTGCATTTCCTGCTGACTTGCGCTTATTTTAAGCAGCTTTTCCTGGTAATTTAAGCTGGGTAGGTCAACCTGCGCGCCGCCCATGTACCATATTGGCGTTTTGCTTTTTATCAGCCCTTTTAATAAGCCAAAGCTGTTGCCTGAAAGCTGGTATAATATAGCCAGGCTATAATCGCTTAGTTTGATGTTAGCGGTTGGCATATCGGCAACAAGGCACGCCTTTACCTCGTAATTTTTATTGCCTTCAATAGCTTGTTTAATAACGGTAATATCCGGATGCGGGCCGTCGTACAACAACAACATCTTCTGTTTTACATCCAGCACCTCTACATAAACCGTTTCCGAATTATTTTGAACTGATAACTCGTTCTTTATGGGCGAAATATAAAAGTTAAACTTATGCAGCCCCTTTTTATCGGCATTCAATTTTACGGTAACCACCTTTTTAAATACATCCGTGTTGGAGGATATAATTTCACAATGTACCGGCCTGCCATCTTCGGTAACGCTCAGGTGCATATCCTCACCCTTGCTTTGATAGGCTTCGGTTAAAACCTCCATTTCAAAGTCGTTACCTAAAAAAGCGGTTTTGTTGTAGTTGATATTACCTATCAGCAGGTCGCGTTTAGAAACGGTATCGCCTAAAGCAATGGTATAAATATTCGATTTAAACTTGCGGGCCTCATACTGCGGGTCAGTTCCCTGGTTATATGAACCATCGGAGGATATAACCAGCGCGCCAATATTTTGATTGGTGAAGCGATCGTTCAGTTGACGTAATGCTGCAGAAATATCGGTTTGCTTGCCATCAAATTTATCGGTTAATCCATCCGCCAGATCATGACTAAAATGGAACTCGTGCACATCATACCCATCGCCCAATTGCGATTTTAAATTCGCCAGATCTTTTTGCGCATTGGCATCTTTATTTTGCGGGGCGGGGAATAATTTGATAGATTCTGAATTATCCTGTGCAACTAAAATTAACGGCTTTTCGGGTTTGTAAGCTACCGACCGTATCAGGGGCGAAACCAACAGCATCGCTATTAAAAATACAACGATGGCGCGTGCGGCAAATAAGGCTTTTCTGAATGTGTCGCTTAAGTTTACCGGCTGGCGGTACATCACCCAGGCATATGCCACGCCAAGCAGCAAGCACACAGGTGTCCACCATCCAGAAACGCTACCCCAGGTTACAGAAAACAACAGCATAAATTGCAAGGTTAAACGTATAACGCTAAATGCTATACCTTAAGGTGCAAAATGCAAAAATATTATGAATGATTATATAGGTTGTATGTAATAAGTTTGAAGCAAAGGGCTTGCCTTAAATTATTAGCCGCGTGGCGATAACTCACCCCGACTACGCTGCGCTGGTCGACCCTCTCTTCGCCTGCGGCGGAAAGAGGGTATTTAGAAAACTTCATAGAATCCTCTTTTGCGCTTGCGGAAGAGAGGGTGGTCGGGCGAAGCATCGACCGGGTGAGTCATCGCAAACTATGCAAACCGCTGGCCGACTTTTTTTTGCCTGCGGCGGAAAGAGGGTAATGCAAGTAATCTTCAATCACTAATCTCTAACCTACAACATCCCCCCATCAACCGGGATAACCTGCCCGGTAATGTACGATGCCATATCTGATGCTAAGAAAACGCAGGCATTAGCCACGTCTTCTGTTTCGCCGCCGCGTTTTAGCGGGATGGCCTGTGCCCAGCCTTCAACCACTTTAGGGTCAAGTACGTCGGTCATTTCGGTGCGGATAAAGCCCGGTGCAACCACGTTGGTGCGGATATTGCGCGAGCCTAATTCTTTAGCTATTGATTTTGAAAAGCCGATAATGCCAGCTTTTGAAGCCGCATAATTAGCCTGCCCGGCATTGCCTTGAACGCCTACTACCGAACTCATGTTTATAAATACACCATCGCGGTTTTTCATCATAATTTTTGATGCCGCTTTGGTAACGTTGAATATCGATTTTAAGTTAACGTTTATTACTTCGTCCCAATTCTCTTCGGTCATGCGCATTAGCAGGCCGTCTTTGGTGATGCCGGCATTGTTTACTACAATATGTAAAGTGCCAAAATCAGCAACTATGTCTGTTATTAGTTTTTCAGCCTCGTCAAATTTCGACGCGTCAGAACGGTAGCCTTTTACTTTGGTGCCAAAGCTTTGCAGTTCCTGCTCTAAAGCCTGCCCTTTTTCTACCGACGATAAATAAGTAAAAGCCACGTTAGCGCCATGCTCGGCAAATTTCTCGGCAATTTTACGGCCTATTCCTTTTGACGCACCCGTTATCAGCGCGGTTTTTCCTTCTAATAATTTCATAATTTTATTGTACCCGATTTCGGGGTGTGAAGATAAGGAATTTGGATGAAAGTCCGAAAAGTCGGGAAGTCAGAAAGAATAGCGTGGCTATTAATTATTAATTATTTTATATTCACATAAGATATATAACTCATGCCCAACCACCTCACCAACACCCAAGCCGCCGAATTATTAAAACAAAGCGGCAACCTGTTTACCGAAGTTTTTAAGCATGGCACCCTTAGCGTCGAGTTTTACAAGCCTCTTGGTACCGATAACCAAACACCCCATACCCGCGATGAGGTATATATAATAGCTACCGGCAGCGGACAATTCTATAACGCAGGCCAAACCGTTGCTGTTAAGTCGGGCGATTTCCTGTTCGTTCCCGCCGGTGCCGAACACCGTTTTCTTGATTTTACTGATGATTTTGCCACCTGGGTATTGTTTTACGGGCCGGAGGGCGGAGAGGGGTAGGTAAGTCAAAAGTCAAAATTAAAAAGTCAAAAAGCGGACTGTCATTCTAAATATTTTACCCACGCGTCATTGCGAGGAACGAAGCAATCTCTGCATGCGCTAAGCAATACCAAAATCTTTGTTAAAAAGAAAAGGCTACAAGCTTTGTCCTTTAACGATGGTTCCAGTGCATTGACTGCCTGTTGCAGGGATTGCTTCGTTCCTCGCAATGACGCTTTGAGAGAGAGTGCGTTATAATCAAATTCTCTAACTCCACACCATAACTATCAATTTTATCTATTACATATAGAATAAAATGATGATGATTATTCAAAGCAATCGGCTAATTTTACAACATTACTTTATCAATTTACCACAATGGAAAAAGACTCGAACGATATTAGCAAATGCCCTTTTCACAACGGCAGTATGAAACATAATACAGGCGGTGGCGGCACACGCAACACCAACTGGTGGCCAAACCAGTTAAAACTAAATATATTAAGGCAAAACTCGCAGTTGTCAAACCCTATGGGCGATTTTGACTATGCTGAAGCTTTTAAAAGCCTTGATTTGGAAGCTTTAAAACAGGACTTACACGCGTTAATGACCAACTCGCAGGACTGGTGGCCGGCAGATTTCGGGCACTACGGTGGCTTATTCATCCGTATGGCATGGCATAGCGCAGGTACCTATCGCGTGGGCGATGGTCGCGGCGGCGCTGGTGCAGGCTTGCAACGTTTTGCACCGCTAAACAGCTGGCCCGACAATGTGAATTTAGATAAGGCCCGCAGGTTGCTTTGGCCTATCAAACAAAAATATGGTAACAAAATTTCATGGGCCGATTTAATGGTATTAACCGGCAACATAGCGCTGGAGTCAATGGGCTTTAAAACCTTTGGTTTTGCCGGTGGCCGTGCCGATGTTTGGGAAGCCGATGAATCAGTTTACTGGGGTGCGGAAACTACCTGGTTGGGTGGCGATGTACGTTATGCGCAAGGATCACCGGGAGTAGAGGGTCACGGTGTACTGGTGTCAGAAGATGATTCTGAAGTTGATCATTCACGTAACCTGGAAAAACCATTGGCTGCAGTGCAAATGGGTTTAATATATGTTAACCCGGAAGGCCCTGACGGCAACCCTGATCCGCTGGCTTCGGCAAGGGATATTCGTGATACGTTTGGGCGCATGGCTATGAATGATGAAGAAACCGTTGCGCTTATTGCAGGTGGACATACCTTTGGTAAAACGCATGGCGCGGCATCTGCCGATAATGTGGGTAAAGAGCCGGAAGCGGTGGATACCGAACATCAGGGCTTTGGCTGGAAAAATAGCTATGGCGCCGGCAAAGCTGCCGATACCATTACCAGCGGACTGGAAGTTACCTGGACAACAACGCCTACCAAATGGAGCAATAACTTTTTTGAGAATCTGTTTGGTTTTGAATGGGAACTTACTAAAAGTCCGGCAGGCGCGCAGCAATGGGTAGCTAAGAATGCCGAAGCTACTATTCCGGATGCGTTTGATAACGGTAAAAAACACCTGCCAAAAATGCTTACTACCGATTTGGCTTTAAGATTTGACCCGGCTTATGGTAAAATATCTAAACACTTTTTAGAAAACCCTGATGCTTTTGCAGATGCATTTGCACGCGCATGGTTTAAATTGACACACCGCGATATGGGGCCAAGAGAGCGTTACCTGGGTGCAGATGTGCCACAGGAAGTATTGCTTTGGCAAGACCCTATCCCGGCAGTTGACCATGAATTGGTTAATGATGCAGACGTTGCGGCTTTAAAAGCTAAAGTTTTAGAGTCTGGTTTAAGCGTAAGCGAACTGGTTTCTACCGCATGGGCTTCGGCTTCTACTTTCCGTGGATCAGATAAACGTGGCGGTGCAAACGGCGCACGTGTACGCCTGGCTCCACAAAGATACTGGCAAGCTAATAACCCAGCACAGTTGCAAAAGGTGTTGAGCGTGTTGGAAGGTATTCAAGCAACATTCAATGGAAGTGGTAAAAAAGTTTCTTTAGCCGACCTTATTGTATTGGCAGGTTGTGCAGGTGTTGAAAAAGCTGCTAAGGATGCTGGCCATGCCGTTACTGTTCCGTTTATCGCCGGGCGTATGGATGCCTCGCAGGATGAAACGGATGTAGAGTCATTTGGCTATTTAGAGCCGATTGCCGATGGTTTCCGTAACTACCGCAAAGCTAAAATGCCGGTTGCTACCGAGGAATTGCTGATAGATAAAGCACATCTGCTTACCCTTACCGCGCCTGAAATGACCGTATTGTTAGGCGGCTTACGTGTATTGGATACCAATTTTGATGGTTCTAAACATGGTGTATTCACTTCGCGCCCGGGCCAGTTGACCAACGATTTCTTTGTGAACTTACTGGATATGGGTACCGAATGGAAAGCCGCGTCGCAAGACAGGGAGCTTTACCAGGGCACCAGCCGCGCCACAGGCGAAGCAAAATGGACAGGCACCCGTGCCGACCTGGTATTCGGCTCAAATTCTGAACTGCGTGCAATTGCAGAAGTATACGCCAGTGCAGATGCACAAGATAAATTTATAAAAGACTTTGTCGCCACCTGGAACAAAGTAATGAACCTTGATAGGTTTGATATATAAAAAAGTTACCTGTCATTCTGAACGGAGTGAAGAATCTTATACGCGCGATAAGTAGCAAAGCGGCCTATCTGTTTTATAAGATTCTTCACTCCGTTCAGAATGACAGAATGCTTTAATATTCCTTTAATTTCCCTGCAACATTAAATAATAAAAGCTGTCCTTATCGGCTACTAATGCCGCCGGTTTGCTGTTGGTAAAGGCAACTTTTATAATAGCGGTTTTACGGCGGCCTACTTTGGCATTGCTGGCGTGGGTATGCAATACATAATATAATTGTCCGCTTGCGTCGACAAATAGGTCGCCGTGACCTGTGCCGTTAACGCCGGTAATTTTGCGGCTTATAAAAGCATCGTCGCCTTGTTTGGTCCATGGCCCCATTGGCGATGTCGCGGTCGCATAGCCTACAGAATAGTTAATATTGCGGTAATCGTTGCAAGAATATAGCATATAATACAAACCGTTATGCTTCACCACAGTAGGGCCTTCACTTACCGGCCAGGGCGCTTTGGCTTCGTTTTCCCATGGCTTTTCGGCGCTAATGCATTCGCGGGAAGTTGTGGTGTCAATATCGCTCATGTCGTCTTTTAAACGGGCAACAAATATGCGGTTGCCATTTTGCAGGCGCACATGGTACAGGTATAATTTACCATCAGTATCTTTAAAAATAAAAGGGTCTATCTGCTTGCCCCGGCCTGATATAGAATGGATATTTTTTTGAGTGAACGGCCCCAGCGGATTATCACTTTCGGCAATGCCAATATGCTCGTCGGCAGTATAGGCCATATAGTATTTGCCATTATTTTTAAATATCTGTGGCGCCCAAAATCCTTTGGTGCCAAAACTTTCGCCCATTTGCAGTGCCAGCCCGTTTGGCCCTTTGCCAACCGGGCCGTGCCAGTTAACCAGGTCGGAAGATTGGTATGGTGCAAACCCGCGGTTATTGCCTGTACCGAACAAGTAATACTGCCCCGCTTCGGCAAATATGGTAGGGTCGGCTAGTTGCAGTGTGTCAGGCCCTTTGGTTTGCGCACTAACCGGCAGGGCAAACAATATCGCGGCAGCAAATAACAGGTATAGATTTTTCATGTTGGTTAATAGTTGGCTGGATTAAAGGTACTCATATTTTTTATTGTGAAACAAACACTTAAAATTGATCTGCTTTACATTTATACTAGCGATGCAATTGCCAAGTCATGTTAAGCACTCGTTGCAAACGAGCGCAATCTAAACATTCTCGTCCTGCAAGGTTCGCCGCCTGTCGTGTAGAGATTGCCACGCTAGCGCTCGCAATGACGCTTTGGTGAGGATGTTTCACAAATCTTTTTATCTTTGATAATGCAGTTCACTCCCGAAATAGAAGACAGGCTTACCCGCTTACAGGAAAAATACGAGGCAATGGGCCAGGATATGGTATCGTACCTTGACGGTCTGTTGCACGCCGACTTTTTAACCTATTGGGACTACATTCACCTGGATACGTTGCTAAGCCTGCAAAATCCTAAAACGCCTTTTCCCGACGAGGAGATATTTATTATTTATCATCAAATTACCGAACTGTATTTTAAACTGATGCTGCATGAGTGTACGCAAATAACCGAGGCTCAACCACTAACTGTCGATTTTTTTATTGTCAGGCTAAAACGCATTAACCGTTATTTTGAGGCGTTAACACAATCGTTCGAGATCATGGTAGATGGGATGGAGAAGGATCAGTTCCTAAAATTTAGGATGTCGTTACTGCCGGCAAGCGGGTTTCAATCGGGCCAGTACCGGATGATAGAAATATACGCTACCGATTTTATTAACCTGGTAGCCCGCGATAAACGCGATGAGCTAAACACCGCCACCATAGAGGAACAGTTTGAATACATTTACTGGAAATTTGGCGCTACCGAATTGTCTACCGGTAAAAAAACCTTAACACTAAAACAGTTCGAAAAGAAATATGCTAAACAGTTTATAGAGTTGGGCAGAGCTAACGTAAGTCATAACTTTTATGCACTATATAACAGGTTTAAAGCAACGGCAGCCGCCACGCCACAGTTAGAGACGGAGTTAAAACAACTGGATATCAACGTAAATGTAAACTGGCCGTTGTCACACTATAAATCTGCCGTGCGCTACCTGCACCGCGAGCCTGAAGAGATAAAAGCTACCGGAGGCACCAACTGGCAAAAATACCTGCCTCCGCGTTTTCAGAAACGCATATTTTACCCTTCGTTATGGAACGCCGAAGAAGTGGAGAATTGGGGTAAGGGTTGGGTGGAGAAAGTGTTGAGTGAATAAAGACGCTGTCATTTCGAGCGATAGCGAGAAATCTATACACAAGTCATTCCCACTTTGCATATTTGAATGGCTCGTGTATAGATTTCTCTTTCGCGCTATTGCTTAGCCCTGTGCTTGCTCTATCGAAATGACAACGCGGCTTATTTGGTATGGTTAATAAACCTGCGCCAACGGTCCATCCTTAGCCACTAAAGTTGACCAGCCGGGTTTTGAGCCGGATAATACCTGGGCTATAAACTTCCCGTGTAAAGAAATGCTTGCTTCTATCAATCCATCATCGGGTGTTTCATTCCACTCGCACCTTATTTGACTTTTATCGGTAACGGGAGTTATTGAAACGCCAGCTTTTAAATATTCAGGCGGATTTAACCAGGGCATTTGTTGATTGTTCCAATCCACCTTGTTCATGGCTTCCGGGTGATTGTAAAGCCATACATCGCCTATAATATCACCGTAGCTCATTAAATACGCATAGGCAACGCGGCCGTCATCTTCAATTATCAGGGAATAGCCGGGGTCTAATTCGCAAGTAACTTCTGTATAAAATGTTGACATGTAATTATGCTATTCCCATCATTTATTTTCATAGTGCCCTAAAGCGGAAACTACTGTTACTGTAATAATATTGTTTTCAATCAGGTAGATCAATCTGTCTTTCTTGTTGATCCGCCTTGACCAGTAGCCAATTAAATCAAATTTTAATTTTTCTGGTTTTCCCGTACCACTTTCAGGATGAATGGCTAATTCAGCAAATATTTGCTCGACCTTTTTGATGGAGGCTTTATCTCCGGACTTGTGAATAGCTAATAGATCTTTTTGGGCTTTAGCAGAAACAATTACTCTAAATTTTCCCATATTGATTTAGCCGGGTCAATAGTAATGAAGTTGCCTTCTTCCACTTGCTTTTTACTTGCATGTACCTTGGCAACAAAATCGGCATTGTAGGTGCTTTTGCTAACTTCAAATTTTACTTTCAGGGCTTTAGCAAAAGTTTTTAGGGCTGATAATTGTTCTTTATTTTCAGGATGTAGAATAACCGTTTGCATACACAAATTTAAAAATAAATATTAAGGACAGCAAATACGTTATTACCCTATCCCCATCATCTCCCTATACTCCAACTGCAAAGCCAACAAACACGCCGCGCACATACAGCCTTCATAATTCTCGCTAATGTATTGCACCTCGTTTAAATTTAACTGCACCACGCTACATTGACATTTAGTAAAGGAGTTTGCCTTGCATTCAATGTCCGTTCCGCAACGGTCGCAGGATATGATTTCGTGTTTGGTGGTTTGGATCATGGTTGATAGTTCATGGTTCATAGCCCATTTCAATCAAAACAAATATAACGCAAAAAGACCATAGCCATTGTCAATTGAATTTCTTCTTTTGCCAATAACTATGGTCTTTAAATGTATTTGGCTATGATCTATCAACCATGAACCACGTACTAATTTACGCCGAACAAGTCACGCAGCCTTCTTCCATAGAGCAGGTTGGGCCTGCTGGTATTTCGTCGGCTACCTGGTTAACTATTTCAGGTATTACTGCGTCCATGTTTTTGCCGCCCTGGTTTTCAACGGTAAACTTAACCGCTTGCGATGCTGCTTGTGTACGCAGGTAGTACATACCTGTTTTTAAGCCTTTCTTCCATGCGTAGAAGTGCATTGAAGTTAGTTTAGAAGCATTTGGCGAGTTGATGAACAGGTTCAATGATTGCGATTGGCAGATATAAGCGCCACGGTCGGCAGCCATATCAATAATGTCACGCATCTTAATTTCCCATACGGTTTTGTACAGGTCCTTTAATTCTTGCGGAATTTCAGCAATATCTTGTATAGAGCCATTGGCAGTGATGATCTGGTCTTTTATTGAATTATCCCAAAGGCCACGGTTAACTAAATCACGTAACAAGTGTTTGTTTACAATGATGAACTCGCCGCTTAATACACGACGGGTGTAAATGTTTGAAGTGTATGGTTCAAAACATTCGTTGTTACCCAATATTTGCGATGTTGAAGCAGTAGGCATTGGCGCTACTAATAACGAGTTGCGCACACCATGGTTCATTACATCTAAACGAAGGTTTTCCCAATCCCAACGGCCACTGTCTGGTTTTACGTTCCAAAGGTCAAACTGGAATTGTCCTTTAGATAGCGGCGAACCTTTAAAGCTCTCATAAGGACCATCTTTTATAGCCAGGTCCTTAGAAGCGGTCATGGCGGCAAAATAGATGGTTTCAAATATTTCTTTGTTCAGTTGTTTAGCCTGCGGGCTTTCAAACGGCATACGCAATAGAATGAACGCATCGGCCAAACCTTGCACACCTAAACCAATAGGGCGGTGGCGCAGGTTCGAGTTGCGGGCTTCTTCAATTGGGTAGTAGTTACCGTCGATTATCTTATTCAGGTTTAAAGCTGCCTGGTAAGTTACTTCGTATAATTTTTGGTGATCAAACACGCCGTTTATTACATAACGAGGCAATGCCAATGAAGCCAGGTTACAAACCGCTACTTCATCAGGCGATGTGTACTCAATAATTTCGGTACAAAGGTTCGAGCTTTTAATGGTACCTAAGTTTTGTTGATTTGATTTGCCATTGGCAGCATCTTTATACAACAGGTATGGTGTGCCGGTTTCTACCTGGGCATCCAATACGGCAAACCAAAGTTCCTGTGCTTTTACCACCCTGCGGGCACGGCCTTCTTTTTCGTATTTTTTGTATAGTTTTTCAAAGTCCTTGCCCCAGCAATCGGCTAATCCCGGTGCTTCGTGAGGGCAGAACAGGCTCCAGTCTTCGTTAGCTTCTACACGTTGCATAAACAAGTCTGATACCCATAGGGCATAGAACAAATCGCGGGCGCGCATTTCTTCCTTACCGTGGTTTTTACGCAGATCAAGGAATTCAAAAATATCTGCATGCCATGGCTCTAAGTAAATAGCGAAGGCGCCTTTACGTTTGCCACCACCCTGGTCAACATAACGGGCAGTATCGTTAAATACACGCAGCATTGGGATGATACCATTACTGGTACCATTAGTGCCGCTGATGTATGAACCTGTTGCACGTACATTGTGAATGCTTAAACCAATACCGCCTGCGCTTTGCGAGATTTTAGCAGTTTGTTTTAAAGTATCATATATACCTTCAATGCTGTCATCTTTCATGGTTAACAAAAAGCATGACGACATTTGTGGTTTTGGTGTACCTGCGTTAAATAAAGTAGGTGTTGCGTGGGTAAACCAACGCTCGCTCATCAGGTTATAAGTTTTGATGGCGTTCTCAATATCTTCTTTGTGGATACCAACCGATACACGCATAAACAAGTGCTGCGGACGCTCGGCTATTTTGCCATCCAGTTTTAACAGGTATGATTTTTCAAGTGTTTTAAAGCCGAAATAATCAAAACCAAAGTCGCGGTCATAAATAATGCTGCTGTCTAATTCTTCCGCGTTCTTTTCAATTACTTCCCAAACGTCATCGGCCAATAAAGAGGCATTTTTGCCGGTTTTAGGGTCAACATAATTGTAAAGCAACTTCATCGTTTCTGAAAACGACTTAATAGTATTCTTATGTAAGTTAGAGACTGCTATACGCGATGCCAATAACGCGTAGTCAGGGTGTTTAGTGGTCAATGACGCCGCCGTCTCGGCAGCAAGGTTATCCAGTTCAGACGTGGTTACCCCATCAAATAAACCTTCAATTACTTTTTTTGCTACATCCACCGGGTCAACCAACGCCGGGTTTAAACCATAGCACAGCTTTTCTATCCGTGCGGTTATTTTGTCAAATTTTACTGACTCTTGCTTTCCGTCTCTTTTTACTACAAACATAATTTTGGCATTTAATGGCTGGACTGGAACCAACCGGTTTACTATTTATTTATTTACTGGAGTCTAGGTCTTTATTGTATATATCTTAAAAATCTTCGTCTAACGAGAATCCTTTATTATCACCGCCGCCGGTATTCATTACGCCGCTTTTTTGATAATCGCCAACGCGTTTTTCAAAAAAGTTGGTTTTGCCTTGCAGGGATATCATCTCCATAAAATCAAACGGGTTTGATGCACCGTATACTTTATCATATCCTAATTCGCCCAACCACCTGTCGGCAACAAACTCAATATATTGGCCCATTAGTTTTGCGTTCATGCCTATTAAGCTAACCGGTAAAGCATCGCTAATAAATTCTTTTTCTATCTCGACAGCATCGGTAATAATGGCGGTTGCTGCTTTCTTTGATAATTTCTTATCCAGCATGCGGTATAACAAGCAGGCAAATTCGCAGTGCATGCCTTCGTCGCGCGATATTAATTCATTACTGAAAGTTAAACCCGGCATTAAGCCGCGCTTCTTTAACCAGAATATAGAGCAAAAACTGCCGGAGAAGAATATGCCTTCAACCGCGGCAAAAGCTATTAAACGCTCAGCAAAACTGCCGTTGTTTATCCAGCGCAGCGCCCATTCGGCTTTTTTGCCAACACAAGGCACAGTATCAATTGCATGGAATAAACGATCTTTTTCGGCAGCGTCTTTAATGTAAGTATCTATCAGTAAAGCATAAGTTTCAGAATGGATATTTTCCATCATGATCTGGAAACCGTAGAAGCAACGCGCTTCTGGTAATTGCACCTCGCTCATAAAATTCACGGCCAGGTTCTCGTTAACTATACCGTCGCTTGCAGCAAAAAACGCCAATATGTGCGAAACGAAATGACGTTCACCATCATTCATATTATCCCAGTGCTTTTGGTCGTCCGAAAGATCTATCTCTTCGGCTGTCCAAAAGCTGGCTTCGCACTTTTTGTACATTTCCCAAATAGCGGGATACTTGATAGGAAGAATAACAAAGCGGTCTTTGTTTTCTCTCAATAATAATTCGGTTTCCTGCTCCATAATACTTCGATCAGTTAGTTTCAGATCTTAAAAATTATCCGTTTGGCAAGAAAACAGTCGACGAGAATTTAGCAGACACGGACGCAGAGCAGTTTGGTTAAAATGTGACAGGTTTAACTATCACTTAACTACTCGACTATACCCCCCTGATCCCTACTAAATTACTTTTATACTTTTATTTCGTCAGCCTGGTCCCTTTTTATTGGCAGCTAATGCCAACAGATCCGGATAGCTTTAAAGAACTTATAGTTCAAAGATATGGTTGCGAATTATTGGATGTTAGTGATAGTTTTACACATCACCTATAAGTTATAAACAAAATTTTTGTGGAGAGTGAAACGCCGTGATTAACAGCGTGTTAAATTTACAATAACCATTTGTTAATTATTTGGTAGATAAATTGTTATTGCTTCCCCACAAATTTCATAGATAGCGAGTTA
>Ga0206854_1083_pt1 | contig 27011 bp, 22 predicted proteins | sample Alteio_BWOrgCont_50_FD_152870 | JGI IMG/M metagenome (GOLD analysis project Ga0206854, IMG submission 152870) | Enriched cells from forest soil in Barre Woods Harvard Forest LTER site, Petersham, Massachusetts, United States -... | ecosystem: Environmental > Terrestrial > Soil > Temperate forest >...
CTGAAGTTTCCAGGTCGGCGGCTTGCTTATTGGTATTGAAATATTTGTTATCGCGGGCATCGCCTGCCATGTCGGCAATATAGGCCCAGTTACCCCAATTACTTGCGGGCGAATAGTCAATCAATTTCTCTTCAAAATAGGCAGCTCCTTTTACCCAGTTTATTTCCAGGTCACGCACCAAATAGCCTGCAACCATTTGGCGGCTATAATTATTGATGTAGCCGGTGGCATTTAATTCATGCATACTGGCATCAATAAATGGCACGCCTGTTTGCCCTATTTTCCAGGCTTCAAAAAGTTCATCTTTAATTGGGTCCGACTCAGCAGCCTGCTCCGCTAAAGTTTCAGCTTTATAAAACTTTTGTCCATGTTTTTTAAACATGAACCTAAAGTAATCGCGCCATAGCAACTCCAATATTAAAGCATCTGTACCTTGTGTATGGTGTTGTACCACACCCCAATACACTTGCCGTGGCGATATACACCCTACTGCGAGCCATGGCGACAATTTAGAGGAACGATCGTTACGGCCTTTCATTGGAGGTAATTGATTGTCGTTTACAAAATATTCTTCCAGTTTCGCTAAAGCAGCTGTTTCGCCGCCTGTAAAATGATTGGTGGCACGGGTATCATCAACAGGTTGTTGTAAACCTAATTGTTCTAAAGTTGGTATTTGTCCCGCATCGGTAATAAAAGGTGTGGGTATAGCCTCAGGCGTTGCAACGCAAGGACGCACCGTACTATCGCGTTCAACTTTTTTCTTGAAGATGGAAAAGCTATCGGGTATATCTTTTATCGGGAAAGGCAGATCCTCTTTATGATATAAGGTATGCCCTATAAAGTGCTTTAAATTGAGTTTAATTTTCCAAAGGGCGGTTTCAACTTCTTCAGAAATGTTTGTTTCCTCGTAAGCTACCTCGCGGTGATGATAAACCTCGTTCACATTATATTCCAGCGCTAATTGTGGTAAAACCTCGGCAGGATTGCCAATACGAATGACCAATTGAGAGCCAAGGCTTTCTAAATTTTTGCGAAGATCGGCTACGGATTCTAAAAGAAATTTTGCCCTGAAGTTGCCGGTTTTAGGATTACCGGATGGCGTATCTTTAAAATAAAACGGATCAAAACAATATACCGGCAGTACTTTATCTGCCTTGCGCGTTGCCTCTAACAGTATCTCGTTATCGTGAATACGCAAGTCATTTCTAAACCAAACCAGTATCGTTTTTTCACTCATTAGTTTCCAAAGGCTAAGATCAGTACCTGCAAAGTTGCAATTTATTTAACTTTTAGTAGCATCTATCACCAAGTTTTGACATTTTGGTTGCAGTTTGGGTTTGTTTGCAATAACTCACCCCGACTACGCTACGCTGGTCGACCCTCTCTTCCGCAAGCGGAAAAGAGGGTTTTTGAGGTCTTTTTCTTAACGGAAAGCCATGGTGCTATGATTCAAAATCATTTATATTTACACCACATATTCCGAAGACTATGCTCTTGAAAAACATTTTTGTTCACCACGTACACTTTTGGCTAAAAGACAAAGCGGATTTGCCTAAAATGATTGAAGGCTTGCATTCGTTAGTACCGATTAACCATATTAAGCAAATACAGGTTGGTGTACCGGCCGATACTCATCGCGATGTGGTAGACCGATCGTACGATGCATCATTACTTATTATATTTGAGGATAAGGCAGCGCAAGACGCCTACCAGGTTGACCCTATACATAATGTTTTTGTAGAAAAATATGCAAAGCCATTATGTGCCAAAATAGTGGTACAGGATAGTGTGGATGCGTAACTAGCAAAACAGTTTAATAAATTATTAAATTTTCAAAACGTTATTGGCATTTGCCAACCGGTTTTGTTATTTTTTTTATTTTAGCCGACTTTTACCTTACAAAATATATGAATAAATATTTCCTGCTCCTCATCACTCCCCTCATTTTTAATACTTGCTTTGGTCAAACAATCACCTATCCGGCTGCGCCAAAGAAACCGGTAACAGAAACGTTTTATAAAAATTATACGGTAACCGATAATTATCGGTGGATGGAAAATTTAGATAATCCCGATCTAAAAAATTGGGTTACCGATGAGAGCGAAATAGCAGAAAAGTATATTACCCGGGCATCTGCAAAAAATAATACCATGCAACGTATTGATGAGCTGGCTACTGTTACCTATCATACACTGAAAAAAAAGGGCAATTATTACTTTTTCTACGCCTATTACAATAGTATAGGCTTACCGGCATTATTTATTCAAAACCGGGTAACTGATGACGAGCCCAGGGTAATTGTTGACCCCAACTTTATTTCGCATAAAGATAATATTGTAATAAAAACCTACGAAGTATCGCACGACTCGAAATACCTGGCTTATTCATTTAGTCGCAATGGTAGTGATTGGGCCGAAATTAAGGTGTGCAATACTAACGGATCGCAGTACGATGATCATTTATTGAACGTCAAGTTTTCAAACATTGCCTGGAGGGGTAATGGCTTTTTTTATTCAGCTTACCCGCAGGTTGCAAATTTAGGCCAAACCCAGGGCCAGGTAATATATTATCATAAAATTGGCACGCAACAAGCTGATGATGTAGTAGTATTCAAGCGTAATGACCCAACTATTGAGTTTACTTTTACTACTTCAAAAGATGAGAAATACTTCATACTTCAAGAACATAATAAGAAGGCAGGCATAGCGAATTATTTTTATATTGATTACCAGGACACAGAACCTACATTAAAACCTTTATTAACTAATCTTAAATACAGTATATCTATTTTAGATAGCCATGATGGTAAATTTATTGAAACTACAACACATAATGCAAATAATGGCACCATAGTAGAAATAGACCCAAAAGATCCGCTAAACTGGAAGGTTATTGCCCCGGCATTTTCTGAAGCATTATTATTAGAGGTTATTCCGTTTAAAGACCGGATAGTTGCTACTTATCAATCAAAAATGCACCCTGGCATTGTAGTAATGGATTATGAAGGCAAAGTTTTGCATAGTCAGCCATTCCCTTTGGGTACATCGATCAGCCTTTCTGCAGATTCACCTGAGGACGTAGACTTGCTTTATTATTATCAATCATATACTACTCCGCCGGTAACCTACAGTTTTAACATAAATGGCTTTGAGCGTAAACGAACCTCGCTCACTACCGTAAGTTTTGATTATGATAATTTTGAATACAAGCAAGTAGAATACACCACCAACGATTCTGTAAAAATACCCATGATGCTTATTTACCGAAAAGATATTAAGCTTAACGGAACTAACCCAACTCTTTTAGAAACCTACGGTGGCTTTGGTGTTGTTAACCACCCTGATTTTGACGCCGGCCTGGTTTATTTTTTATCACGGGGTGGTGTATATGCGTATGCGTATGTTAGAGGTGAAGGTGAATTAGGAGCCGATTGGGCAAAAGCCGGTAAAGGATCAAACAAGCAAACCTCGTTTTCTGATTTTATTGCCGGTGCCGAGTATTTAATCAAATCGGGCTATACCAGCGCTAATAAACTGGCTATACATGGCGCATCAAATGGCGGGCTGGTAGTTGCTGCCGCTGCCATGCAAAGGCCAGAGCTATTTAAAGCTGTAATACCAGAAGTAGCCCCGTTTGATATGCTTAGGTTTGAAAACTTTACTATCGGCGCGTTGGATGCAGCAGAATATGGTAGCGTAAAAGACAGCACCGGTTTTAAACAGCTATACAACTATTCGCCTTATAACAATATTAAGCCCAATGTAAACTACCCGGCTATGTTAATTATTACGTCAGAAAATGATGACAGGGTACCGCCATTACACTCTTATAAATTTGCAGCCGAAATGCAAAGCAGACCGGCGCAAACAAACCCGGTATTGTTATTGGTAAATAAAAAAGCAGGCCATAATGGAATAGCCAGTAATAACATATTTGATATGTTGCATGAAAAAGTGAACTTATATGCTTTTGTTGCTGAAATATTGAAGTAAAAATTGTTAATTAACAATATTGCCCTGTAAATCAACCGTACGGGCAAAGGGATTTAAAAACTGGTTAACCAATACGGCAAACTCCAAACGGGTAACCGGTTTGTTAAGGTCAAAATCAGTGTTAAAATTATATTTTGCCTTCCAGTCGCGCTGCATGGTTGTGCGCAGGGTTTGCGGTTCCGTAAGTGTAAACTCACTTATCAGCGACAAGAGGTTGCCTTGTGTAAATAGCTCGGCGGGTTTTTCTTTATTGAACCATATAAACGCGCGGCTGTATATTTCAGTTAAAACGGGTTTTATTTCGGCTGTGGTTACAATAGCATCGGGCATAAAAAGCAGGTTGTCATTGTGGTAGCCACCTTTAAGCATGCCCGTCGCCCCTATTTGCTGTACAGCCCGTATATATTTGTCATCGCGTTTAATATCTGTAAACGGCACCAGGTAACCTTTAAAATCCAACAACTCTTGTTGGATGGTTCTAACTTTCAAATTTTTTGTGGTTGTTTTAAAAAAGGCAACATAAGCGGCAACAGTACCTACGCCTTGCCCCAGTGCCAAAGCGACAGGTAAAAAAGACACATTATCGTTAAAGGGTAGTACCTTTTCAGTGATCAATAAATTATCCGCGTCACGCACTACCACATCCCGCATGGGGATACTGTATCCAAATGTTTGAAAGTAATCAGCATCTCTATTTTTTTTGAGTTTTGGAGTTTCAGACAGATCGGCAACCGCTATTGCTGTGCGTGTTAAATTTATGGCACCGTCACTTTCGGTATCAAATGGCTTGGGCAATGTTGCACCTGCTTTAATAACTACTTCGCCCTTTTCTGTGGCATCAATAACTATTTTAGCTTCAATAATATTGGTGATGCCATTTTCGGTGATAGTGACATCCCAACTGGTTCCGTCTTTTTTAATTTCGGTAAACTGTGTATTAGTTTTTATAGTTAGCTTTTTTACAGTATCGGCTATTTGTTTTAAGATATTCATTCCCGTTGGCAGGTCAAACTTTAACGCGATACCATTTGGTGCGTCGTACCCAGTTGTATTGGTATAAAAGTCTTTTACTTTTTGGTTGTACTCACCCCAAAAACCGGTAGGTAAATTGGCACCGGCCTTTATATATAGCGTGCCCTGTTGCATAGCGGCTTCCATCCAGTCGCGCCGCGAAATTAATATGGTTTTTACATTACTACGTGCGCACTGTATAGCTGCCGCCATTCCGCTGGGAGTTCCGCCAATTACCAATACATCAGTTTTAATTGTTTCGGCATAGGTACAGGTTGAAGATAACAGGAACAGTACCAATAATTTTTTTATCATGCGCCGAATTAAAATATTTATAAAACGCTAAATTAGCGCAAACCTTACACAACCGAAAATAAATAAACTAACAAGCTCTAAATTAAATGACTGACGAACAATTAAAATACCCTATCGGCAAATTCAGTGTACCTGCATCTTATACTCCCGAAGAAATACAAAACTGGATAGCTGTTATAAAAGACTTACCCGGCAAAGTACGACTGGCAGTAATGAACTTGAATGAAGCGCAATTAGATACCCCTTACCGTCCCGGTGGCTGGACTATAAGGCAAGTAGTACACCATTTACCCGACAGCCATATGAATTCGCTTATTCGGTTTAAATGGGCGCTGACAGAGGAAAATCCAACTATAAAAGCATATGAAGAAGCGGCCTGGGCATTGCAGGCTGACTATAAACTGCCGATAGAATCATCATTAAAAATGCTTGAAGGCATACATGTACACCTTGTGGCCCTGTTTGAAAGCTTTACCGAAAAAGAATGGGAACGCACATTCATACATCCGCAAAGCGGCGCAACTGTTTCGTTAAAAAGAAATTTGGCTATGTATGCGTGGCATAGCGAACACCATTTGGCGCATATTACCAATACTATAAAGGGTTTTTAAACATTTTCAAGTTAAGCCGGCGGCGACAACTCACCCCGACTACGCTTCGCTGGTCGGCCCTCTCTTCGCCTACGGCGGAAAGAGGGCATTGTAAATTTTTTTCTTAACCCTCTTTGCTGTTTGCAGCAGAGAGGGTGGTCGGGCGAAGCCTCGACCGGGTGAGTTATCGCAAGCTATTTTAACTTGACTTAAATTACATTCTTGTAAAAGGGGCTATTTTTTCTTCGGAACTTTGGCCCCTTCTTTTCTTGCTTCGGATAAGCCGATTGCTATTGCCTGCTTTTTACTGGTTACTTTTTTACCGCTGCCACTTTTTAGCTTGCCTTCCTTCATTTCGTGCATAGTTTTCTCAACTTTTTCGCCTGCTTTTTCTGAATACTTTGCCATGATTTTTTATTTAAGTAAATGATAATTGGTGAAACAAAATGTTTGCCAATTTTATTTTACGTGCAGGTAGCTTACATTTGCCCGTGATGAACAGAATTTCAGAAACAGACTTAATATTAAATGCCGACGGCAGCGCCTACCACTTAAACCTGCTGCCCGGCGAAGTTGCCGACACGGTAATTACCGTTGGCGACCAGGACCGTGTAGAGGGCATAACTAAATATTTTGACCATATTGAATTTAAAAAAGCCAAGCGCGAGTTTGTAACCCAAACCGGTCGCGTTGGCAATAAACGGGTCACCGTTCTATCTACCGGCATTGGTACCGACAATATTGATATTGTATTGAACGAACTGGATGCATTGGTAAATGTTGATTTTGAAACGCGTACCGTAAATCCTAAATTAAAAAGTCTAAACATTATTCGCATAGGTACATCAGGGGCGGTGCAAGCTGATATACCTGTGGATAGTTTGTTAGTATCAGAAGCCGCGTTCGGGCTTGACCCGTTGATGCATTATTACAAGCAAAAACTAAGCATTAAAGAGGAAGTTTTACTAAAGGCTTTCCGTTCGGCTTTGCCGGATGATTATTCGCTTACACCCTATATTGCCTCAGCAGATGAGGAACTATTAAATAAACTGGGGAAAAATGTATTAAAAGGCATCACCATAACCGCACCGGGTTTTTATGCACCGCAGGGGCGACAAGTAAGGGCCATATCGGCCATGCCTAATTTGATGGACGTTATACAAAAATTCAAATCTGTCGACAGGCGCATTACCAACCTGGAGATGGAAACAGCGGGCATATACGGACTGGCAGCTAATTTGGGACATAAAGCTTTATCGTTCAATATTATTTTAGCCAATCGTGCTACACATACGTTTAGCGAGCAGCCGGGTGAAATAATGGATCATTATATTCAAGAGATATTAAGTAAAATAAGCGCTCTTTAAATCTGTCTAAAAAAAGGCTTTTTTGAGGTTATTAAGTATATTTAAAACAAATTCTTATTTATTTTATTCAAACCCCTATGACATCAAAAAAACTCATCGCCCCTTTTTATGAGCGCTTATCGTTAGTGTTAATAGGCTTACTCTCGCTTGGTTTTTTAGTTGTACAGGGTAAAGAAGTTTTAGATCCGTTAATATTTGGTTTTTTGTTTGCCATTCTTTTATTACCGGTAGCAGGATTTTTAGAACAAAAGCTAAAGTTTCCGCGCAGCATGTCGTCATTGGTTTCCATTTTGCTATTGGTTGCTTTTGTTGGCGGTATATTATACCTGGTGGGCACACAAATATCAAAACTAACCGATGACTGGCCCATGCTGAAAAAACAGGTTTCGCAATCTGTTAACAATTTATCGGGATGGATTGAAGGCACCTTTCATGTAAACCTTGACACCCCCAGGGACTATCTTACAAAATCAGGGCAAAAAATAATAAACACCGGTACTGAAGTTGCAGGTTCTGTTTTTGGAGCGGTTTCGTCGCTGTTTTTATTCTACCTGTTCATTATGATATTTACCTTCTTTATACTTTTTTACAGGAGGTTACTTTTCAAATTTATCCTGCAGGCTTTTGGGCACGATAACGAACATATTGTACATGATATAGTAGAAAATATACAAAAAATATTGCGTCAATACATACTAGGCTTATTAATAGAAATGGTGGTGGTAGCAACCGTAGCCTGCACCGCTTTTTGGATAATCGGCATAAAATATGCCGCCTTACTGGGCATCATTGTGGGGCTGTTTAATATTATACCTTACCTGGGTATTTTTACGGCATTAACACTAAGCGTATTAATAACCTTTGCAACAGGCGCTGTTAGCGATGCAATTTGGGTAGGCGGCAGTGTACTTGGCATCCATGCGGTTGATTCTAACTTTTTATTGCCAACAATTGTTGGGTCGAAAGTAAGATTGAACGCTTTGATCACTTTTTTAGGGATCATACTAGGCGAAATGATCTGGGGATTATCGGGCATGTTTTTATCTATACCGATGATAGCCATATTCAAAATTATCTTCGATAGGATAGACAGCTTAAAACCCTGGGGCTACCTGTTAGGTGGCGACTACGAGTTTAAAAAATCTGCCGAGAAGAAAATGAAGACAGAGTAAGAGCCAAGATTCCAGAGCCAAGAATCAAGAAGCCACTTTGCAATTTATCTTGGTTCTTGATTCTTGGCTCTGGAATCTCAAAACTACTTAACTAAGTGCCATACGCGGATGTAAAGTGTAACGCCATAGGCCAGCAATATTACCGTATTTAATACCAGTAGCCAGTTCAGGTCAACCTCTTTATATTTTTTTACGGCACAAATAACCAGCAGGGATATAAATCCTACTATCAATATAATGGGGAAAGCAAATATCCATTTATGAGTAGTGGTAAAGTACAGGCTTTGCAGTTTTTTATCATCGCCCTGCATAAAGGGGACTAAAGCTATCAGTACTAATATAAAAAACAAACGTGTAACTACTTTGGCAGCAATTTGACTGGCTTTTAACATGGCACAAAATTATGTTTTTTAATTTATTGAGATAATTATTTACCATGACGATTAAGTATTAATTTAGTTGCCTGAAGAATTAATCAGTATGCATCTTAAACAAAAAACACTTATCCTATTACTTCTGCTTATCACAATTACTGCAACTGCCCAAAACTCATTTAAAATAGTACCACTTGGTGTTTTGGGTGGTATTGATGAAAGTAACCTTTCGGCGTATATGGTCGCACCTGCCGGAAGTAATAGCTATATCTGTATGGATGCAGGTACGCTTCATGCGGGTATTCAAAAAGCAGTTGATAATAAAACTTTTAGTATGCCAGCCGACCAGGTTTTAAAGAAATACATTAAAGGTTACTTTATATCGCACTCGCATCTCGATCATATTGCCGGGCTTATCATTAACTCGCCCGATGATACTGCCAAAAACATCTATGCCCTAGCCGATTGTATAGAAACTATAAAAACACACTACTTTACCTGGACAAGCTGGGCAAACTTTGCCAATGAAGGCGAAGCGCCTCAGTTAAAAAAATACACCTACAAAGTATTAACGCCTGGTGCTGAAACCGAGGTTGAAAATACTACAATGAAGGTAAAAGCCTTTCCATTAAGTCATTCTAATTTAACCAGCACCGCTTTTTTGGTACAGAGTAAAGATAGCTACCTATTGTATTTAGGCGATACCGGTGCTGATGAAATTGAAAAAAGCCATAACCTGCAAAACCTATGGGAAGCCATTGCACCATTGGTTAAATCAAAAAAATTAAAGGCAATAATGATAGAGGTTTCCTTCCCCGATGAGCAGCCGGATAAAACGCTATTTGGGCATTTGACACCACGGTTGTTGATGGCCGAGATGAACGCGTTGAGTAAACCTACTGGCACAGATGCGCTTAAAAATCTAAATGTGGTTGTTACGCATTTGAAACCACCCTATAGCAGTATTCAAAAAATCAAGAAGGAATTAGTTACTGAAAATAAATTGGGGTTACATTTAGTGTATCCTCAGCAAGGTAAACCGTTGCAATTTTAGCGAGGGCTAATTGTTTTCCTATCTTTGCCCCTAATATGAAATACCTGCGCCTGCTTTTATTTCCGTTCTCGTTGCTTTATGGGTTGGTCGTCATCATCCGTAACTGGTGCTATGATACGGGCATTTTTAAAAGCCATGGGTTTAACGCACCAATCATATCGATCGGCAACTTAGCGGTTGGTGGTGCAGGCAAAAGCCCGATGACGGAATATTTGATACGGCTTTTTAAAAACGATCATCAGTTGGCTACGCTTAGTCGTGGATATGGCCGTAGCACAAAAGGTTATTTAGTTGTTGCCAATACCGACAATGCTAATACCGTGGGCGACGAACCCGCGCAATTCAAACATAAGTTTCCTGATATTACCGTTGCTGTTTGCGAGAAACGCGTTGATGGTATTAAACAACTTCTCCCCCATCATGATTTGATCTTGTTGGATGATGCCTACCAACACCGCGCACTTAAACCTGGTTTTAGCGTTTTACTGTTCGATCATAATAGTATTTATGAACCACAAGTAATGCTACCCGCAGGCAACCTGCGCGAACCGTTTATTGGCCGCTGGCGCGCGGATATTTTAGTGGTTACCAAATGCCCGGATAGACTTACTGACGAAGAACAAGGCAACATTCTAGCGCGTTTAAAACCATTAAGCTATCAACAGGTATTTTTTACAGCGATAGCTTACCAACCTTTGCAGGATATGGCAGGAAACGCCACTGAATCAGTAATTAATGCAGATACAACTGTATTTTTACTTACCGGCATAGCTAATGCCCAGCCATTGGTTGACCATTTAAAAAAGCACACATCGCAGATCATTCACCATAATTATCCCGATCATCATCAGTTTACCTTAAAAAATATTACTAAACTTGCCGATGAATTTTCGGCCTGTGAAGCACAAAAAAAAATCATCATCACAACAGAAAAGGATGCACAGCGTTTAGGAGAACAAGAGTTGCTGCCGCTTGTTAACAGCTTGCCTGTTTTAGTGTTGCCGATAGGAATAAACTTTTTAAATAACGGGCAGCAACAATTTAACCAACTACTTATAAATTATGTTACAGAACATACAAAGCACAACACAATACATTAAAAGCCGCATAGGCGATTTTGAGCCCGAAATAGGCATTATTTTAGGAACCGGCCTTGGAGGCCTGGTAAACGAGGTTGAAGTTGAGAAACAATTAATGTATTCTAACATTCCCGATTTCCCTATCTCGACATTAGAGTTTCATTCGGGTAAGTTAATATTTGGTACGCTGGCTGGTAAAAAGATAGTGGCTATGCAGGGCAGGCTTCATTATTACGAAGGTTACACTATGCAGCAGATCACTTTCCCGGTAAGGGTTATGAAAATGCTGGGTATAAAAACTTTACTGGTGTCAAACGCCAGTGGTTCGCTAAATCCAGACTTCAAAAAAGGCGACCTAATGGTAATTGAGGACCATATCAACCTGCAAACAGACAATCCGTTGCTTGGCCGTAATGAATCAGACCTTGGGCCACGTTTTCCGGATATGAGCGAGCCTTACAAGCATGACATGATCGACAAAGCAATGGCTATCGCGGCAGCAAATAATATTACCTGCCATAAAGGAGTTTATGTGGCAGTAACAGGCCCTAATTTAGAAACCCGGGCCGAATATAAATTCCTGCGGATAATTGGTGGCGATGCTGTAGGCATGAGTACCGTACCGGAAGTAATAGTTGCCAACCACATGGGCCTACCGGTATTTGCTATTTCGGTTTTAACGGATGAAGGATTTCCATCTACGTTGAAGCCGGTTTCTGTCGAAGAAATTTTAGCCGTTGCCCATGAAGCCGAACCAAAAATGACGTTAATACTTAAAAAATTGATAGCCGGTATTTAATGCCCAATAAGCTGAAATATATATTATTGTTTTTGATCTGTGTTTCCACACGGGCTGCATTTGCGCAATATCCTGTAAATAACAACCAGTATCCGCCAAACCAGCCGCAAAATTTTATTCGTCCAGATACGGCCAAGCATAGGGCGTTGACGGCGGATGAGCAGATAGATACGCTACGTAAAAAGGAACAGAAGAATAAAGATTCTATAGAATACAATTCAAAATTTATCAAGGTAACAAACGAACGTTTGTTAAATGATAGTACCCAGGTTTTCCCGCTTGATACCGGGATAACCAATTTTGAAAATTATAGTCCGTTATTACAACCGCGTAGCCCCAAAATATCGTTGGGTAACCTTGGTTTGGCCGAGCGAAATTTACTATTTGAACCGCTTAAAATAATTGGGTTTGATGTGGGACAACATACGTTGGATGCCTACATGTTAACCCCTCAAGATGTTTTGTATTACAAGGCACGCGTCCCGTATACGTTGCTTACATTATATACAGGCGGTACCACAGAGCAGTTTTTTAAATTAACACATACACAAAACGTCAATAAATATTGGAACGTAGGTTTCAATCTGAATTTTTATGGTTCGCGGGGATTTTACAGTTACCAGCTATTAGGGCAAAATGTAAGCGGTTTGAATGCCGATGTGTATACCTGGCATGAATCAAAAAACAAGCGTTATAATTTATTGGTTGCCCTGGTGTTTAATAACTTAAAAGCGCCCGAAACCGGATCAATAACCAACGATTCACTTTTTACCAGTGTTAAAGGATCGTTCGACAAATCTACCGAACCGGTTAGGCTCGCAAACTCTTACGAAAACTGGAAGAATAGCAGCTTTTACATCAAGCAGTTTTATTATATAGGCCGTGTAGATTCGGCTAAAGGTAAAACAGCCAGTAGCAACGTATTGCCTACGCAGCGTGTGGCTTACACGCTTTATTACAATGTACAGCGGTACGAATTCTTATCCAACGATATAGACACCTATCATGTGTTTCCTGATTATTACTTTGCTACCAATCGGTCGCGCGACTCACTAACGGTAAACCACTTACAGAACGATTTCTCTTATAGTTTTTATTTGCGGGGAAAAACAAACCAATTTGTAAAAAATGAGTTCAAGCTCGATCTGGGGTTAACGCATGATTTATACAGTTATACCCAATACGTAAGCGATAGTACCACAAATGCTACGGGTGTTAAGGTAAAACAGATGGATAAAATGCAAAGCAAATCCTTTGAAGATATTACCGTTAAGGCAAAAGCAAGTTATCGTTTTAGCGATAAGATAGCGCTGGAAGCAAACATCAATCAAATAGCCGCGGGGCGAGATTTTGGTGATTTTTTATATGATGCCAAAGCGGTAGTAGCCGGCAGCAAAAAAACAGGTAAAATTATTTTAGGTGCTTACGTGCAAAGTAGCTCGCCGCCATTGGTTTATACTGATTGGATATCAAACCATTATATATTTCATAATACATTTAAAAATCAAAAAACTACCAGCGCCTCTTTTAATTATATAAACGATGATTTGCAGGTTGATCTAAAAGCCGAATATTTCCTGATATCCGATTACTTGTACTTTGCTTCGCCATCGGGCGGTGTAGATGCCACGCCAATGCAGCTAACCAACCCCATTAACGTGTTGAAATTTAGCGCAGGGAAAAACCTTAGTTTGAGCGAGAAATGGCATTTTGATAACTATGTGGTTTATGAAAAGTCTGATTATCAGTCAACGCTTCGGATACCATCGTTATACACGTACAGCAGTTTATACTATAATACGTTTTTATTTAATGTATTGCATGCAACCTTTGGCACAGATGTTCGGTTCAATACAGCCTATTTAGCGCCATCTTACGCGGTTGGATTAGGGCAGTTTTACAATGGCCCGAATGTCACTTTTTCATCGTACCCGGTAGCTACCGTATTTTTTAAAGCCACATTGCAACGCACCAATATTTTTGTGATGTATGATTATGCCAACCAGGGCTTGTTTAGCAGAGGATATTATACGGTTAACCGCTACCCGCAGCAAGATCACTTACTTAAATTTGGGGTGAGCTGGATGTTCTTTAATTAAGTTTTTTGTTTCTTTTTCTTCGCTGCCGGGAATAAAATATTATTTAGTATCAACCTATACCCGGGAGAATTGGGATGCAGTGCAAGATCGGTCGGTGGTTCATTGGGATTGTGCTGATAGTCTTCCGGATCGTGGCCGCCATAAAATGTCCACTGGCCTTTGCCATATTCGCCGTGTATATATTTGGCTTCGTTACCTACTTTTTTCTCGCCCATAATGGTAACGTTGGGTTTTAGTTTATCTTTATTAAAGGCGGTAGCCAGACCCATAAAACCTTTTATTACCTTTTCGTGGTTTTGGGTAAGCATACTTGGTATTACATCCCATTTAGCCGAAAAATCGAACAGCGTAAAAAAATCAGTAGACATATCTCTGCCGCGGCTTCTGCCCACGTCAATATTACTGAACCGCATAGTATATGGGTTTACGTCAACCGTAAAATTCTGGAAAGCTATGGTTTGACTAAAGTCTAACTTTGATTGTGCGGAAGGATCAGGCGGGTCACCGTCATATATTTCATCGCAGATATCTGTATTAACTGCTGCAAGCGCCAGGTCAAAGCTATCGGCGCCAGAACACATGGCAAATAAAAAGCCACCACCTGCACAAAAATCGCGTATCCTTTGTGCAACCTCCAATTTCATTTTTGAAACCTTGCTGAAACCCCATTTTTTGGCCATGGCATTCTCATCCTTCATATCCTGTATGTACCATGGCTGATAGGGCGAACCGCCATTAAACTTACTAAACTGCCCGGTAAAGTCTTCATGGTGCAGGTGCAACCAATCGTATTTAGGCAGGTCGCCTTTTAATACCTGTTCGTCATAGACCATGTCGAAAGGAATTTCGGCATATTTTAAAACCAACACAACAGCATCTTCTAACAAACCCTTATCCGGCGGCGAATAAACGGCAATACGCGGTGCTTTTTCTAATTTCACCAGGTCCATATTAACAGATGGGTCATTTATCAGCGTGATGATCTCACTTACCTTTGCATCAGGTAAAACCTCGTAACTAACACCCCGAATCTTGCACTCATTCTCCAGTTTTTTATCATAAGCGGTCATAAAACTGCCGCCGCGGTAATTAAGCAGCCAGTCAACCTCGCCGCCATTTTTTAGCACCCAAAAAGCAATACCGTATGATTTTAAATGATCTTTTTGTACCTCGTCCATAGGCAAAAGCAGCGAAGCTGCTTTTATGCTGAAAGCTAAAAGCACAAAGGTGAAAGACAGGAAGATGTGTTTCATATAATTTATTTAGCCTCCTAAAGGGGGAATAAATATCTATTATCTATTTTAAACCATAAGCTTCCCCTTTAGGGGATTGAGGGGCTTACGTTTTCTGTTTCTTTTTCCTCGCAGCAGGGAACAACACATTATTCAAGATCAGCCTATATCCGGGCGAGTTTGGATGCAGCGCCAGATCGGTAGCTTTATCGCCACCACCACCACCCTGGCGTTCAGGATCATGGCCACCATAAAATGTCCATTGCCCTTTGCCATATTCGCCGTGAATGTATTTTGCTTCACCGGCAGCTTTATTTTCGCCCATGATGGTAACGTTTGGTTTCAGCTTACTTTTATTAAAAGCTGTAGCTAATCCCCTAAAGCCTTTTATTACCCGTTCATGATCTTGCGTTAACATACTTGGTATCACATCCCATTTGGCTGAGAAATCAAAAAGGGTAAAGAAATCATGGGTAGGGTCGACATTACGGGTGCGGCCTACATCAATATCGCTAAAGCCGCCACCGCGTCCGCCAAAACCACCGCCACCGCCAAGCACTACATTAAAATTCTGGAAAGCAAAAGTCTGTGTAAAGTCCAGTTTTGATTGTGCATTCGGGTCGGGTGGATCGCCATCATATGTTTCATCAACAATATCGGTATTATAGGCAGCCAGCGCAATGTCAAAGCTATCCGCAGCCGAACACATAGCCATTACAAAACCACCGCCTGCGCAAAAATCACGTATCTTTTGTGCAACCGCCAGTTTCATTTTCGACACTTTATTAAAACCCCATTTATGCGCCGTTGCTTCCTGTAAGGCTTTATCTTCCTGGAAAGTTACCCGTTGTTCAACAAAGCCACCATTGTTTGCACTCGGGAAACCACCGCCTCCTCCGCCTCCGGGAAATCCGCCACCACCACCCGGGCCGCCAAAACCGCCACGCCCGTTATTTTTGCTGTATTGCCCGGTAAAGTCTTCGTGGTGCAGGTGCAGCCAATCATACTTCGGCAGGTCGCCTTTTAATATCTCGTTATCGTAAACTATGTCGAAAGGAATTTCCGCATAGCGCAAAGCTATCAGCACCGCGTCATCTGATGGTTTGATGCCTTCTTTAGGTGTATAAACAGCCATTTTAGGGGCTTTTTCTAACTTCACCAGGTCCATATTAACCGATGGGTCGCTGACAAGCGTAATGATCTCGCTTACTTTGGCATCGGGCAAAACTTCGTAACTAACACCACGTATTTTACATTCATCTTCCAGTTTTTTATCATAAACACTCATGAAGCTACCGCCGCGATAGTTAAGCAACCAGTCAACCTCAATACCGTTCTTCAACACCCAAAAAGCAATACCGTACGATTTTAAGTGATCCTTTTGCGCCTCATCCATAGGGATCAAAATAGATGATGCCATAGAGGTAAAAGCTAAAAGCATAAAGCTAAAAGCTATCCCTGTGGTTAAGCAGAGGTACTTAAATTTTTTCATTTACTTAAAATCATAAATCCTGTTTCAATTAACTTTTAATTATGTTTTCTGTTTCTTTTTCTTGGCAGCAGGAAACAGTACATTGTTCAGTATTAACCTATAGCCGGGTGAATTTGGGTGCAATGACAGATCAGTAGGCGGATCGCTCACCATATGCTGATAATCCTCGGGGTCGTGGCCGCCATAAAACGTCCATTGTCCCTTGCCATATTCGCCATGTATATACCGGGCTTCGTTATTGCTTTTCATTTCGCCCATAATTAAAACACCGGGTTTTATTTTAGACATGTCCCAGGCGGTAGTTAGCCCCATAAATCCTTTTATAACCTTATCATGATTTTGGGTAAGCATACTTGGCACCACATCCCATTTTGCCGAAAAATCAAACAAGGTAAAAAAGTCTTTTTCTTTAGGCACCGTGCGTGTAAGGGTTACGTCAATATCGCTAAACTGGTGCGAAAAGGGATCGTTATTCAACACAAAGTTTTGAAAAGCCAACGTTTGACTATAATCTAGTTTCGATTGGGCGGCAGGGTCGGCAGCATCGCCGTCAAACATGGCCTCGCAAATATCGGTATTGGCTGCAGAAAGCGCGATATCAAAGCTATCTGTACCTGAGCACATGGCAAACAAGAAACCACCGCCTGCACAAAAGTCACGTATCTTTAGGGCAACCGCCAACTTCATTTGCGATACCTTTTTAAATCCCATTTTTGTTGCCATTGCTTCCTGTGCATGCTGATCGTTTATGTACCAGGCCTCATTGCGATATGCCGCGTAAAACTTACTATACTGCCCGGTAAAGTCTTCATGGTGCATATGCAGCCAATCGTATTTGGGCAGATCGCCGGCTAAAACTTCTTCATCATAAACTACATCAAACGGAATTTCGGCATACTTTAGAACCAGTGTAACCGCGTCATCCCAGGGCATTTTATTTTTTGGCGAGTACACTGCCATTCTTGGCGCTTTTTGTAATTTAACCAAATCCATATTAACAGAAGGGTCGCTTACCTGGCTAATGATCTCACTTACCTGTGCATCGGCTATTACTTCACAGCTAACGCCACGGACACGACATTCGTCTTCTGTTTTTTTATCGTAGGCGGTCATAAAACTGCCGCCCCGGTAATTAAGCAGCCAATCAACCTCGCCACCGTTTTTCAATATCCAGAAAGCAATGCCATACGATTTTAAATGATCTTTTTGTATCTCATCCATAGGTATTAATATAGATGCCGCCTTGCTTGTTAAGGCTAAAAGGAGAAAGGTAAAAGCTAAAAGGTATTTAAAACGAGGTATCATATTCAAAAATAACGAATTAAAGCTAAAGCTATTGTAATTAATTTAAATGTATATCAATATATTACATTTGCATTTAGATGAATAAAACACCCGATTTTATTGCTGAATTACACCATCATACTGCTGTTGAAGGAGGAAGATCAACACCTGCTTTTTCGGGATACCGTCCGCATATAAAATTTTCTTTTAGCGAATTTTTAACCAGTGGTCAGCAAAAATTTCTAAATAAAGAAATCGTTTATCCAGGTGATAATGTTACTGCTGAAATTGCAATCGCAAGCGTAGAATTTTTTAAAGGTAAATTAAAAAAAGATATGCTATTTGACTTTAGAGAGGGCACCAGAATAATAGGCACCGGTAAAATAATTGAAGTTTTAAATGAGGAATTATTAGCTAAATAAAAGTTTTTGCCTTTCTCCTTTAACCTTTCACCTCCCTTCTTATCCTTTCTGTTTTAACCTTTTACCATTTACGTTTCTGCTTTTGCCTTAAATTATTACCTTTGCCAACTATTTAAAAAAGAAATGAGTAAAGCAATTATCAAAACCGAGAAAGGCGACATGACTGTCGAATTTTACGAAAAGGATGCTCCTATAGCAGTGGCTAACTTTAAAAAACTTGCCAGTTCAGGTTTTTACAACAACGTTACCTTTCACAGGGTGATACCTAACTTTATGATACAAGGCGGCGACCCAACCGGTACAGGTGCTGGTGGACCGGGTTATCACATTGACTGTGAATTAACAGGAGATAACCAATATCATGACCGTGGTGTGCTATCAATGGCACATGCAGGCCGTAATACCGGCGGATCGCAGTTTTTTATATGCCACAGCCGTACCAACACCTCGCATTTAGACAGGCACCATACCTGCTTTGGCAAGGTTGTTGAGAATGTTGATGTGGTTGATGACATCCGCCAGGGAGATAAAATTTTAGGAATAGAACTATTAGAAGATTAATTAGTTGAATGTTGTGAGTTGTAGGTTGCAAGTACTTATAACTCATAATATTCAACTTACAACAAAATAAGTATGAATTTAAGCGGAATTGTAGCGGTATCGGGTAAACCGGGATTGTGGAAAGCATTGGCACAAAACAAAACAGGCTTTATTTTAGAAAGTCTTGACGCACAAAAGATCAAGCTGATAGCCAATTTATCAACCGCCAAATTAGCGGCGCTTGATGAGATCACCATTTTTGGTTATGATGATGATATTAGATTGACCGACGTATTTGAGCGTATGAAAGCGGCTTCAAATGTTCCTGACGCGAAAGCAGACGGCAAGGCATTGCGTGCATTTTTCAAAGAAGTAGCACCAGACCATGATGAGGAAAAGGTTTATGCCTCTGATATGAAAAAGGTATTGAACTGGTTTACCATATTGAAAGATATGCCCTTGTTTAGCGAAGAACCTGCCGCAGCACCTGCTGCTGAAGGTGAAGCAGAAACTGAGAAGCCTGCTGTAAAAGCGGCGCCAAAGGTTACAGAAAAACCAAAACAAGTTGCTCAGAAAAAAGCGCCTGCTGCCCCTAAAGCAAAAGTAAGCGCACCAAGAAATCCTTCGAAAAAAGGGTAGTGGATGTGCGAATGTGCAGATATGCAAATGTGCAGATATGCAGATGTGCAGATGATTTTTTGATGCGCGGATATGCAAATATGCAGATGATATAATAACAAAGCCCCGATAATTGAATTATCGGGGCTTTGTTATTATATCAATACATCTAAAAATCATCTGCACATCTGCACATTTGCATATCTGCACATCCACTAGCAATCCTGGTGCTTACAATCTTCATCAGCAAATTCAGGTTCAAATGTGCTGTGGTTAATATCCATGTGTTGTAGCTTATGGCGCAGGTCGTGTTTAATATCGTCAAATAGAGGCAGGCTTTCCGGAGCTATTACCAAATGCGCAGTTAAGGCGTTTTCGGTAGTGCTTAATGCCCATACGTGCATGTGGTGCACATCAACAACGCCTTTACCTTTTAGCAACTCGGCTTTAATTTTCTCCAGGTCCATTTCTTTTGGCACGCCGTCCATTTCTAAACGCAGGCTGTCTTTTAGTAAACTCCACGTCCCCTTTAAAATTACAATGGCAATAATTAAACTAACCACGCTATCTATCCAATACAATTTGGTAAAGTAAATGATCAAACCAGATATAACTACGCCAAACGATACAATTGCATCCATAGCCATGTGCAGGTAAGCGCCTTTAACATTCAGGTCACCATCTTTACCTTTTACAAAAAGCCATGCGGTAATGCCGTTAATGGCAATACCAATTAAGGCTACCCAGGCCATAGTACCGCCTTGCACTTCGGCAGGTTGCATAAAACGGATAATAGCCTCGTAAGCTATTACGCCAACTGATGCAAAAAGTATTACGGCATTAAAAAACGACACAATAATAGTAGACCGTTTATAGCCGTATGTATATTGTTTATTAGAACTTACCTTGGTGAGTTTAAAAGCCAATAATGCCAATGCTAAACCGGCAACATCGCTTAAATTATGCCCGGCATCGGTTAATAATGAAAGTGAGTGGGTAATAAAACCCATTATTACCTCGATAATTACAAAAGCCGAATTCAGTATAATGCCGATAATAAAAGCGGCATTTAAGTTATCTATTTTAGGTGTATGATCGTGATGATGCCCGAATAATCCATGGGAGTGGTCGTGATCATGTCCATGATCGTGCGAATGTGAGTGAGCGTGTGCTGCCATTTGGCAAAGCTACCTTAATTAAGTCAAAAGTAAAAAATCAAAAGTCAAAAGCTTGTAGCACTCATATCTACTCACCCCGACTGCGCTGCGCTGGTCGACCCTCTCTTCCGCAAGCGGAAAAGAGGGTTATTAAGAATTAGTCAAATGCCCTCTTTCCCCGCCATAGGCGAAGAGAGGGCCGCCCAGCGTAGCGTAGGCGGGGTGAGTCATCGCCTAGAGTTTTTTATTGATGGTGGTATGGCTCGCCTTTAATGATAGTAAAAGCCCGATATAGCTGTTCGGCAAAAAACAGGCGTATCATTTGGTGCGAGAACGTCATCCTCGAAAAGGAAAGTTTATCATTTGCCCGCTGATAAACCGATTCATCAAAACCGTAAGGACCTCCCACTACAAAAATTAAACTGGCGGTTGAGGTAATGGCTTTTTTGTTGAGATAAGCGGCAAATTGCTGCGAAGTAAATTCCGTTCCGTTCTCATCCAGCAAAACAACATGATCTAATGGAGTTATTTTTTTCAATATTAGTTCGGCTTCTTTTGTTTTTTGTTGGTCGGGGGTCAAGGCTTTGGTATTTTTTAATTCGGGCAGGTCAACCATTTCCAGTTTGGTGTAATGCTTTAACCGCTTTACGTACTTCTCTATCCCCTCTTTTAAATAAGCGTCCTCGGTTTTACCTACTGTTAAAAAAATGATCTTCATATTGAAAAACAAATAAACGTTTATTTAAAATATAAGTGCTTATTTAGCTTGATTTTTTATTCAGGATGGAACAGGATATTATTAACAACTACCAACAACGCGCCACGCTTGCCCAACAACAAGCCGATAAATATAAATACCTGGCTAATACTTATTCGTTTTTACGGTTAAGTATTTTTTTATTGTTAGCGATAGCCATTTATTTTGCCGCTGTTCACGATAATTTTACCATAGTTGCTGTTTCGTTTATTATCCTGGTGTTTTGTTTTGCCTGGCTGGTAGCTAAACAAAGCGGCTTTGAACGCGAAATGAAATATTTCCAGGACTTGAAACAGGTAAATGAGAATGAGATAAACAGCATTTTCTCCTATTCCAACCTGTACGATAACGGCGCCCAATACAATAACGAAAAGCATTATTATACTTCCGACCTGGATATATTTGGTAATGCTTCCTTATTTCAATTAATTAACCGCTCGGCAACTACGCCCGGCAATAATAAACTGGCCGAATGGTTAAGTGCGCCCGCGCAAAAGCAAACCATATTATCAAGACAAGCAGCGGTTAAAGAATTAGCGAATAAAAACGACTGGAAATTAGACACGCAAACCCGTTTGTTGTTCGCCAAAAAGCAGGATGTAAACCAACTGCAACGGTTGTTTAATTACCTGCATATAGCTTTAGATATGCCGGGAGAAAACTGGTTGGGCAAATATGCAAAAGCCGCACCTTATTTGTTAGGACTACTCATTGTACTGGCATTCTTCTTCCCTATTGCAAAAAGTATTGCTGTACTGGTTGCATTGTCTAATTTGGGTATAGTGGGTTCAAAGGGCATGTACATTAAAAAGGCTGACTTAATAGCCGGAAAAATTGGTGATACCTTAACTAAATATGCTATTGTTTTTAAACAAATAGAAACGCAAACATGGCAATCTGATTATGCAAATCAACAGGCACAGGTATTAACTAAAAACAATACATCGGGTAAAATAAAAGAATTGGGCGATCTCATTAATAAATTGAATTACCATTTAAACATTATTATAGCTGTAATATTAAATGCGTTTTTTTTATGGGATATACGGCAGATCATTGCAATTGAAAACTGGAAACGTAATAACCATGATAAACTTGAGGCTGCCTTTGATGTAATAGCCGAATTTGAGGCGTTATTAAGCTTAACAAGCCTGCATATTAATTACCCTGAATGGTGCATGCCAGCAATTGCCAACGGTGAAGGTTATACCGTAACAGCTAAAAATATAACTCATCCGCTTATCAACAGAAAAACACGTGTGGTTAATGACTATGAATTAAACGATGCCTTTAAGGTTGATATCATCACCGGGTCGAATATGGCAGGTAAGAGTACATTTTTACGGACCATTGGCATAAATGCCGTGCTTGCGCTTAGCGGCGCGCCAGTTTGTGCCGATAGCATGGAAGTATCGGTCATTACCCTGATAAGTTATATGCGGATCAAGGATTCTTTAAACGAAAGCACATCAACTTTTAAAGCCGAGCTCGACCGTCTGCAAATGCTTTTGGCAGCAGTAGAAAAGGACCAAAAAGTTTTCTTTTTGATAGACGAAATGCTGCGCGGCACTAATTCGGTTGATAAATATTTAGGCTCAAAAGCGGTGATTGAACAACTCATCAGCAAAAAAGCGGTGGGTATGGTTGCTACGCATGATTTGCAGATTGCACAATTGGAACAACAATATCCGGATTATGTACGCAATTTCTATTTTGATATACAAGTCGTAAACGGCGAAATGCTATTCGATTATAAAATGAAACATGGCGAATGCAAAACCTTTAACGCGTCGTTATTATTAAAGCAAATAGGGATTGACATAAAAACAGATTAAACCCTTCTAAATAAAAGAAAGACCCAACATTAATGCCAGGTCTTTCAACTTTAAAACAAACTTAACCAGTTATTATATTATCTCGAAGGTTTTTGCGAACCGCCGCCTGTATCGCCGCCAACACCTGTATCTCCTTGTTTCAAGTCATCATTTTTGATGGCTTTTTTATCTGTCGCAGCGGTAAAGTTTAACTTACCAAAGCTGTAACTAAAGGTAAAACCATAAGAACGGAACGGAAACTGTACAGTGCTATTTGTAGCAAAGCCAGGGCTTGAAATATGAGTATCAAAATGTTTATACTCTTCAAACGGCGACAAGGTATTGATACCAATTGAAGCGCGTTTGTTCCATAATTGTTGCCTTACACCCACACCAAATAAACTGAATGACGGATTAGTACCCTGTATAGTACGGCGCGGCGAGGTTTGTACCACAAACAATTCAGCTATAAAACCTTTCTTAGTGGTTACCGATGCACTGCCAAATGCATTGTATTGTACATATACATTATTGCCTGTTGATTGTTGTGCGGCGAATGCGCCCGATGGATCAGGGTCATAAGTATAAGCGCTTATTTGCCCGCGTAATGTCATTATGCTGATTGGGTTAACCGAACCAAAGAAACTTGCCCCATACGAATTACTGTTACCAATATTAGCATAAGTAGTTAACGTAGCCGATTGCGCAATACCATTTATAGTTGTAGTTATCGGGCTGGCAATACTTTCTATCAAGCCATTGGTATGTTTATAAAATACCGAGCCGTTAAGTATTGCTGTACCAACAAATGCGTTGTAGTTCAGTTCCACGGTTTGTGCAGTTTCGGCAGATAATTGCGGGTTACCCACGCTTTGGCTTTGTATGTTAGCCTGGTTCAAGTATGGGTTTAAGTAAGTAAGACTTGGGCGTGATATGCGTTTACTATAACTTAATTTAATAGTTTGCGATGGCGTAAGGGTCTTTTGTATGGTAAAACTTGGCACAAACGTGGTATAGTTTTGAGTGAACAATTGCAGATTAGGCTGCGTTGAGTTTTGCGGATCGCCGGTTATGGCGGTATTTTCTACCCGTACGCCACCCATCAGTGTATAACCTTTAGGCAATGAGTAGGTTAACTCGGTATAGCCAGCAAAAACATTTTGATCATAATAGTATAAAAATGAATTTACCGGACTGATTACAAAATTACCTGAAGCATCGGGCGAATAATTATTTACGTTACTATTAATGCTACGGAAAATGCTTTTCGCGCCAGCTTCAACTAAAAATTTCTTGGTTATAGGGTCAGCATAATCGGCCTGTAAAGTGTATTCATCCCCTGACGCATTATTCAAACTTAGCTGGTTGGCAAAACGCGCCGAATACAAAGTTGTATAATTAACATTGGTAGCACTATGGCTCCATTGGGTAGAAAAGCTTAACTCATGGCCTTCGTCCTTAAACTTATGGGTATAGTCAATATTCCAGTCGAACGAGCTTAATGTTGTATGCGAGTCGGCAGTATTGGTATAGAGTAAATTCTTAGTCGCGTCATTCAAATTAGTGAAATTATCTGTTTGCGACTGGTCGCTGGTAAAACCACCCTGTGTTAATTTAAATGTAGAGCTTACGTTATTATAGTTATTAATATCGTAAGTGGCAGTTACGTTACCCAGATCGGCATGGCGTTTAATATTGGTATAACCAACATTATCCTGAACAGTATTTGTATTAGCCGAGTTGAATGTTTGGTTAAAATCGGTATTGGTTTTTTGCGGCCAGGTAAGGTTACCACCAAAGTTGGCTGTTAAACTAAACCTGTTTTGATTGTAGCTTAGGCTGGCATTGCCATTGTTTTGACGAGTGCCGACACCGCCGCTAACAGTACCGCTAATGCCTGATATATTGCTGCTTTTAGTGATAATGTTAATAATACCCGCAGTACCTTCCGCATCATATTTTGCAGATGGCGAAGTTATAACTTCAATAGTTTTTATTTGATCAGCAGGGATGGTTTTTAATACATCAGACAAGTTAGATGATGTAGCACCAGATGGTTTGCCGTTTATCAATACACGCACATTACCGTCGCCACGTAATGACACATTACCGTTTATATCCACAGCAACCAACGGTACTTTTTGCAGCACATCGGTAGCGTTACCACCTGCCGATGTCAGATCTTTTTCGGCATTATAAACAATTTTATCAATGCGGTTTTCAATTAGCGACTTTGCACCGCTAACCTTAACCTCGTTAAGCGCTTTGGCACTTGGCGCAATAAGTACCGTACCCAAAGCCTTATCAGGTTTTGAAAGCGTGGTTATTACATTGTTTACAACTTTGGTTGGATAGCCGATAAAAGAAACCTCGATGCGGTAAGTACCGGGCTTAACATTATCTATTTTAAAGTTTCCTTTATCGTCAGTCAAAACCCCATTAAGCGGTGATCTGCCGGTGCTTCTAAAAAGGGCAATTGTAGTATAAGACATAGCCTCTTTGGTAACCGAATCAATAACGGTACCAGATATACGGCCAACAATGGTAGAGCCACCGCCGGGAATTTGCGCCTTAGCAGATAAGGCAATGCAAAATATAAGTAGGGGTAAAATTATTCGTTTCATTTATAGCAATTTTTTCAATTGGAGAAAAAACCACTATAAATGTTACAACGAGGCGGGTTTTTATTTTAAGAAAATAAGTTGGCTTATACCACCATATTTACAATGCGCCCTTTAACCACAATTACCTTTTTAGGCGTTTGTCCGTCCAGGTATTTTTGCACATCGGCATTGGCTAAAACAAAGGCTTCAATAGCCGCAGGTTCCAAGCTTAGCGAGATATTTAAGTTCATTTTTGTTTTCCCGTTGATGGAGATGGGATAAGCAAATTCATCTTCTACCAAATAAGCAGGGTTAAACTTTGGATATGGCACATAAGATAACGTGCCGGCCTTATTACCCAGCATCACCCATAACTCCTCACAAATATGCGGCGCGTATGACGACAGAACCACAACCAGGTCCTGCAAAATAACGCGGTTATTACATTTCATATCGGTCAGTTCATTAACTGCTATCATAAAGCTGGAAACCGAAGTATTGAACGAAAACCGTTCAACATCTTCCTCAACCTTACGGATGATCTTATGCAATGATTTTAACTCGGCTTTAGTTGGCTCTGCATCGCTCACGGTAAATTCCCATGCTTCATTATGGAACAAGCGCCAAAACTTACGCAGAAACTTAAACACACCCTCAATGCCATTGGTATTCCACGGCTTGCTTTGCTCCAGCGGACCTAAAAACATTTCGTACATACGCAGGGTGTCGGCACCGTAACGGGCTATCAGATCGTCGGGGTTAACCACGTTGAATTTTGATTTCGACATCTTTTCAACTTCAACACCGCAAACATATTTTCCGCCTTCTAAAATAAATTCAGCATCGGCATATTCCACACGCCAGTCTTTGAACTTGGCAATGTTCAGTACATCATTCTCTACAATATTTACATCAACGTGAATAGGCGTAGTATTATATTCTTTTATTAATCCTTTAGAAACAAAAGTATTGATAGGCTTTCCTGTTTCATCAACAAGCCTATACACAAAATTACTTCGCCCCTGTATCATCCCCTGGTTGATCAGCTTTTTGAAAGGCTCCTCCTCAATCACCAGCCCCATATCCTTCATAAACTTATTCCAGAAACGGCTATACAATAAGTGCCCGGTAGCATGCTCAGCACCACCTATATATAAATCGACATCTTTCCAGTACTCAATAGCTTTTTTTGACGCAAATTCCTTATCGTTATGCGCATCCATATAGCGATACCAATACC
>Ga0206854_1085_pt1 | contig 26989 bp, 22 predicted proteins | sample Alteio_BWOrgCont_50_FD_152870 | JGI IMG/M metagenome (GOLD analysis project Ga0206854, IMG submission 152870) | Enriched cells from forest soil in Barre Woods Harvard Forest LTER site, Petersham, Massachusetts, United States -... | ecosystem: Environmental > Terrestrial > Soil > Temperate forest >...
CGCCGGTGAGGGTAGAGTGGCCGTACGGGTAAGAGCTAAAGTGAGGGGCAGCTTTTATTTTATGGGTCGACTTGACAAGCGCCATTCTTAGTCCATTTTCCTTTTATGTTGATTCCGTCACTGCGGTAGATTGTACCGTCTTTTAGTATCAAATCTCCGTCATCACCTGGTTCATCTTCCCAAAATTTCCCTTCTTTTCGTTGGGTAGGCCCTGTGGGAAAAGTGATCGTTCCTTTAATGAATTTTCCATTTTCAAATGTCCCGTCGTACTTATTTCCTGCTGGGTGGGTGATTGTGTGAATGCCATTTTTTTGGGGGTCGTAAAAAAGAAGGGTTTGACGTGCAACTTTAGCTCCTTCTTTCAAAGATGGATCTTGTATATAGTTTTCGAGATAATCGATTACCCGGAGTCCTACGCCATTGGGGCCGGTCCATTCGTTCCATTTGCTGATCCATGGCTCTGGTTGGTTGCGAAACCACATAATCCTTGGAATATGGAGCCAAAATATATCAGATCTTGGTTGAGAGGGATTGCTAGCATACTGGTGAAAATCACGATCCAGACATTGATTTCGAATCTGCTTGAGCAGTTCTTCGGAACAAGCTGGATGTGTCTTTGCCACGATTGTTTTTATATTCAGGGCAAGATGCGCAAAAATCTCCTTATGAGGATTGGCAGACTCTATACATAAATGGAACATATCGTGCCAGTACATGGTAGAATGCCACTTAAAGGTGCTCCCATGTGCAGTCAATGCGGGAGAAAAATCGGAAGAAAGGGACATTACGCGTTCGACGCATTTGCTTAATTTTTCTACTGCCTTATATCCTAAAACAGGCTCTGGTTTCACTGCGGTATGAGGCCATCGATTCTTCAATAACTGATAGAACAAGAGGGGAGGTAAAATAAAAACTTTATAGTGCGTGAGGCTTTCTATTCTGGGAAGGAAAGGAGTGTTAATTAAGACGAATTCATAAAAGTTCTGTTCGCTTAAACCTATATCGGGCTCTATGTTCTCGCTCTGCAGGCGTTGCATTTCCGCAGAGTTTGGGACGATACAAGAAAAAACCTCGAAATCTTTCTCGGATAGCTGGCCTGACAAGTTTGTGACAGCTGTGAGCATTTCAGGGTCTGCTGTAAAACGGCTAAATCCTTTGATCAAAACTTCGATACAATCTTTAGAACCCTTATATGAGCGAGAACCAGGGATCTTCTGCATGTTTTCCATAAGGATCCCGTGCGCAGCTTGTTCAGCAGTGATTTCTCCGCTCATTTTCCGTTGCAGAGGATGATGGTAATGATGTAAGCCGGTCGTTGAGGATGGATATGGTGTTTCTAAATGGTCAATAAGGAGAGTTCTTTTATCTGGAGGTACGCGTAAAAAAAATGGATCTTTGAAAAGCTCTTCTCTATTTACTTGAGGCTTTTGTACTCTTGTGCTTTGTAATGTCGATTGCTCTAAGCTGAGCTTTCGAGCTAATTCTATAGGAGGAGCTGAAAATGGATAGTTTTCTCCCTGAAAAGGAAGGTTTGTTAAGGCTATTTGATTGATGATTGTTTGAGGTGAATATGAAGGAAGATGAACTAGCGCGACTTCTTGAGTGGACAGGTTTGTTTGATTTGGTTTGTTAAGCGCGCGTTGTATTGTCATAAGTTATTTATTATTAATTTTTTAGTTAAATTATACCTAAAAAATATTTATTAATCAAGCATTTGTCTTTGTAGTTTAAGTGCGTGCGGCTCAGAGACTTACAGGGTGTTTATGCCTGCTAGATTAGACATCTTGCATAACCCCCTTCCTTGCCCCTGCCCTTGCCCTTGCCCTTGCCCGATTAATGTTGTTAAAGATTTTTTTGGGCACGGGCAAGGGCAAGGGCAGGGGCAGGGGCAGGGGGGGTGACATTTACCCGAGAGATTTAGGAAGTAGGTTGAGAAGAGGCTTCTATTTTCTTGAGTCTTTCTACGTATTCGGGGAGTTTGCTGATGTGGACTTTTTGGCGGTGGTATTCGTGGATGGGGATGACGGGACTTCCTCGGTATTGCCCTTTTTTGAGCGATTTGGAGACGCCGCCTCGGGTGGCGATCATCACTTGGTCATCTAAGGTCACATGGCCTACGATCCCTACTTGCCCGCCGAGCATGACGTGCTTGCCTGTCTTGGCAGAGCCTGCGATCCCTGTTTGGGCGGCAATGACGTTGTCTTCGCCGACTTCTACGTTGTGGGCGATTTGGCAGAGGTTGTCGATTTTGCTCCCTTTACGAATGCGCGTCGCTTTGAAGCGAGAACGGTCGATCGTCGTGTTTGCGCCGATTTCTACGTCATCTTCTAGGATGACGATTCCGAGTTGCTCGAGCTTTTGGTAGTGTCCTTGTGCATCGAGAGTATACCCAAAACCGCAAGAACCGATGACAGCGCCTGGTTGGAGGATCACTCGATTGCCGAGGATGCATCGCTCTCTCACGATAGAAGAGGGGTGCAAGATACAGTGTTCCCCAATTTGAGCCTGAGGGCCAATCGATACGTGGGGGAAAATATGAGTGTGGGCCCCAATTGTGCATCCTTGGTCAATAGCGACGTAAGGACCAATGGTAGCTGTGGGGTGAATGGTTGCGGTGGGATGAATGACTGCTGTAGGATGGACTCCTGTAAATCCTGAAGGGGCAGCTGGCGCTAAAATCATCTCTGCAATGGCTTGAAATGTGCGAGAAGGATTTTCTGAAACGAGATAATTTTTGTTAGGTTCTTGGGGAGTGTGAGGATCGATGCAGATGATGCCTGCGTGGGACTTTTTCATCGCTTCGAGGTAGCGAGGATTGGCAAGGAAAGAAAGATCTTCCGCCGTTGCTTCATCGAGAGTATTCACTCCTGTGATGATTGCATCGGGGTTGCCAACCCACGTGGCGGCTATTTTGGCCGCCAATTCGGAGAGAGAGAAAGACATTAACCAGCTCGATTCATTGTGTCAGTTTCTGTAGTGACTTCGTCATTTTCAGAGACTCTTTTGGATTCGAGATCGTAACGCTTGTTCATCTCAGAAATCACTTGATCTGTCACGTCGAGATCAGGGCGGACATAAAAACAGGCTTCTTTATTGATCACGTAACTAAAGTGATTTTTTTCTGCGATCGGTTTTGCAGCGACTGCAATCGAGCTGTTGATTTTTCCTACCATCTGGTGATTGGCATGATTGAGCACTTGATAAAATTGGTTTTGATATCGTGAGAGCTCTTCTTGCAAACCTTGGAATTGTGCTTGTAGTTCCTGCTCTGCTTGAGGAGAGAGACTGTCTCGATATTCCACGTCATTTGCTTTGGCGGAAAGTTCTTTGAGTTGTGATTCTACATTTTCAATCATCGACGCCATTTGTTTGCGTAGAGATTCAAAATTTTCTTGTTCTTTTTTTCCGTGTTTCGAGTCGGTCACACAGCTAGAGAAATTAACGACGCCAATAGCGCCTTGCTCCGCAGTGATAGAGGTTCCTGCCAAGAGAGCTGCGGCAAGTGCCATTGAAAAACGTTTGTTCGACATAGGTTCTCCTAAAAAGTTGAATTTAAAATTGTCCGCCCATAGAGAAGAAGACTTTCTGCCATTTTTCACTATTTCTGTCTTTTTTGACTAGGGGGATTCCATAACCGACAAGAATAGGCGTCCGATTTCCGATATCAATCCGGAGTCCTACCCCTGCAGTGGGACGAATTTGGCTGATCTTGAAGGGGGCAAATTCTACGCATCCCACATCGACAAAAGCAAACACGTCGAGCATTCGGAAAATTTCTTGGTTATATTCCAAAGAAAGGAGCGAGGAAGAAAGGCCTCCATAAGGAGTTTTTGTACTGTCAGATCCGCCGGCTGCATTCTTTAACTTCACAACAGGACCCAAAATGAACGGCTTATAGCCGCGCACTGTACCCTCACCACCCAAGAAGAAGCGTTCGTTGTAGGGGACTGTATATCGAGTTGTCTTCCCAAATGGGACAATATATTTGAACTCGCCGCGGAGCTTCAAGGTCCCTTTCGACCAGAGAGGATAATAGATTGAATTGAGGTAGCTGAATTTCAAGAAGTCATAACTGCCCCCCACACCTACGATTTCCGCTTCGAGATAGGAGCGCCAGCCACGGTGGGCCCGGAGCGCGCTATCTGTTGAGTCGTAGCTGATATTCCCGCTAAATGCAGAGATAAGCCCTTCTTGATCTAACTGACGTTTTACCTTGACTACAGATGCTTTTGCTACGTCAGAATCATCAATGGGATGGATGCTGAGATTGTCTTTTCCGTGACGCAGTCTCTGACGCATCCCTGCAGTCCAGTATGTAGAGAGAGGATAGCTTGTAAAGATAGAGCCTCCATAAGTCACTACATTCATATGTGTCTGCAACTGGCTCCATGTGCGGGAAAGCTCGACTCCGAATCTCCAAAGAGAATCGTTCACATAGGGATTCACCCAAGATACAAGGACGTTATTCTCTTTTTTACCAACTGTTCCGCGGACATGGAAGAATTCGCCGCCTCCACGTAGTTGGGAAATATTGCCGCTCAAAGCTTTGGCAAGCCCTTTGAGGTTAAAATTGCGCTCAGTCAAGTCAAGACCGCCAAAGATGTCGTCTGTGGAGCTAAAGCCCATGAACAAGCTGACGTTGCCGGTGCTGGTTTCTTCCACTTCGATATAAACGTCGCGGTAGTTCCCTTCAAGGCACTCATCTTCTGTGGTACGTACGGCATAGACATTGACGCTTTTGAAATATCCAACCGCTTCCAGTCTCTGTTGTGTCGCTCTCAATTTGCGTGAATCAAAATTTTCGCCAGGAACAAGAAGAGATTCGCGCAAAATGACATTGTTGTGCGTCGATGTGTTTCCAAAGATATGGACAAGGCCTACTTTGTACTGATCTCCTTCTTCGATGAGAAAGTGGACATCGAATACAGGTTCATTTTCCTTTAAGACGATTTCAGATTGTACGCTCGCATCGATATAGCCTCTTTGGCCATACCAGTCTTTGATTGCCTGAGTCGTTTCTCTCACTCTTTCAGGAGAAAATGGAGCTTCTCCACCCAAAGAAAATCTTTTCTCAATCTCTTCTGGGGTGAGGAGAGCATTGCCTGAAAAATAGGTGCATCCGAAGTGGAAAAGTTGTCCGCGATGCGCATTGATCTCTACGATGAGTTTGTCGCTTTCAGGATCATCTTCTAGCTGAATGTCTACCTTTGCATCGGCATAGCCTTTATTATGCAGGTAATTCAGGATCGTCATTTTATCTTGTTCTAAAAGCTCGTCGCGATAGGTTCCAGAACCTGTGATCCAACTGGTCAAGAAGTTGTATTTCTTTAAGAACATCTGTTCTTCGATGTCTGATTTTTCGCCATCTGTAAAGCCATTGAGAACTACTTTCTTGATATGGCCAGGGCGTCCTTCTTCGACTTCGATTTTGATGTCGACCTGGTTAGAGCCTTCAATAGGCTGCACAGAATAGGAGAGTTGCGACTCGAAATAGCCCTTCTTGAAATAGTATTCTTTGACCTTGTTGAACGCTTTATTGAAGGCCTGTCTGTTGAATACAGTGTACGGAGAGATCTCTAATTCACTTTGCAAAGTAGAGCTGCTAAATTGTGAATTTCCTGCCCACTGGATGCTATGGATGATCGGTTTTGGAGTCACATGAATGGTGATGAATACCTGTCCATCTTGCAATTTGACCGAAGGATCGACATGGTCATATTCTTCTGCCAAAGTTTTCAAGTCGCTATCGAATGTGAGCTGTGAAAAACTATCCCCTTGCTGCGTTTTCATTCGCGCTAAAATGGGGCGTGGATCACACCTGTTTTCTCCAGAACCATCGACGACGATTTCAATGTGAGATACTTTTGTATCTGGACACCAGTCATTACCATAGAGAGGCGCTGTCGCGCTCGCTAGCAGTAGGGATAAAAGAACTCGTGAAGGAAGTGACTTATACATGTGCGTTGGGATTGTAGATGAATTCCACCAAATAAGTCAAAAACTTTGACGTCCATTGAAGGCTCTACTGAGAGTTCCCCCATCGATATATTCGAGGCTGCTCCCGACGGGCATCCCGAAAGCCAAACGAGAAATTTGAAGAGGCGTATTTTGAAAATGGGTTTTAAGGTACAAAGCGGTAGTGTCCCCCTCCAAAGTCGAGTCAAAAGCGATGATCAGTTCTTGGATTTTGTGCTCAGTAATCCGCTGTTCGATCCTATCTAGTTTCAGCCCAGACGCATGGCGATGATCGAGGGGAGAAAGAAGGTGTTCTACGATGTGATATAATCCTTTATAGGACCCGATTTCTTCGATGGCAAACACATCGCGCGCAGAGGCAAGAAGGCAGAGTTGTGATGGGTTGCGCTGAGGAGCCGTACAAAATGGGCATACGCTTTCATTCGTGAGGCATCCGCAGATCGTACATGGGGGAAGTTTGCTTTGAATGGTAGACACAAGGTCCCCAAATGCGCTCAGTTGATCCTGGGGCCACGAGAGCATCTCAAACGCAAAGCGCTCAGCTGTCCGAGACCCTACGCCAGGGAGTTTCCTGAGATGGGCGATGATCGGGATGAGGGCGTTAGGGTATTTAGGTGCCATAGGACCCAAGGATATCGAGAGACGCTTTTTTTGTACTCAAGAAAACTATTGAGATGGCTCTTGAGCTGTGAGAACTACGACGGTCACGTTATCTGTGGAGGATTTCTCATAGAGTGCGTAGAGGGCGAGTCGTTCTGCTAGGGTTGGTGGAGTTTCTTGTTGCAGACTTCCTATCTTGTTTTGAATGTTCTGATTGAAGTCCGTCTTGCAGCTGGTACTCGCGAATAAAATAAAGTTTTTATATCGTGTATTTGTTAACCCCAAGTGGGCATAGTGTTTTTTATAATTCTCCTCGAAGTCCGGATCTACGCAGGCGGCGAGCTCTGATAGTGTAAGAAACTCTCTAGGTTTTCCCTCAAGCGCCAACTGCTCGATAATCTCAGCTTCGGTGACATAATCTCTGAGTCCATCGCACGCGATGACGATTTTGTCACCTGGATAGAGCTGTTCTTCCGTGATTTTTGGTTTGTGGATGAGGGGAGAGAGAGGAGATGAATTTTTGAAGGATTCATCGCCGAGAGCTCGACTCACATTGAGACTATTTTGAGTGTTTTTCGGGTTTCTATATCGCAATGTTTTGGGATCTGTTGGTGGGGGCTCGGAGGAGCTAACGAGTCCTGCTGTGAAAAGACGTTGATAGTCTTTTTTGGATCCCCAACTTCTAGCACAAGAAATAGGGATAGACCGTGTCTCTCCATTAATAGTGCGATAAATACATGCTTCACTATCTCCGATGGTGGCGGTATAGATTTTGTTTGTTTTTGGATCTATGAAGCAAAGAACAGCCGTACTTCCAGAATCATCTTTAATTTCAGCAGTACCATTCTTGATTTCTCCTTCAATTTGATCGAAGAGTGTCGTGAATGTTGCGTGGACATTTCCTCTGTTTTCTTCTAATAACTTGAAGAAGAGTTCCTTTGTTCGTTTTTGTGTGTAATTCGCTACCTCTTTTCCACCATGTCCGTCGAAGACACCAGAAAGAGTTCCTTGCTCGTTGGATATGTAGAAACGAGCATCTTCCATAGTGTTTCTTTCTCCTTGCTCTTCTGCGTGTTCATCTTTGAATGACAAAGTAGTTTGAGGAACTTGCGTTTCAGCCTTAAAATTGATTAAGGCTTCTTCTGAGATGATTGCAGCGTTCTTGACTGTTTTAGGATAATTTTGGGCTGTTGTTTTATCATTCCAATCGGGTAGGAGTTGATAGTACTCATGAATGAACTCGCGCTCTTTTCTCGCTTTTATGGCATTTTTTTGCATTTTTGATGCTAATTGTTCGAGGGTGGGTGGTTGTTTTGGTGTCGTGTCGGCTGAGCTTTGTGCTTGTTCGTTTGTGGCGGGTGTTTCGTCGCCTGTAGAGCCGTTATTTGTTGAGGTTGGTTCAAGAGGCGGAGTCGTCTTCTGTTCCGAGTCATCAGGTGTTGCTAATGTTGTGTCCTCCTGTTCCCGATAGTTGATATGCCTACCAATCACTACGAGCGCAGCAGCTATAACGCTAGCGCTTAAGGCGGTAGCAGCAATCCCTGCGTATTGGAAGTCTTGCGCAGTCCCGAGCGTGTCGAAGTGGGTCCATGAGGCGCACTGCGAGGGGTCTGCGATCCCTGTTACCCCCGCACCAAGCATCAAAATCACCAATAACGCTACCCATAGGGTGCAGACTTTATGTGTCTTTGCGCTTTGGTACAATCTTTCGTGGAATGGTGTGGTTTGTTTGCTTTCAACGCTCATAAATCCTCAGTTAATAATAAGTATTATATAAGAATTATAGATATATATCAATTTTTTTCTAATTACGTAGTATTTTGTAAGTGTCTTGTTTTCAGTGACATGTAGAATTCATGCTCTTTGCATCGACTGTTAAAATAAATTTTAATATACAATTACCTTAAATTAACTTCGTTATGTAATTAAATTGTAATTAATCATTTTAATGATAAGATAGCAATAAATAGGGTGGATGTATGTCAGAGGGGCAAGAATTTCCGCGAACACAGGTAGAAAAAACAGTTTCAACTCCTTCTGCGCTTCCTCATGCAGATTTTCCTGGAATGAAGGATTTGCAGCAGTTCTTGGTGGGTGGAGTCCTTCTTGGCAATGAAACCGATCAATTATATCCTTCAGAGCCTCATGCGTTTTTGCCGAAGAATAGCGATTGTTTAGTGGGCACAACGAATGTGATTCAGTCTATTTTTACAGAAGTCGATCTCTTGATTGAAGAAGAGTTGAAAGAGGTGACGCGAGCCCAAAGGCAGATCATTTTGTGGGAAGAAAGAATTCGTAAAAATCATGCGATGATCCATCAAAACAGAGAGATGATTCAACACAATTGTTTGGATATAGTTTATGAGCGCCAGAGTAGAGATTTTTGTTGTGGTAAAGCTGCGCAAGTGCTCGGAGACTATATGCGAGCGGAGACTGCGAATACAGCATCAGACTGGGCATGGCTCATTAAAAAATATGGGCTCAAAAATGAAAATGGATCTTTAATCAATCATCATGGCTCTACAGTTGGTCAATTATGCCAGAAATCTGCCTATGTTCTTGCAGATGAGTATCAAGCTGCAGGAGCGCGTTATGAGCAAATATATAAACAAAAAGAATGGATTAACTCCTTGCTCGTCAGTGACAACGAGAAATTAGCTGCGATGAGTGGACAGTTGCAGAAGTATATTGCGCATACATACAGTAGCGAAGTAGAACCTTTGCAAGATGGAGTGCTCCTCTTGAAGGAGCTCGAGATCAAACTCAAAGTTTTAGAGCGTCAAGAATCTTCCGCCACGTATGGGGAATTGCGCGCATGGGCTGAAGAGTTTTTAGATCAATTTTTAAGGGCGAACTCTTCAATTCAGAGCAGAGTAGTGACAGCATTTCGGCGTCTGACTTCCATTCCGTTGCCTGCTCAAAACTTTTGAGAGAAAATATTTGAAAATTCGCTCGTAATCAATTTCCTATTCGTGAAATACTTGCAGCATGTGCGTAGGACACTTGTGAAGCAAGATTTAGAGACGATTTATCGAAATCATCATGAACAAGGTTCTCGTTACGGGTACCTTTATTGTCATGGCTCGCGCGGGCCTATTTTAAAAGAGTGGATTGGCCATGGAAAGAGTGTCCTAGATCTCGGTTGTAGAGACGGAATGCTCACTTCCTTTTATGCGAAAGGCAATCGAGTTGTAGGGGCAGACATTGATCGAAAAGCACTCGATTTGATCCGGAAGAAATTGAGTCTTGAAACACATTGGATCGATCTGAATACCGAATGGCCTTTTGCGCCTCATTCTTTTGACGTGATTGTTGCTTGTGAGCTCATCGAGCATCTATTTTATTTAGACCCATTCCTACAAAAAGTGAAAGAAACGCTCAAACCGGGCGGTCTCTTTATCGGCTCTGTTCCCAACGCATTTCGGATGCGCAATCGATGGAAATTTCTTTTGGGAAGAGAGTATGAGACAGATCCCACCCATGTGCGTGGGTTTTCCTGTCAGAGTCTCCATAAGACCCTATCTACAAGATTTCGTAGAATCGAAATTGTCCCTTTGCAGGGGAAGGTTTTGCCCTTTGTCCCTGTAGCCCCATGGCTTCCATTTCCCGTGCAAAGGCTCTTTGCGAGAGACCTCCTCTGGCGCTCCTGGGTTTAGAACAGGACGCCTGCAAAGTCCAAAATCAACGATGGAAACGATATAACGATGTAACGATAAAAAAAATCTTTCGCGCAGCGAAAGAGCGTCAAAGGCGCAATTCATTTCTATCGTTATATCGTTTCCATCGTTGATTTTGGACTTTGCAGGCGTCCTGGTTTAATATAACATCTCAAACGCATCTTCGGGAAGGGGCGCCTTCACAGAATCACTCGTTTCGCACGAAATGATTTTTAGAGTCTGCTTTGTATAAAGATCCTGCGGGTTAGAAAAATGGGCTCGGATCTTATATTTGTCGTTTTCTAATGTGAATTCTTCGGGCGTCTGCGCTCCATTTTGGAGTGTGGCAAGGCGGTAGGGGTGTTGGTGCGAGGAAAAAACGGATCTTCCGTCAAACCACGCAACATCCATTTCTTTTCCTGTGAGGGAATGCAAAATGGAGGGGAAAATATCGATGTGCGTGACTGTCTTTGTTTGGAGAGGAAACGTATTTTGCAATTTCAAGAAAATAGGGACATTGGTTTGATAATGATTGAGATGCGTCCCGTGAAATAAAGAGCCCTCTTCGAAAAACTCTTCGCCGTGATCTCCTGTGATGGCGATGATGGCCTCATCGTAGATCCCCTCTTTTTTAAGTGTAGAGAAAAAATCATCCATGAGGGAATCGACGTAGGCAATTGCATTGCGATATCGATTTTTCACGAGTTCCAAATGCTCTTTGTCGAAAAAAAGGTAATCAATTTTATCTGTGATGGGTGTGAAGTGAGAGGCAAATTCTTTGGGGAAATTATATTCTGAATGGGTGGCGTCGAGAAAAAATAGATATACATGGCCTTGCTTTTGGATGTTTTGTTTAAACGCCTGAAAACATAGAGCGTCTCTTTCCCAAGCAGGCATCGTAGATTCGAGCGTATATTCTTCGATTGTGTCAGCTAAAATTCTTTGGGGTCCAAAAAGGAGCTCATCCATTTCGAAATAACGGAGGTCTGCAGAAGAGTAGACATGGATTTGATAGCCTAGTTTTTTGAGAATTTGTAGAGGACCGCCCCCTCCTCTTTTTTCACTTTGCACTTTTGTCCAGTGATAGGGAAATTGCGAATGAAAAATGGCAAACCACGAGTGTTGCGTCGCGTTGGCGTTGGCAAAAGAAACAGGAAATTGCATGTGCTTTTCCTCAAAAGAGCAAAGAGACGGAGCAATCGAAGGGATTAGAAAATCTTTGCGCAAGGTTTCAATCACAAAAAGATAAATGTTAGGCTTTGGGGACAGAGACAAAGAATCTAATAGAGGTTCTCTATTGTGAGGCGCAGCGATGGGTTGTGTAAGTGTCCATTCATTTATTTTGGGCGAGAAAAGAGTGCGCGCGAATGGCAGTGTTTTTTTGTATTTTTCGTGGGTTTTGTAAGAGAGGGAGGGGATGATGATGGCTTCGCATACTAATAAAATGGAGACCGTTGTGAGAAGAGAAATCACAATAGACCTGTTTTTGAGAGCCAAAGGTTTCTTTTTAGAAAAGTAGTGGGTGATGCGGTACAAAGAGATCGCAAGGAGAGGAATTGCTAGAGCCACAATTCCAATGAATCCCATCATCGCTTCATTCATATTGATCGCTTGAAATACCTGAATGATATGAAAGATTCCGTGACCTACAAAAAACTTAAAGAGGTAGAGAAGCGAGGTGTCTAAGAGGCGCAACATATTAAAATTGGTAAAATGGACGATCCATAGAGTGAAAAAGAGAGAGCAATAGATGTTTTGGAGCCATTTTCTTTCTGTAGTTTGGATGAGTAAGGCAAACACGCTCACCTCTACAAGAGCCTGGCCCATGGAATAAAGGATCAGCCATGGAGTGATTGAGAGAGAAGTGATGAGAGATGAGAGACTTAAAAGACAGATTGCGCAGTAGAAAATGAGGAAGTAAAGGTAGTTGATCATTCAGTCCACTTTTTTTCAGTGTAAAAACTTTCTCGGAATTTGGTACAGTGAATACTTGTTAACCTCAGTAAGATGCGGCAAGTTCCAGCGAAACGAACCCAAAACTGAGGTTTTTAGGAAGGGGGTTTCAATGTATCGGTGTTATTTTGCTTTATGTGTAATGTGTGTCGGTAATTTTGTCTATGCCGCCCCCAAAGAAGAAGTCTATCCTGTGGTCGTACTGGGGGGAGGGATTGCGGCTCTCACCTCTTCGTTATATTTGGGAAGAGCAGACTTAAATCCTGTTGTGATTGAAGGGAAAAATCCTGGGGGACTCCTCACACAGTCTCATAGCGTCCAAAACTGGCCTGGCGAGATGGAAATTGAAGGACTTCTTCTCACAGAAAAAATGCGTGAACAGGCAGAAGCCAATGGAGTGAGGTTTTTAGGCGAAGAAGTCACGAAAGTAGATTTTTCCAAAAGACCTTTTGTCATCGAAACGCGCTCCGTCGAGGGAGGATCACCCCATAAAATCTTGGCGCATACTTGCATCATTGCGATGGGAACGGAACCCAATTTTCTACACATCCCCGGAGAAACAGGTCCCAATGGATATTGGGGTAGAGGAGTTACCAATTGCGCCATTTGCGATGGCAATCTGTATCGAGGTAAGTCTGTGGTCGTTGTGGGTGGAGGAGATGCTGCGGTCTTAGAGGCGCTCTACCTTTCCAATATTGCGAAAGAAGTCACCATCTTTGTGCGGAAAGACAAATTGAAGGCCACGGAACAAAAACGGGTCGAAGCGCTCCTTGCCAAACCCAATGTGAAAATCTTATACAACACACGGCTCCTCGAAATCCGAGGCAATGGGAGAAATGTCACTTCCGTCATCTCCAAATCAGAAAAGGGAGGGTCAAAAGAAATGCCTATGGATGGGGTTTTTCTTGCCATTGGCTCGCAGCCCAATAGCGCTCTTTTCAGTGAAATGTTGGAGTTGGACGCCCAAGGTTATATTGTCCTTCGAAAAGGGCAGCAAACCTCGGTAGATGGGGTCTATGCTGTGGGAGATATTGTAGATCCTGTGTATAAGCAGGCCATTTCCGCTGCAGGCGATGGAGCCAAAGCCGCGCTCCAGGCGCAACAATACATTTCAGACAGGATCGATGGACTTGTGTCTATGCAAAAAAAGGAGGCGCCTCCAAAGAAAATAGCTTCTTCAATAGGAGAAGTGATTGAGATTCGAAGCATGGAGCAATTTAAGAAAGAAATTGCGGAGAGCGATGTTTTGGTGCTTGTCGATTTCTATGCCACATGGTGCGGTCCTTGTAAAAGAGTGGCGCCTGTCCTAGACTCTTCCGCGCAGAAATTGCAAGGCAAAGTCAAGTTCTTGAAGGTGAACGTCGACAAGTGTCATGGCCTGAGTGAAAACTACAACATTCGGTCGATGCCGACAGCTCTATTATTCGACAAGGACGGAGAAATCATGGATCGAAAGATCGGCTTGGGGCCAATTCTTCGGTTGTTAGAAGACCTTGAGGAGCGTTAATTTTTGTTAAAGAGACGGGGCCAGGCATCTCCAAATTCTTGGGTGATCCAGGCGTGCACATCTTTGTGGGATGCGGGGAGATTTTGGTCTTGGTTGTCCTGTAAAGAAATGATGTGGATGCCGGTGGAATTTGCAATGTCGCTTTGGTTGCTAAAGCGGGCGATGAGTTTGTGTTTTTCATTGTGTAGGCAAAATTCGTAGGGGGATCTTCCTGCGTTGAAGCGAGATGTGACCGTGAATGGCCATGTGGTTTCTTTAAGGACCGATTGTCCCTGGAGAAAAGATGGGACTTGCCCGTAGAGAAAATCGAAAATGCTGGGGAAAATATCCATTTGGGAAATGGCGCCTCTCATGGAAGAGAGAGGTCTTTGCCCAAACTTCATCAAAATGGGGATCTTGATCTGCTCTTGAATGAGATGGGACCCATGAAATAGATGCCCATGCTCGCAAAACTCTTCTCCATGATCGCCTGTCACGACGAGAATCGCTTCTTCTTTGTTAGGCACTTGCGCCAAAAACTCTCCAAAGAGATGGTCGATATAATGGACCGCATTTTTGTATCGATTTTTGATGAGGGGAATTTGCTGTTTTGAGTAGAAGGCAGATAGATACGCTAGGTCATTTGCAAAGGGAATGAATTTAGGCAAGAATCCTTTAGGCCAGCTGTAGTCAAAGTGGGTGGCATCCCAGAAGATGATGAAAACTTGACCCTGTTGCAGAGATGGGTTGTTTTGCACATCGGCAAGGAGCGCGTGGAGAGCGTCAGCGTCTGTGTCGGCTGCTGAAATCGGAGGGAGGTGGTGGAATGCTTTATGAGTCTGTAGAACGGAGTTTTTAGTGCCAAAGAGAAGCTCTTCCATGCCGTAATATTCAAGTTGCGCGGAGCTATACAGATGGATTTGATACCCCAAATTTTTTAAAAGAGCGAGCGCGGGGCTCCCCATGCTCCAGCGACTTTTCTGGATGAGCTGCCAATAGTAAGAAAATTGGGAGTGGAAGATCGAAAACCAGGAAAGGTGGGATGCATTGCCATTGGCAAGAGTGGTGTGTGCAGGCGCGCAGAGCTTTTGAAAAGCAAAAAGGTTGGGGGAGATTTCTTCTGAAATGATGTCTTTCCGAAAACTTTCTACAACGAAAAGATAGATGTTGGGTTTGTGAGGAAGAGTTGGGAGAGTCGTTTGTAATTCTGCAATGGTTTTTGCGATGTGGGTTTCTTGAGGAAGCAGCCCTAAAGAGGAAGGGATATCTATCCAAATGTTTTTAGGTTGTAGGAATGTGCATTTCCAGGGGAGCGATTGGATTAAGGCTGTGTAGGTATTGGGGTGAATGACCCTAGAACCTGAAAAATCCCAGAAAAGGAGAGCTGAGGGGAGACAAATGAATGAGAGGAGAAAATATTCTACAGGAACAGAAAGGGGTTTTCTCTGGATGAGTCTTGCCGTGATCCGATAGAAGGCAACTCCCACAAGGGGCAATAGAGCAAACAGGGTAAAAAAGATCGCCCAACCCCAAAGTGGGACTCCGGAAGCCTCAAGGAGATAGAGAAAATTGCTAAAAGTTTCATGGAGTATAAATAGAGAGATTGCGCTCCATACAGAAAGATCTAAAATGCGATCTAAAACCATATCAAACATATGCAATATGAAAAGCATGAATGTTGCGCCGATAAAAGTATAAAACACTACGGGGTGGGCGTATCGCTTGAGAAGAAATCCAAGACAGATCAAAAGCAGCACTTCGAGACTGATTTGCCCGAGGGCGTAACAGAAGAAAAACAATTTCGAATGGACAAGAGGGTCTTTCGTGAAAACGCTACTTGCCGACATGCAGGCTAAAAAAAGAAAGTAGAGACCAAAATAGAAATAATTAATGCTTTTCATCGTTATTTAATGCTATACTTGGAGTCACTTTTCTATGCAATGGGTTGATCGTTTTCAGTTGTTTTTGTTTGATTTTGATGGGTTGCTTGTCAATACAGAGCAGCTTCATTATCAGGCCTATGTGCGTATGCTTGCGCATCATGGATGTTCTTTAAGTTGGGATTTTGCAGAGTTTTGTAGACACGCGCATTTGCATTCCGAAACGTTAAAGCAGCAGATCTATCTAGAGTTTCCGTCTTTAGATTCGGATTGGAAGAAGCTGTATGCGGAGAAGAAAGCGATCTATCAAGAGATTTTGGCGAGAGGAGAAGTCGAGCTCATGCCCGGCGTAGAGCCACTTCTTGAGACCTTGGATCGGAAAAAAATACGTCGTTGTGTCGTCACCAATTCTTTTCGCATTCAGGTGGAGTTGATCTGTGCAAAACAAAAGGCGCTCCAAACAATTCCCCATTGGATCACAAGAGAAGACTACGAAAATCCAAAACCCGCTCCCGATGGGTATTTACGCGCCATAGAGCTTTATGGAAAACCGGGGGATCGGATGATCGGTTTTGAAGATAGTTTACGTGGCATCCAGTCACTCCAGCAAACAGCTGCATTGCCAGTCATGGTCTGTGCTGCCCATCATCCTCTCCTCCCTGCGGCGCTCTCTGAGGGGGTTCTCCATTTTGATTCTTTGGATCAAGTGTCATTCTGAGCGATCCTAAGTTCTTGATAATTAACGTGTTAAGTGTTGTAAAGTTTTAAATTTAATGCTATTTAAGTTTCTGTTATAATTATATGTATAATAGAGGATAATTATGGGATTATTTGAAAAGATAGGTGCGTCGAAAATTAAGGGAGATCCAAAGAAACGGACTCGGAAACCGGTGACGATGTTATTTGCTATAGCCACTCAAATCGCCCCGTTTAGCCACTATTCGGGGATGAATCCGCGTCCTTTAGATTTGAGTCCTTTCTCCGTCCCTGCAGAGCAAATGTACGTGCTCACCACGGAAATAGAAGGTTAGTAGACTTCTTTCGAAATTGAAGAACTCTTTCCTTAAAGGAAAGAGATTCTCCGCAAGTCTTGGAGAAGCACCTGCGGTGCTTACACTTGTCAAGAAGCTTCAGTTAATCCACCCCTGAAGTGCTTGCTATTACCCACATCTTTATCCATGACTATCCGTCTATCCTAACCATCCGTGTAAACTTCAACAAAGCTCTAGAGACTCTGTTTGGATCAGACCAGGAACACGGATAATCAGGATGGACGGATAGTCATGGATAAAGATGTGGGTAACAGTCAGATTGCAGGGGCTTCCCCGCCAACGCGTGCGCACCCGTGCCCGATTGGGGCAGCGGGGGCCTCTCCCGACTGAGCGGACGCTGGAAATAAACAAAATTCCTTAATACTTCACGTGCACAAGAAACAATCCGTGAGGAGGCGCGCAGGTGCCGGCCTTTTTTCTGTCTTTCAGAGCGAAGATCTCAGGAATCTGCCCCGCTTCCATTTTTCCTTGGGCAATATCACACAGGGTTCCTACGATATTGCGCACCATTTTGTAGAGAAATCCATCCGCTTCAAATTCTAAACGAATGCCTTCCTCTTCCTCGATTACATCCAAGCGTTGCATTGTCCGTATAGGATCGTGACTTGCGGTTCCTTTATGGGCTTGATGTGTGAAGGCGGTGAAATCATGCGTGCCTAGAAAATGGGGAATGGCCTTTTTTAACCGCTCTACTGAGAAAGAACCAAATATCTGTGTTCGGTATAACCGAGTAAAGGGATTTGTGACAGCACTTAAGCCAAGATGGTAGTAGTAGATTTTTCCAGTCGCTTGATAACGGGCGTGAAAGTTAGGTGCTACGGGGTGGATTTCTTGAACCTGGATATCTATGGGAAGAAGCGCGTTGAGAGAGACTAAGAACTTGTGTAGATCTGTGATTGGATGTTCCGCATCAAAATGGGCGACTTGAGCGAGCGCGTGGACGCCTGCGTCGGTTCTGCCAGATCCTGTGAGATCGGTGGGGGAGCGGAGAATGGTTGCAAGGGCCTTTTGGATGAGCGGTTGGATGGCTATGCCGGTTTTCTGGACTTGCCAGCCGGCGTAGAGCGTTCCGTCGTAAGAAATGATGATTTTGTAGCGGTCCATAGAAAAGAGAAGACCCAAAAACACGAATATCTTTGGGTCTTACACAATCAGAATTATCCGAGATGTTTGTTGACGAGTTTCGTCATTTCAAACATGTTAACGGCTTTTTTGCCTCCAAAGATTTTTTGGAGTTTTTCATCTGGATTGATGTTACGTCGATTTTTTGCATCTTGCAAATTGTTTTTCTTAATGTAAGCCCACAATTTTTTTGTGACTTCTGTACGCGGCATTGGTCCTTCGCCGATGACAGCAGCGAGCTCTTTGCTCGGTTTCATTGGTTGCATGAACTTAGATATTTTTGGTTTTGTTGCCATAACTTTCATTTCTCCTTTAAAAAGCTTGAGCGTTGAGAAGTTGTTTTCCTCAAAAGAATCTTTTATCCGTCTGTGGGTTTAATAGTCAAAAAAAATCTTACTTTGCCTGTATTTTTTTGCAAAACACATCTAATTATGAGGGGGCAGTGTAGCAGAATCTCTCTATATGTATGGAGAGATTTTTCGGGTGCGGCCTCTTTTTTTTTCGAAAATTATCTACAGACAGACTATATTTGAGAAACATGGATCCACTGAACGACGACATTTTACAACATCTTCGCGCCACAAGACAGTTGGAGCGCGTGATGGCGCATCCCGTATTTTCACATAAGAAACTTGAAGAGATTCTCCGTCTTTTTTCTTCGGCTCATAGCTTTTATCATGAGATGGGAGGGATTTCTGGGTATTTTGAGAAGATCCGTTCTTTTTTGCAGACAAAATCGACTTTGGCGTCGGGAGATGTATATCATGCCCCTTTCTTAATCGACATTGTGAAGGAAGAGAAAACGGTTGCAGAGGCTATTGAGTGGGGAACCCACGCCCTGGCCTACATGGGAGAAATGATTCCTCTAGGAGGCGCTGCGGATCGACTTCATCTGGTGGATGCAATGACAGGAGCGGAATTGCCCGCCGCCAAATTGCAATTTGCGGGAAAGACCCTTCTGGAAAGATTGGTCCAAGATATTCAGGCGCGCGAGTTTTTGTATTTTCACCGTTTTGGGAAACAGATCACAACTCCCATTGCGATCATGACCTCTTTTGAAAAAGACAACCATTTTCACATAGAACAGCTTTTGGAAGAGAATCGTTGGTTTGGCAGACCCAAAGAGTCGTATCGGATTTTCACACAGCCTTTGGTGCCTGTGGTGGATGGAGATGGGAATTGGGTCTTCTCTGATGATTTAAGGCCTGTGATGAAACCAGGAGGACATGGGGCGATTTGGAAGCTCGCATTGGAAGAGGGGATCTTTTCTTGGTTCAAAAGCCTTGGGAAAACAAAACTTTTGGTCAGGCAGATTAATAATCCTGTCGCGGGGTTAGATTATGGTCTTTTGACACTCATCGGAATCGGGTGGAAACAGGAGAAGAAGTTTGGGTTTGCATCATGCCCGCGCCTGATCCATTCTGCGGAAGGGGTGAATGTCTTAATTGAGAGCGAGGCCCATGGGAAAAAAAACATTGTTCTCACCAATATTGAATATTGTGATTTTGCTCGCTTTGGCATTGAGGATCTTCCTTTAGAAAAGGGAGGGGTGTATTCCCGCTTTTCTTCCAACACGAATCTTTTATTTGCCGATATTTCTGCCATTGAGGGGGCCGTGAAGCAGTGCCCTTTCCCGGGACTCCTACTGAATTTGAAGAAAGGGTCGTATCTCAATGGGAACAAGGAAAGACAAGAGGCTGTTTTTGGAAGATTAGAGTCGACGATGCAAAACATTGCCGATGTGTTTGCTGAGGAAAAAAAGGATTCTTTGGTTCCAAAAGATACGTTCATCACCTACAACAAAAGACACAAAACCATTTCAACAACGAAGAAAGCGTATGTAGAGGGTGGAAGCGTCCAAGAAACGCCCGAAGCGTGTTTTTATGATTGGCTCTTTGCGGCAAGGGAATTGTTGGAGGAATATTGTGGCTTCAAGTTGCCGGCACGGAGACCTGTTGAAGAAATGCTTAGAACAGGGCCAGAATTCGTTTTTTCATATCACCCTGCACTTGGGCCTCTTTATTCCGATATAGCCCAAAAAATACAAGGTGGAGAGCTTTTGTTGGGCTCTGAATTGCAACTCGAGATTGCGGATGTTTTGGTGAAGCGATTGAGGGTGGAAGGAAGTTTGCGCGTGAGAGCGGAGAGATTGATAGGTGGTTATGACGCCCGAGGAGTGTTGGAGTATGGTCGTGCTGTAGGTAAATGCGTGTTGCACAACGTATCGATTCGCAATCGGGGAGTTAATTGGGCAAAGTCACGTCCTTTTTGGAAGGGGCAGTTCCAAAGAGACGAAGGTGTCGAGATTGTTTTGCTCGGGGACTCTACATTCATTATGGAAGATGTAGAACTTGTGGGGGCGCACCGTTTTGAAGTGCAAGATGGCGAAACAATGAGGGTTACCCAACATCAGGGACAGTTGCTCATTGAAGTTCGTTAAATATGTAGCGCGTTGCAGCGTTTTTTCAACTGTTGCATAAAAAGTAGAAAAAAAATATTGTCTCTCTCCTTTTACATCAGGAGGGGTATGACAATTGAATCTATTATAGATCAAGATACTGCGATGCAGTATGCCCAGTGGGCATTAGAAACCAAACTTTGGGATGGACGAGAGATCGATCCCAACTGGGTGAAAGATGCTGTGATCGAGAAGATTGCTTTGGAATTATTCTCAAAGGATCCCGAGAGCTTTGCATTTCAAAAGATGGCTGCAGAATTAGCATGTCTCGGTGCTCAAGAAGGTGAGGAAGAGGAAATTGCCGCAGAGCTCGCCTCTTTGCAAGCCTTTCAAAACGGAATTGTGATTCCCGCAGGTTTTTGTAAATCGCTAAAAAAGTTTTGGAAGAAATATAAAGTAGAAATCCTTGTAGGTATTGCAGTGATTGCAGTCGTCACAGCGGTGGCCGTCGGAGTATTGTGCGCAGCTGGTGCTGCAGCAGCAGCGTTGGCTACAGAGAAGGACAAGGACAAAAAAGATCCTCCGAAACCAGTACCACCTACTGTGCCTCCAGAGAATACAACGGCAGGCTCTTCTATACTTCCTTCATGGCCACCAACAGATCTGGCATTGGAAAAGGATGCTGTGGTTTTTAATGGACAATCTCTTTCTTATGGAGATGCGTTGCAGCCTAAAACAATTGCCCAAACATTGTATTCTCAAGCGGATGAGGGTGGTCTTTGGAAAGTGTATCATGCGTCTCTTCAAGAAAGTCCTACTTCTTTCGTAAGATCCGAGAGTCACATTCCTGTTTTTGAACCCGTTCAGAGCATACAGCAGACATCTAACATTCCTGTCTTTTCTTCGAAGAATTATCCTCCTGTGACAGATAGATCGAATTGGGTATTTAAGATGATTGAGTGGGGACTTTCGGATAATAATGATGAAATGACACCTCCTATGCCCGTGTTGGAAAATGCGCATTCTCAGGTTTTTCGTACTGTAGGGGCACAGAGAAAAGATCTGGCAGTCCTAGGAATTAATGGTATTGCTACGTCGTTACATAAAAGCATTCAGCATGCGGAATATTTGGCACAATTTACAAAGGGCTTGAGTGTTACATGGGTCCACAATCATTCCAATAGTATTGGCGTTGATGCTATAGAATGCGTCACAGTCAATCTCCCGGGAGCATCTCCTAATACACAAAATTTGGAACGAGATCAATGGATTGCATTTCATGTAGCAAATCGAGATAATCCAGAGGCGAAGTTTTTACAGTTTTGTCACAGTCAGGGGACTATTCACACCAAAAATACCTTGAAAAGCATGCCTAAGGAAATCCAGCAAAGAATCATTGTGGTGGCGATTGCGCCTGCTGTGATTATTACAGATGATTTGTGTTATAAATCATTTAATTATGCAAGCAAAAAGGATAAAGTGTATTTGGCAGAGATGATGTTTACAAGTATGGTTGATATAGAGGGGGGGAGACAGGCATTGGCAGATCTTGAGCATCTAATCTTATTAGAGCCTCATGAAGGAGCGAGTGGGATAGATCATGATTTTGACAGTCCTACTTTTACGAAAATAATTGAGGATCATTTGACCGACTACTTATATTCACAAGGAACAAAATAATGAAGATTATTTATTTGCTTTTGCTTAGTTTGCTCTGCGGATGTCAAACGTCGGATCTTATGCATGCGGAGGATCAGGTACCAAAGAGGGTGAAGTTGGTCCAAGAAATTCGTTCTCAAGTAGCTTACAAACTCATGAGAGAGAAAGGATTAATCCCTTGCGGTTCTGGTGGGGGAGCAATCGATCAAATCCAAATGATCGCTTTAAGTTTTGATTATCGCAAGCCGTTGACTATAGAAGAAGGGAGGAATCTTGTTCTGACAGCTGTTCATGAGTTAATAGATGCTGTGAATGCAGATGAGCGTATTCGCCCTTATTTGGCATCGTATCCATTTGGCCCTGAAAGAGTAGAAATCAGAATATTTGTGCAGGATGCTAAAGGTAGCTCTGTGCCTTTAAGCGCAGTGGATGTGTTTAGCTGTTGCGATGGAATATGTAAGTATAAACAATGTGATATTGTAACTAAGAGACTTGGTATTATCTTTACAGAAACCTTTGCAGAGGCAGAGCAGAGATCGCAAGAGTATGCTTTGCAGATGCGAGTTGCTCAATGAAAACCTCAGTTCAGTTTCATTCACAAGGAGTGGAGGAATGAGATTTATTTTCGTTGTTTCTGTCCTTTTTTTGTGTGGATGCCAGGCATCGGATCTTATGCATGCGGAGGATCAGGTACCAAAGAGGGTGAAATTGGCCCAAGAAATTCGTTCCCAAGTAGCTTGCAAACTTATGAGGGAAAAAGGATTAATCCCCTGTGGTTTTGGCGGGGGGGCGATTGATCAAATCCACATGATCGCTTTAAGTTTTAATTATCGTAAACCATTGACTATAGAAGAAGGGAGGGATCTTGTTCTGACAGCTGTTCATGAGTTAGTAGATGCCATAAACGCAGATGAACGTATCCGTCCTTATTTAGCGTCGTATCCATTTGGGCCTGAAAGAGTAGAAATCGCTATATTTGTACAAGACGTCAAAGGAGCTTCTTTGCCTTTGAGTGCAGCAGATATTTTTGGGTGTTATGAAGGTGTTTGCCGATACAAAACGATGAATACTCAATGTAATGGTCTTCATATTCTGTCGGAGGAAACTTTTATGGAAGCGGAACGAAAAGTGCAAGAGTATGCTCTACAGTTTCAATAAGTGATATTTGTGATGGTTTTGGTAACGCACAATAAGGATTACATGCTTGCGATCGCTAATTTCCTTTATCGCATCCTCGAACTCTGAGATATTTCTCACCTTTGTTTGCTGATTTAAATTGAATACTACGCCTGTGATGAGAAAGGAAGGTTGTATCCCTGAAATTGCGGCAGGAGATCCAGGTTTGACTTTTGAAACCACAACTCCTTCTACGGTGGAATCAATCTCGAGTTGATTTGCTATGCTGGAAGTGAGGTTTTCGAGCTCTAGCCCCAGTTTTTGAAGGTTTTCAGTAGCACTTTCTTCTTCATCGCTTTGTATATTCCCACCATGAATGAGCTGATGAGTGATATTTTCTACCATGTTGCTGGGGATAGCAAGGCCAATGCCTACATAGCTGTCACCGTAGCTGAAGAGTGCGGTATTGATTCCGACGACTTCGTTTTTTAAGTTCAAAAGAGGCCCTCCTGAGTTGCCTCGATGGATCGCAGTGTCTGTTTGGATAAAATCTTCATATGAGGTCAGGCCCATCCCTTGCCGTTCTTTGGCGCTGACGACGCCCACGGTGAGCGTTGCCTTTACGCCACATGGATGCCCGACAGCTACAACCCATTCTCCCACTTTTAATAAATCTGAATTCCCAAACGTAAGATAAGGTAACTCTACTGCATCGATTTTCAGTACGGCAAGATCGGTTTGTAGATCAACTCCTACGACCTCTGCGGCATACTCTCTACCATCATTTAGGGTTACTGTGATTTGAGAGGAACTCTTCACGACATGATGATTTGTAACAATATAACCATCAGAAGTAATCAGAAATCCAGACCCTTTCGCGACTGGTAATTGCGATTGTTGTGGAAACTGTTGTGAAAAAGGAGAGTCTTCCAAGAACCTACGAACAAAATCATCCTTGGATGTATCGAGGAAGGGAAATGTCTCGATCTCGGATGAAACTACTTGTGCTTTGATGAAGACGGTTGCAGGCATCGCCTTGTCTGCGATATCTGCGAAGCCTTCAGATGATTGTGCGAGGAAATCGATGTTTGGAATTAAGGGGAACGCTTCACAAACAAAAGAGATTACAAGAAACATGTATAAGATTTTTTCCTTCATACGCATCACCGGTTGTTTTTTGAGGGAGCAGAATAGAGTATTGCCATGAAAATTTGCAAGAATGGGGGCATAAGTGGGTTGGGACTACCTTGGGGCTTTTCGCTGTTTACGGGGTATAGGTGAAAATCATCATGTTGTTATAGAATTCTGAAATTTTTTCATAGCTGGCGTTCATGTCCTGCAGGAGGCCGCATTCGGCTGCCAAGGAAGTGAATTGTGCCTTCCATTGAGGAGGTGGTACCTCTAATTGCTTGGGAAGGAGGTGGGTCGTGCGCTTCTTGAAAACTTTTTGTATTGTTTGAAACATTGTTTCAGGTCGAGGTGTTCTTATATTTAAGAGAAGAACCATGTCGATCAGATCCTTTGCACGAGAATTGATTCTCTCTCCACGAGGAAGGGTGTAAGCGTGAAGTTTCTCAGCAAATTGCTGCTCGATGGAAATCATTGGGATAGTGGGTGCTGTAATTGCGCAAAATTCAAGCCAATCGGTTCCTTGGATGGTTTCTATACGATCGAAAAGAAAATCGGCTCCTACGTCTAATTGAAAACGAACAAAAAGTTTTCCGTCTATCAGAGTCGAGACAGGGAAGCGAGAACCACCATAGGGAGTGTTTTCAAGATCGGTCTCGGCCTTTCCTATTCTGTAGATGAAATGGTCGTTTAAATCGTGGTTAGCGAGGTTTTGTAAATCGGTGAGGATAAGTTCACTTAAGAGTTCGGTTTCATCTTTAACGCGGTGGAGACAAGTCAGGTCGATATCTTTGGTGGCTCGGGCGTTGGTGATGCGCAATTCCATTGCATATCCGCCCTTGAGGCAAAATCCCGATTTTTCTTGAGTAAAAATTCTTGCTAAGAGGCGATCGAACGCGACTTTGCGGCGTAGACGTTGCAAATCTACGCTAGTTTTGGTAGCTAGCCCCTGAAGGCGAGCTTCAAGGCTTTTACGGAAATCAGCAGCAGTCTTAAATACTGTATTCATGTTTATATTTCACAAGTTGTGGTGTTCGATTTATGTCACTAAGAAGGAGACTCCCTCTTTGGAGTCCTTCTCGAATGGCTTGAGCGATCAGATCCGGAGAAATTGTTCCTTCTGCTATCACATCGAGCAAAGTGCGAAGCGGTGTGGTGACTTGATAGCCATGACGAATTTCGATATCGCTTTTGGCTAGAATTCCAAAATGGAGCTTAAGAACTTTGGGAATTGTAATTTGTTTCCGGAATTGAGGAGGGACAGTCATATGCATCTTAGAGGGCATGATGTCGCTTAGGTCATGAATATCGAGAGCGGTTTCATGAGACCATACTCCTTGAGGCTGACCTTTTTTGTCGCGGCCCCAAAGAGTCCAAAGAACAAGTTCTGGACGCTCGGTGGTAGGATATTGAGTTAGGCGATAAATGCCTCTCATCTCTTTTATCCATTCACCGGACTGTAGTTTACGATGAAAATGGGCGCGGTGGATTCCGCATTCTTGCGCTTGCTTTGAGGTGAAATATCCCTGCTGGCCGTCAGCCAGCTCAAAAAGCTTAGTTCTTATGTTCATGTACAAAAGTTACCATTTCGGTAACATTTGTGCAATATAATGTCTAATTGACTGATTATCAATCTGTTGAAAAATAGATACTTTATACGGCGTTTACCTGAGCTTTGACCGCTTCAATGAGACGCAGGTGCTCTTTCTCCACTTCTTCGAAGGAAACGGTTTTCACAAGATCGCGATAGGTAAAGCGAATTGTGGCGTTTTTGTCTGTGGCGCCTTCAGGAACATATAGATCAATGAGCTCAAACTTCTCGAGTATTTGCGGCTGATGCATCTGGATTGCTTGGAACGTCTTCTCAATATGCGTTGCAGCTGGAATAGAAACTGTCCAATCCCTTTCAGATGCGGGCAGATGAGGAACCGTTTTAAATTGCGATTTTGGGCGCTCGAATCTCATGAGATACTCAATATTGAGTTCTGCAAATAACAGCCTTTGCTTCACATTTGCTTTGGCAAGCATTTGAGGATGGATCTCTCCAAACGATCCAATCACAAGATCGCCCACTCGAATCTCTGCCTGTCTGCCGGAATGGAAAGTGCAGTGTTGCGATGGATGAAAAGAAACGGGTCCTACATGAAGGGTTGTGAACAAATTCTCCAAAATTCCCTTGAGACTATAAAAATCAGCGTCTTCTTTTTTTACACTCCACTGCAGCGGCGTTTGCATCCCTGTTAAGAGAAGTGCAAGCATCGGGATTTCTACACTTTTCCCTTTCTGTAGAAAATGAATTCTCCCTATTTCAAAGGCGCGCCAGTTGTTGTTTTTAAGATCTAGATTCGTTTGCGCTACCGTCAAAAGCCCCGGAAGCAAGGAAGGACGCAAAATCGAATATTCTTCTGTTTTGGCATGGAGCGCTTTGAGAAGTTGAATGCCCCTTGTATGGATGATCTCTACGCAAAGATCTGCCATCTTGGGACTGATCAGGTCTGAGGTGAGAAATTCTTGCAGCCCTTGGCCCACACATCGTGCACGCAAAAGGGTTTCAAATCGATAGACCGGATCGTTGGGGATTTGAGATGGGATACTGCGTGCGGCCGTTTTCTCAATATTATTATATCCATAAATGCGCGCGACTTCCTCGATCAGATCGACCTCTTCTGTGAGATCAAATCGATAGGTGGGGGGAGACACCACAAGGGAATCTTTTGTTTGACACTCAAGCCTTTTGAAAATCTGTTCCATCTCAGATACGGAAATTTTTGTTCCTAGAAGTTGATTTGCCCTCTCAGGTCTTAGCGCAATCGACTTCGGGGTGATGGGGTGAGGATAAAGATCGATCACATCTCCCAGAGAGGCTCCAGGACAACACTCTAGAATGAGACGGGTCGCTTCTTCGAGCGCCCTTGCAACGCCATTCGGATCGACCCCTTTTTCAAAACGGATGGCGCTTTCTG
>Ga0206854_1086_pt1 | contig 26799 bp, 20 predicted proteins | sample Alteio_BWOrgCont_50_FD_152870 | JGI IMG/M metagenome (GOLD analysis project Ga0206854, IMG submission 152870) | Enriched cells from forest soil in Barre Woods Harvard Forest LTER site, Petersham, Massachusetts, United States -... | ecosystem: Environmental > Terrestrial > Soil > Temperate forest >...
TTCACCCGCTCAATAGTTTCAGGCACGGTGGGATCAAGTATTGGTGCTTTAGCATTATTTCTCCCTTGTATTTTTGGTGCGATCAAACTTTCTTTATCATCTTTTCGGGCAATAAGCGGCCTTGTCCATAAACCGGGACGCATACCCAGGCTTTTTATGTCATCGGCTACTTTATGCATATCGCCAAACTTTTCATTCGGTATCGAAAAATCATCCGGTTGCTGCCAGCCATCATCAATTACCGAAAAGGGTTTGTTGTGCGTGTCGGTAATAAATTGTGCCATAAACCCGGTTTGTTCTTTTATGGTTTTTGCCGAATTATTGCCGTACACCACATACCAATCGTTTATACCATAAACAGGTTGCTTAGGTAAACGCGGTTTGGCGCACATCAACTTACAAAAACGAGTATCTGTGTTGAAGGCGTTTTCGCCGGTATTGTTTAAGGTGGTAACTATATCGGCAGCATGTAGTTTTCGCGTTCCTAATTTTACTCCTGCTCCACCTGAACGGGTATCCATAGTTAATTCAATACCATCACTTTTTACTGCCCACCAACATAGGGTATTAGCCCCGGTTTTAACACCAAAACAAGCGGTTTGCTTATCATCATGCAGCAACATGTACCACGGGTTTTTAACATCAGGCGTAGGCGTTTTCCAGGCCAGATCACCATATGATCGTTCCCAATGGTCGCCCAGCATTTTTTTATATTCCGAGGTATTATACTTCCATTTTAACTTTATGGCTTGTAATTGACTTGTTGGCGATTGCGCGTAAACTGCCTGCGAATTGCCATTTGGTTTAACTTCTACCCGTATATCCAAAAAAGTAAAAATATCACCATTTGTGGTGCTAAGTTTTATCCATTTGTCACCTAATTGCACCGATACTTCGTCGGGCATATGGATCAATGAGGTGTCAAATATTGCGGCATAAGTGAGCCGGCTATATAAAGTTGCGACAAAACCTGTGGCCGATAATTGAATAAATTTGCGTCGTAACATTGGGTTGGATGTTGGCGGTTAAGAAAACTAAAAGTATTTAATTTTTGTGGCAAAATATAGATCAGTTTGTACCAACAAAAACGGCCTTAGTTTAAAACTAAAGCCGTTTTTAAAGAGTTGTGGAAAGGTTATTAAGACACTTTCTATTAAGCCCCGTAGGCTAAATTTCTAAATTTTTCATTATAATCCAGCATATCATGCATGGCTTGATTTTTATCTGTCGCAGTTTCAAAATAAGATTGACAAATTTGATAGCCTATCAAATGGCCCATATCTTCCATATTTTTTGAATGGTCAGGTATATTGTTAGTTACTTTTTTTAGATGCCGCTTCTTTTTAGTGGCACTACCACTCAAAAGTTGCTCTGCAAAATTTGTCATTCCTTTTTTTATTGCGCAATTAAGCAGGTTAACATCATTAACGGTATTTGTTTGTTGGAGATTAATTATATGTTTCATGTTGCAAGTTGATTTTACATTTATTCTTCCATAGGTATTTATATTCCTATAATCCCTACACGCAACAAACATTATTGCATGTTTATATATTAATACGATTTTTAATATTACTTTGTTACATTTCTTTAGGATTAATTTTTTCTTATTAAGACAATTAGATGTTTTTCAGCGCCTTTCAGTATCATTATTAACAAAAAAGTCTGAAATATTGATAAAATCAAGTAAAATGGCGCAATAATTATACCATTAAACAACTTTTACATCAAAAAGTATCCAGATCATTGCCATAGGCGACTTTTCCGTTATACCGGCTTTTTACTTCCTGCAAAATTTTCCCGGCAGTAGAGCCGAATAATAACTGGTGGGTAAGTATCAGCAGTTTGGGTTTTACTTTATTAGCAATTGCCGCAACCTGTTCTGTCGAGGTATGAAATACAGCATGATAATCACGATCTGCCTTCGGGAGTTTTAAAAAGCCTTCCAGCGAGTATACTTCATGAATCAATATATCGCAGCCTATGGCGTTTTTTATTAAATTTTCATCGTAGGTACAATCACCTGATACTACAATAGTTTTATCTTTTGTTTCAAACCTGTACCCAAACGCCTGCGGCCATGAGCCATGATGCACATTAAACGCTTTTACAACAATATTTGAATCGCGGTATATAACTCCCTCTTTTATCTCATGCACATTAACTTTATACCCAGCGGGTTTACCATTTTCAAGACCATTAAGCCGTATGTCTATATCTTCTTTATAAGCCTTTAGTAAATAATCTGTCATTGATTGTAAGCCCTTTGGACCGTAAACCTCTAATGCCCCATTTCGGCGCAATACGGCCGGTGTTAAAATAAAATCGGGGTAACCAACGGTATGATCTGAATGTAAATGCGTAATAAATAAATGCGTTAACTGCGCAGGCTTCAACGCCGGTATGCCATATTTAGCAGCCGCAGCACCTGCCCTACGCACCACTCCCGGGCCACAATCAACAACATAAGAGGTATTATTTACAATGATAGCTAACGACGGACCGGACCTTTCCGGATCGGCAGTAGGTGTGCCTGTGCCTAATAAAATGACCTGTGTGGGTTTACTGTCGTTTTTTATTTGGCTATACCCCCAATTTGCGACTATGGTTAAAATGAGCACTAAAAAAATCTTACGCATTGATATATAATTTTACCAATAAATATAGGTTTTAATTAGAAGCAAGGGGGTAGTTATAAATCAATTCATTTACTTAAATTAGGCTATGCAATTCATCCCATTATTGAAGGTTCGCGATATGCGGGCAGCTATAAGGCATTATACCGAAGTGCTGGATTTTGTGATGACGTGGCCAGAAGATACCCCGGATTCTCAGGTTGTCGACCTGGGGCATGAACACATGGAACTGCAGATCACTACCTATGAAAGTGAACGTCTATTTGGTTCGGTAATTAATGTTTGGGTACCTGATGTTGACGCGCTATTTGCCAAATACAAAAGCCGTGGCCTCAATACCAATAAACCCGGTTCACCCGTTCACCAGGGGCCAACCGACCAAACCTGGGGCAGACGTGAGTTTTATGTCACTGATGCGGATGGTAACACGCTACGTTTTTGTCAAAACATTAAATAAGGCTATGGAAAACACATTAACGTCTTCCTATGAAAACAGTAACCATCCTTTTAATTTTTAATACCCAATGAAGAAAACGTTGGTGATTGTTGTATTGCTTATTATAATGGCCGGATGCGCCGTGTATACGCGCGGCCCTGCACAACAAACTACCGAAACGAAAATTACCGATCGTATTGTAATGCAAATAGACAGTTTTTCAGAGATCGTGACTAACCAATTGCTGCCCGCCGTTCAAAACCCCAAAACAGACCCCGAAAAACTTCGGCAATTATTTTTAGAAAGCCGTTTAGCCTATAAGAAATTTGAATGGGCAGCCGAATATTTTACCGCTACAATAACCCGCACCGTAAACGGCCCGCCGGTACCGGAATCAGAACCCAGCGGCTTTGTAAGGCAACCGGGCGGTTTGCAGGTAATTGAAGGCTACTTATATCCCGGCTATGATCCCGGCAACCGGCAGCAAATTATCCTGCAACTAAAGTCGTTGATTTTAGCTAACGCTGCCTACAAAAACTACTATCAGCATGCTGCCATCTTAAACTGGCAGGTATGGGATGCAGCCAAACTACAAGTTTTCAGAATACTCACCCTTGGTATTACCGGGTTTGATGTGCCGCTTGCTAAAAATAGTATGAACGAGTCGGCTTATAGCTTGCGCAGTCTTAGCCAGGTCTTGGCTAATTATCCGGCAGAGAACAACAATTTAATTACCATATTCAATAAAGCCCTCGCTTACCTTGAAACAGATACCAATTTTGACAATTTTAACCGGGCTTTATTTATTACTGCTTACGGCAACCCTTTAACGGCTGGTATAAACCAGGTACAACAAAATTTAATACCCGTTAATTCGCGGCGACTGTTAAGGCCAAATGCTGCTACCCTTTTTGATACTGATGCATTTAATGCATCAGCCTATTCTGCTTACCCGGATGATAGCCCTACAGCCGATAGGATTGCATTAGGTAAGAAACTGTTTAATGATCCGCTGTTATCAGGTACCGGTACCCGCAGTTGTGCTTCCTGTCACAGTCCCGAAAATGCTTTTACCGATGGTATGGTTAAAAACACCATAATAAATGAAACTTCACTGCTGAAAAGGAATACGCCAACCCTGCTGAATGCGGCTTTTCAGCCTGCACAATTTGACGACCTGCGGGAAAATACACTTGAAGACCAGGCCCATGACGTTATAGAAAGTAAACAGGAGATGCGCGGCTCATTAAAACAAACCGGTATAAGGCTATCGCAGGATAAAGATTATAGCCAACTTTTTGCCACGGCCTATCCTAAAAGTACCGGCATAGGCCGTCGCGAAATAACCGGTGCGCTCGCCGCTTATGTACGGACACTAAGTATATTAAACAGCCGGTTTGATGCTTATATGCGGGGCAACACGGCAGCATTGAATACCGGCGAGGTGAATGGCTTTAACCTGTTTATGGGCAAGGCCAAATGCGGCACTTGCCATTATATGCCTTTGTTTAACGGGGCGCTACCGCCCCTGTTTGAAAGAATGGATGCAGAAGTTATTGGGGTACCCGCCACCGCAAACGGCAACATAATAGATGACGACCTGGGCAGAAATGCAATTACACACGCCACTTCAGACGATCATGCCTTTAAAACACCCACCACCCGCAATGCCGCCAAAACAGCCCCTTACATGCACAATGGCGTTTTTGCCACGTTAGATGAAGTTATTGATTTTTACGACAAAGGCGGCGGTGCCGGTATAGGTATGAAAATACCCAATCAAACCCTATCCCGCGAGCCGTTAAATCTTACACCAAAGGAAAAGCAGGAATTGGTAGCGTTTATTAAATGTTTGGATAATCAGTAGTTAGCGGTTTTTTAATTTATTAGCGGGCCATTGTTGGCGTTATCACCAACAATGGCCCGTCTTTCTAATTTTAGTAGACGTGCTTGCTTATCGCCCCTGGCGGATAACAGAAAACACATGATAGCCAATAGCTATGGCCAGCATTATTAATGCCCTCGTCAAACTCAGGCTGCCGGTTGAAAGCAGGTACCAACTACCTATAAAAAATAACGGCAAATACAGCAACACACCGGTTACTACGCCGGGCGAATATTTTTTAAGGCGAATTACACCGATGATGTGAAAAATAGCGTTGATGCCGGCAATAGCGGTTACAGTATACCACACGCCGAAACCATGTGAGGTGGCACCAAACGCTACAGGAAATACGCAAACGCCTATCATTAGGGTATTTATCCATACCAGGTAACCTGGCCTGATGCCGGCTGCTTTAGAGGGCACCAATTCCTGGTACCATTCAATAAAACCACCCGGAAATAAAAACTCCTCGGTTACGTGCAACATGATGCAGGCGGGGAGTAGCAGAGTTAATGTTGTGAATGTCATGGCTTAAATTTTTTTTGACAAAATTACTTTGCCAACTATTAGCCAGGCGATAACAATTGTTAATTAATTACTTACGGTTGCGAATACGGCTAAGCGATACAGAAGTAATGCCCAAATACGAAGCAATATAATGCTGCGGTACACGCCGGATGATCTCGGGATGCTGTTCCAGCAGATCGCGATAGCGGTTTTCGGGATTATCTTTTATATGGTCTATAAATAGCTTTTGATATAAAAAGAGACGTTCCTGCAGGTATTGATAATAAAATTCCTTTACATGTGGAAAAAGCTGCATTTTTTCGCGAAAACCGGCGCCTGTTGTGGTATAAGCTACAACAGGTTCAATTGTTTCTATACTGTACCAACTTGGCTCACCTTTCAGCAGGCTTTCAAATGACGATATAAACTGGCCTTCTAACAAAAATTGAAAAGTAACCTCCCTGCCGTCATGATAAAAAAATGCACGCGCCAAACCTTTTTCTATATAATACAGTTTTTTGGCCATCTCGCCTTCCCGTACCATAAGGGTTTTGGGCGCAATATCTTCCCGCTCAAAAAGGTTCTTTATGTTCTCTATAATAACTGTGGCGTCAGGCATAAAGTAAATATAGGTAATGCCTGTTAACAGGCAAATGTCGTAAGGAATTTTTCTGTCGGGTTGCTCATAAACAAACCCGTTCAAATTACTTTGATAATGCTAGTATGCAAACAACTACTTTTGAACCTTTCTGCCAAAGCAGAATATAAACATAGATAAAACCCACCCTTCTGAAATATTTACCGCGCTCAATCGTCTATACCTGAATGAAGAAAAGAATTCCCTATATATTGCTGATTTGGCTGCTGGCCGATATTTACTTTTTTAACGCTATACGCACTTTAACTACTGAACCATTAATACTGTTTGGCTATTGGCTACTTGATGTTTTACTTGCCGGTGGCGTTATGCTTGCTTTTTTTGGCGACTTACGCAAGCGGTCGCCAAAACTTATTTCGTGGCTAATGGCCGGCATGCTGTTGGTGTTTGTACCAAAATTATTTGCCTTGCCGGTATTACTTTTAGAGGACGTAGTGCGGTTGTTTCGCGGTTTTCCCCCAAGAAGTGTATGGGTAAGTGAATTGGCAATGGGTATAGCCGCTATTCCCTTTTTAGGTTTATTATTCGGGCTTACCCGCGGGCGCCACCATTATGTGGTGCATAAGGAAACTTTATATTTTAAAGATCTGCCAGCTAAATTTGACGGTTTTACATTGACACAACTATCAGATATACATGCCGGTAGTTTCACCAGCGAAAAAGGTGTTAATAAGGGTATTGACCTGGTTAACAGGCAAAACAGCGATTTGCTACTATTTACCGGTGACCTTGTAAACAACAAGGCCAGCGAAATGGACCCGTGGAAAGAAAGTTTTGCGCGATTACGGGCGCCATTTGGAAAATATTCTGTTTTAGGCAATCATGATTATGGCGACTATACAACATGGGATAATACGGCTGATAAAGAGGCAAATCTGCGACAGCTAAAAAACATGCATAAAGAAATAGGGTTCAGGCTGTTGTTGAATGAAGCCATAAAAATTGAAAAAGACGGTGAAAAAATATCGTTAATAGGTGTAGAAAACTGGGGCAAAGGTGGTTTTCATAAATATGGCGACCTGTTGAAAGCTGCAGGTAATGTGACCGATAGCGAGTTTAAAATTTTAATGTCGCACGACCCATCGCACTGGGAAGCCAAAACCCTGCTCCATGAAAAACGGATAGACCTAACGCTATCTGGCCATACACACGGAATGCAATTTGGTATTGAACTGTTTGGTTTTAAATGGAGCCCCATCAAATATGTATATAAACAATGGGCGGGCCTTTATGAGAAAAAAGGCAAATACCTGTATGTTAACCGCGGTTTCGGCTTCCTGGGCCTAAAAGGCCGGGTAGGCATTTGGCCGGAGATTACGGTGATAACTTTAAGGAAGAGATAATCTTATGGAACACTCGGACTAAATCGAAAACTCTAATGTTTCACCGGCTGAAACTCAAATGGTAGTAAATCGCCTACACGTTGCAGGGCCATATAACCTTCCCAAACTATCCGGCTATCATAAAACCCGTTACGGGCTATAAAAGTTGCCTTTAGTGGGTCGGGCTGTTGTATATATGACCCATTATTGTAATCGTAAATAACCGTCATTTGGTAAACGTATCTCATGTATTTTTCTCCATTTATCTCCAGCACCAAATCTTTGTAGGTAATATCGTCGCCGTTTACACGTATGCTAAAATTTTGCTTGTCAAGATCGTTATTCCATAATGAGCGTATAAAATGCATTCTTGAACCAAAATAGGCATTATCCCTGGCCTTTAATATTTTCTTAATTTCTTTGGGCGCCAGCCCCGCTGTGTCTTCTTTAAAAAAATAATCGCCGCCAAACCCGGCGAAATTGTTCCTATACCCAAAACTGTCTAAAAAATAAGTAATGGTATAACCCAGGTCCTTATTTTCAACAATCAGGGGTTGATCGGCAAATGCTTCCAACACGTCATCTTTTTTATGATAAGTAAAGGTTATGTCTTCAGGATTTTTGATAATGCATTTATGATCAGAGCCGATAAATTCACGCATAAATATTTTCATCTCTTTATCCCGGCTCATGGCATCATAGCCAATGGTTACCTCCTTTAACATATTATCTTTATGCTTCAGTAAAACCTTTAAGTTTTTACCCGCATAATCGGTAATAATTTCAGAGATGTAACCTACATAGCTTATCACCATAGAGATATTTTTCTCATCGGTGCGTAATTCAAAATCGCCGTTGGCGTCAGATGTTGTGCCCTTGTAAGTGCCGCTTAAATAAATATTGGCCCCGGCTATTGGGTTACCGTTATCGGCATCCACAATCTTTCCACGGGTAACCTGGGCCTGCAAACGGGCAACCGATACCAGTAAGATCAACAACAAGCCCAACCTGCGCATAATCATGGTTCAAAAAGATGCGATCAATTATTTATTCGTGTTCTGTATTTGATGAGTTTTTCAAAAGGCTTGTAATAAATAACTGCCATTTGTTTAGCTTTTTATCAAATTCAATTACCTGCAAAGCGCTAAGCGGTATTTTAATGTTTATATGGGCGCCTTCGTTATTTTCTATTAAAAGGGTGCCATTTAATTTTTCAACTCTTGATCTGATATTTCCAAGCCCCATACCGTTTGGCCGGGCATTGTTCGGATTTATCCCCACACCGTTATCATTAACAGAGAGATGTAGTGTTTGCTCGTCTGTGAACATTTTTAATTCTATGGTGGTTGCCTTAGAATGTTTAATGGCATTATGCACCAATTCTTTAACTAACAGATAGATACTTCTGCGGCTTTGCCCGGTAATTTTCAGATCAATAATATCATCAGGTAATTCTGATACAAAATCTATTTCACTGTGTTCAAATAGTTTATTGATCTGGAAATAAGTGTAATAAAGCAAGTTTTCAAGATTGTCATTACCTACATTGGTACTCCATATAACCTCCCGTATTTTTACAGACAGATCATTTACCATATTTTTTATCTGGCCTATCTCCTCGCCCGCGTTTTCGTTTTTGCTGGCTGCATCAGCCAACGATTGAATAGCAAATACACCTGAACCAATGTCGTCATGCATTTCGGCGCTTATTCTTTGTCTTTCGGCCAGTATCAATTCCTGTTGGGTATCAAATGCCTTTTTTAAAGCTAATCTTTTATGCAGCATGGTTACATAACCATAAAAAATGATCATCAGGAATACAAAACCTAAAATTATTTTAAAACCTATTCCGCCCCACCAGGGTTCTGCTATTGTAAAATCATATTTTATCATCGAGTCCGCCATCCCAAACCGCGGATCAAAAGCAATAGCCTTTAAGGTGTATTTTCCAGGCATTAATGACGCAAAGCGGATAGTTCGCTCACCGGGTTCGGTTGTTAACCAGGTAGTGTCTGTTTTTGTTGCCAGGCAATATTTTATGTAAATATCTTTCGCTTTTAAATAAGCCGGTATACCAATGTTAAAAAGCACATTATTTTCTGAGTAAGATAATTTGTGGCTGCTATCTACAGCTGCTATTTTATTGTTTATCTTAATGTATAGCAGATAGTTTTTCAGCTTCTTATCAACTGAGTTTTTTACCAGCGGAAAATTCTCCAACCCTGACGATGAGGCTAAATAGATCATTGGGCCCACCCCGTCCAGGTCAAACACTTGCGATGCGCTACGGTCAGGAAACTCATAATTGTCAACCAGCGCCATTTTTTGCGTGTTATATATCTGTAATGGCCCCGATCCAACTACCCATAAATTTTTGTCGATAAGTTTGATCTTGAATATTGACCTTGGAAACAGGCCGTTTTGAACTGAAAGGTGCTGAACGCCATTTTTTTCGACTATCAACATGCCATTACTAATGGTGCCAATATATACCCTGTGATCAATGTAGGCTAACGAAGCGGCGTAAACCTGGCTATTGTCAAATAAAAACGGTTTCATGCCATTTTTATCGATTTTGAATACGCTGGTTTTAACGGCAACAAACAACGCCGCCTGATCCGGAAAATAGGAAATTGCACGGCTTCGTACCCGCAGATAAAAATAATTATTTACCGGGTTGTAGGTAAATACATGGCCAAATGCGTCCATTATCTGTTTGTTCAACACGTCAGATTTTTCATTTGGTATCACAAACAAACCACTTGTTGATGCTATATAAATGGCTTTGTTATCATAGCATACCTGCTTTACTGTTTTAATATCAACTAACTCTGTAACCTTTTTAGCAGGTACATTAACCTTATAGGTAGAAAGAGAAGACGCTACAATATATTCATCCGGGTTAATAGCAGTAATATAATTTATTGACCCTGCCGTAGATGATACCTTGATCTTAAAATTTGTTTTTTTTGAAGCCGGATCATAAAGCATTAGGTAGCCCTTTTGGGTACCCAACAATAACTGGTCTTTATACTTTTTAAGACTTACTATCAGGTCGTCATTATCTAACTGGGGGACTATTGTTTTATTTGCTATATCTTTTTTGTGTTGTATCTGCAACCCATAGTACAAACTGCTAAACCATTTATTGCCTTCCAGATCTGTTACTATATTAGATAGGTTATACCCTTTTATTTTTTCGCCGTTTTTTAACGAGTAGCTATAATCAATAGTGTTTACCCATTGGTTGTTGGATGTTATAGAGAACGTGTTTATAAAACTGTCAAACTTTATTTGCTGGCATTGTTTTACAGTGTCATTTTGCACTACTAACTTTTTAACAATACCCGAAGGATTAGACATCATGTACACGGTATCATTGTAAGTATTATTGGCTAATATGTTAACATTGCCCGGAATTTGCTCATCGCCGGTATAAGCTATTTTTTTCAGGCCGGTTGCCTCTTTATACAAATACCAGTTTTTGCCTGCATTAACCAATACCTGGTCTTTTAATACCGCTATACTTGATGTTAAGGTGCCGTTACTGATGTACTTGCCCGTTAAGTTTTTGGTATCCAGCACAAAAAGGCCTTTATCTGATGTTGCCAAAAGCTGGTCGTGAAACATAACCATCCTGGGGAAATTGCCCTCATTTTTGTACTTATAGCTTTCTGCCAGCGTTACGGTTTCATGATCAATATAAAAGATCTGTCCGTTGAAATTATTGAACCAGATACGGCCATAGTTGTCTTCCAGTAAATTGGTACATCCTAATGAAATTTGTAGGGGGCTGCTATAATGAACATAGCTAATACCGTCGTACCGGGCTACACCAAAATCGCTGGCTATCCATAAAAAGCCATGTTTGTCTACATGCAGATCATATATTTCTTTGGTAGGAAACTCAGGTACTTGTTGTATTGGGCTGTCCTGGGCTTTTAACCCTATGCAAACAAAAAGTAAGAGAATAGTTATATTGATCTTAAACAAAAACGACTTGTGCATAAGCTTAGATGAATTGACAGTAAACTTAGTGTATTTTAATGTAAAAATAAAGATTTAAAACTGCCCGCATATACCAGGAATGATTGTTCCAATATTACAAAAGAAGTTATAAAATGGGATTATTCACAACTGTTTCTAAAAAATAGCCCAACAAAACTTTAACTCAAATTTCAAACATAATATCAAGCTATTTTAGAAACTAAACGCGTACCGGGGAATCGGCAATATTTTCAAAGTGCTGCGAATAGATGGTATAGATCGCTTCAACTATCTTGATCACCCGGGTGTTTCAAAATGCGGATTAAGTGTACCTTGAATATTGAGCTTTGATTCACTTAATTGGAATTGAAAAGCCCAAATGAACGGCCCGCTGTAGTTTCCAGGTAAGAAATGATGAACCCGTACCAATGATAGCGCCCGCTAAAATATCTCCGGGATAATGTACGCCAAGGTAAGAGCGTGAGTAGGCCACCAAAATTGCATAACTAAAAGCCGGCACAACAACATACCATTTGGGAAAAGACAAGGTCAATGCTGTGGCGGTGGCAAAAGCCATAGAAGTATGCCCGGATGGAAATGAATAGGTTGTTTCTGTTGACTTACCGGTAATTAGTTTGGGATACTCGATATAAGGCCGCTTACGTTTAACAATGGATTTAAGTGAATAGGTAATAGCTGCTGTTAAAGCCAATGATACTGCCGTTTGCAATCCCTCATTCTTTAAGTTATTGTCATGGTTGGCATAGCCGCCAATTTCCATTGCTACCGGGGTGGCAAAAACCACAATATTAAGGCTATTAGACACGGCCAGCCATTTTTTATCATTTGGCCCCGCGGCGTGGTTAAGATGCTCGAGAATTCGTAAATCCAGCGATGGAATTGTATCCTGCGCACGGCAGGCTATCGACAAAAAAAAGAAAATCAAACTGAAATAAAGACCGCATTTCATAAACTGCAAATTACAGGATAATCTTGTAGACAAACTGAATGTCTTTTTTAAAGTTTGCACAGATAGATTAGAGCCTCTGTTATTTAAAATATTTGGTATCAGTAAAAATATAGCGTAGAATATTTATTAAAAACATTAAATTTAATGTTAATTATAATCGTACCAATAAACCTCGTAAAATGAAATTAGTTAATATAATTAATGGTGCCACAGCACTGGCTATGTTAATCCTGGTGGCAGATAATATAAACCCGGCCATGGCACAAGCACCCATCCGCGATCCGCACACGCCCGGTTATGTTACTGCAAAGGAACTGCCCGATGGCACGATCCCTACTGCGGGCGACTATGGAAATTTTATTATAGGCGCCACACATACGCCAGCACCCGAGTCGGTAGTGCAGGATAACGTGCCGCATGGCACGGTAAACCGTTTTACCATTGAATCAAAAGACAGCAAGATATATCCCGGTATTGCCCGTGATAAAGGCCCTTTAGGTACTCCCGACCCTGCAAACCCCGCCAGTTTAATTGTTACTACCAGCCACCCGGCGCCTTATACGCGGCAGGTAGCGGTATATGTGCCCAAACAATATGTACCCGGCACGGCAGCGCCATTTATTATTGGTGCCGATGGGCCCGACAATTTGCTTTTTACGGTGTTAGACAATTTGATCGCCGAAGGCAAAGTACCGCCGATGATCGCCATTTCGCTGGGTAACGGCAGCGGCGACGCGCAGGGCAGCGAACGCGGACTGGAGTATGATACCATGAACGGCACCTATGCCGAATTTGTTGAAACCGAAATACTGCCACTGGTAGAAAGCCAATACAATGTAAAACTAACCAAAGACCCTAACGGCCGTGCTACTATGGGTGGCAGCTCGGGCGGCTCATGCGCGCTGATAATGGCATGGTATCACCCTGAATGGTACCACCGGGTGCTCACTTATTCGGGTACTTATGTCAACCAGCAATGGCCATACAACCCGGCAATTCCGGGCGGGGCGTGGGAGTTTCATAAAAGTATTATCCCCAACAGCAAGGCCAAGCCATTACGGATATGGATGGAGATAGCCGACCAGGACAATTATAACCCCAACGTAATGCGCGACGATATGCACGATTGGGTAGTAGCCAACGAGAACATGGCCAAAGTATTGGCCGATAAAAAATATAAATACCAGTTTGTATTTGCCCGCAACGCCAAACATGTAGATGGTGGTGTTAAAAGGCAAACCCTGCCCGAAGCGCTGGAGTGGCTTTGGAAAGATTATAAACCGGCAAAGTAATTTCTGTCCTCGCAAGATTCCGTTGGAGACCTGCTGAGACGAAAAACTATCACCATATAAAACCTGCTATTCTTTAAACTTAAATTGTAAAAAAATGAACTCAAAATGTTTAACTATTGTATTAGCAGCCACGTTAACAAGTGGTATCTCGCAGGCTCAAACAGCCATGATAAAAGAGGATTTTAAACCATCGTCTTTCAACCAACCATTTCAAGAGTACCCGCAAGTTAACTCGCAGGGCTATGCGCGTTTTCGTATAGTAGCTCCAAAGGCAGATAGCATCAGGGTTACCCTTGGATTAACCGGGCAGGGACAAAGCGGCACCATATTAACAAAAGGGGCCGATGGTGCTTTTACAGGTACAACCTCGGCGCCTATGGATGAAGGTTTTCACTATTATCATTTAATTGTTGACCGTGGAATATTAAACGACCCGGGAACCGGATTTTTCTATGGCTCGCAACGTTGGGAAAGCGGTATTGAAATACCTGCGCACGACCAGGATTTTTATGCACTGAAAGATGTGCCGCACGGTAATATGCAGCAAATTTTTTTCCCTTCAAAAAGTACCGGAACAGCGCGCGCGGCAGTAGTGTACACCCCGCCGGGTTACGAAAAAGGTTCAACCAAGTACCCTGTATTATACCTGCAACATGGTTGGGGCGAGAACGAAACCTCATGGGGCATCCAGGGCAAAGCTAACCTGATCATGGATAACCTGATAGCCGAAGGTAAAATAAAACCATTTATAGTTGTAATGACCTACGGAATGACCAATACAGGTATGCCTTTAGGTGGCGGTCGTCGTCCTGCCGGTCCTCCTCCGGGTGGCGCTGCTCCTGCTGCGCGCCCTGCAGGCACTCCTGCGGGTGGCGGTATGGGTGCTGCCGGGGTTGTTGCTACCGGTGTTTCTGCCGGCCAACCTACCGGTACCGGTGCTTTTGAAACTGTTTTGGTTGATGAGTTGGTACCTTATGTTGATTCACACTTCCGTACTATAGCTAACCGGGATGGTCGTGCAATGGCAGGCCTTTCAATGGGTGGCTTTGAAACACATACCATTACGCTTGACAAACCTGATGTATTTGCTTATTGGGGATTATTGAGTGGTGGTGATTATAAAGTGGCAGAATTAACAGGCAAAACTAAACCAAAATTGATGTTTATAAGCTATGGCAGTAAAGAGGGTGCTTCAGGTAACATGCCTAAAGTTGAATCAGACTTAAAAGCAGCAGGCTATAATGCCGCGACCTATGTTTCACCAGGTACAGCTCACGAGTTCCTGACCTGGCGCCGTAGCTTGCGTGAAATGGCTCCGTTGTTGTTTAAATAATTTCGCCTAAACAGGCACGCTACAAAGATGGAAGTGATCATTGACCGCTTCCATCTTTGTATTTTTTTCTTGCTCTAATTTATCCCCTTGGGCGCGAGTATATTTCTTGCTTCACAGGTACGGTTGGAGACCCAGCGAGGACAGGAAAGTTATTAACTTCCCTTAGCCCTGATCATAGACCCTTTTTTCATAAATAAGTGACCATTCTGCCACTTCGTCTATCAGCAAAGAAGCCGTATTGTCAACAGCTTTAAGTACTTCAAAAAACTCACTTCCATCTTTACTTTTTTTAAGGTTAGCCAAAGTTCTATCAATTATTTCTGAGTGTGTTAGTAATTCAGAAACCATAAGTTGCGAACGGGTCATGAGCCGGTGCGACTCTGATTGAAAGTGTATACTGTTTAGCGTAGTTACTATTGCGGGCAAAAAAGCAGTTAATCCTATCAAAATGGGAGCTGCATAGACGGCCGTTTTTTCTCCCCAGGGCCAGTCGGGTTTTTTAATGATTTCAAGGAGGAATGCCAGTACCAAATCAATAGCAACAATGCCCATTACCCCTAGGGCTACTTTTTCGGGAATGGATTGAAGACGATTATCCATAGATTTCATTTCAGATGATTGAGATGTATGATAATTACATTGATCAAGAATACAATGCCTTTTAAAGTTTATTAGCATATCTTGTAAAAGCTGTTTAGTAATGGTTATCTTGAATGGCTGTACCAGCGCTTCTGCCATCATATATTGATAGATACTTTCGCCACGATATTTGGCAAAATGCTTTCGAGAATGATTGCCAAGTGAAGGGTTTGGCGATCGTAAAATACCTATTATTGACATAAAACTATTTATTCGCAGTCGTTCTGCAGCATAACGGTAGTCAATTGCCTTTTTATTATACTCGTTTTTGTTGATATTTTTTGTGTTTCGAACCAATATAATTAAAATAAGCAGTTTTATAAATCCCAAACCAAAAATCCAGTATGTGGCTTCAAGACTTTCAGCACTCCGTTTGCACAAAACGATCAAATGCTCATTTTCTGAAAATATGATCAAAGAAGTAACCGCAAGCGCAATTGCAGCCAGTGCCAGGACATAATTAAAAATATACCCGCCACGATATTGAAGCTGATAAAATTTTGCGCGCGTGTCAAGTTCTGCCTTCTGTATATTAACAAGCTGGTGCAGGCTATGAAAAACCAGTGGTTTTTCTTCTTTCGTGAAACCCTGCTCCTTACCTTTAATCCATTTATCAAAAATTCGCCAGGCAAAACTTCTGATTTTAAACATCAGGTTGGACTGTGTTTTTTCCAGTGTAATATTTTCTGTAACATCCGGATCAGGTGATAAAATTTCGGGAATTGCCGCTACATCTATAGGATCTTTTTCGGCAAACCACTCTTCCAGGGTTTCGTACAAATAAAATTGCCCATTGGAAAGATTAAGTAAGATAACGGGCTTTTTTAATGCAAGAACAGAAAGGGCAGATTCAATTGTTCCACCTACTTTGCTTGTGTTATCTTTTGGGGCCACTGCAATAAAAATATCCGCCAAACGTCCAAGCACCATTCCTTGCTGTTGATAGGCTTTATTCCTAGTAGTATGTGCGTCAGCCTGGTCGTCGGTTTCGTATTTGCCATCCAAAAAAAGTTGCTGGTCACATCGTTGCAAAAGTTCGTCGAATTTTTTTTTGTGACTAATTGTCTTTCGATAGTCATCATGAGCAAAGGGCAAAATCGCGCCTATCATCCGTTTTTTTTCTTCAAATTCATTGCCAAATACATCAAGGAAAACTTCAGCTGCAATTTGATCGGCACCATCAGCAAGACCGTTTAACAGGCGGATATGCGTATCAGGAAATTTATTTCCAAAAGCACGAAAAAGCTCGGTAAGCTTTTCTCGGGCCCGCTCCAGTTTTTCGTGACTACGTTTACCGGCGAATGCAAGTGTAATATTGTGAGCGTAATGATTGGCCATAACAAAAGTTTGTTAATAATAAACTTAAACAGGGTGCAATTAATATTCCATATGAGTTACTCGTTTATTAAAGTCTAACAATAGCTTAATACCTAACGTAATTCTGACTTCGTGCGAAGAATAATTTGGATAATTGGCAAACACACTGTTACCTCCCGAAAGTAATCCTGCCGCGCCTGATGGCAAATCATCTGCTATTAATCGGCCAGTAACACGTGGGCTGGCAGCTACCCGGCCAGGCGAAGTTTGTTGTATTATAATGGGTTGTGTGTTACCGTTAGGGTTACCGTTAATAGGCTGCGGTACAAACTGGATATAATCCATATTATACTGACTGTTGATAGAGTATGAACCTGCAATAAATATTACGCCACGTACACTATGCCAAAGGTAGGTTTCATATCCAACAGAAGATGAAACCAAAAACAAGTTGTTCACTTGCGATGAGTTAGCATCTGTATAAGTGTACGCTGTACCATCAGCGCTGGTACCGCTAATAGAGTTTACAATGTATTGGCGGTTTACACTAAGCGGTGTACTAAATATCCCGCCGAAAAGTAACCAAAGGTGATTGGTTTTTGCTAATGAGCCTTCTCTTAATTTTAAATATACGGGGATTTCGAGACGATTAACACTGAAATAGTCTGAAACAAGATCTGAAGATTTATAGGTTGTAGTACTGGAAGAATAATTAATTCCACCAAAGAGCCCCGTTAAGGAGTTTTGCGAAAACAGATCGACACTTATCCCTTCTGAAACATAAGGGTAAAAGTTACCGCCCGAACGAGGATCTTTATAAACAATACTCATCCCCGAAGGATTCACCGTACTTTTCATCATTTGCGGAAGTGCACCTTCTACACCGCCACCGACAGATACTTTTAAATCGCGAAGCGATAGAAAACCAGCTCCATAATTAGGGAGATGATCTGTAGTGTGCTTCTTTTTAAGTATACTGCATGATGCAAATAAAAACACTAACATCAATGCAGACGCATTGATCAAGCTACGAATTTTCATAAAGTGACAGGTTTAATTGTTCTTAAATTTGTTAGGTATTACTTCATCAAGCAGGATTCGCGCCATATTGCGTGTATCGGGATCGGTTTCGTTATTTTTATTTAGGCGCTGAGTTAGTTTACTTGCATAATCTTTTACCTCCGCATTCCATTTATTATCTCTCAGATCTTTGTTAAAGCTACCGTCTGCCAGCAATATCATTAACATTTTAAGGTATTGCCTGGCTGTAAGTTTTGTATAAGGCTCATAGCGTTGCAACGTCCGAAAATATTGAACAGCATATTTCTTATCATCATTATCTAATAAATCTGTTGCTGCTTTAATAGCTGCTGAAGCCTCATCACCATTTGTTTTTTTAATAGTAGTTAAAAGGTTAACTACGGCAGAATTGCCTGGTTTATAAATATTTGCCTGTTGCAGGTGAAATTGGGCACTGTGTAGGTCATTAGCACGGTAAGCTTGCGCTGCCTCGGCCGAATCTGCCCGAAATCCGGAGTCTGATAATAATTTTACAACCTGGCTACTTTTAGCCGCTACAATAACACTGTCCTTATGAGGGAATAGCTGCAAAGACCAACGGTAGTAACTATTGGCATCGTTATAGTTCTTTTGTTTAAAAGCCCGGTCGCCGCTGGCTGCCAGATAAAAAGCGGCATCATTTTTTGCAAGCCTGGCAAATTCGGTATCATTCCTTGAATTAAAATAATCAGCATTTATTTCCCTAATGCACGTATTTATTTTCCGTGTTAAATATGGGTCATTGGGGTAACGGTCGGTAAGGTACAGGTAGTTTTTTAAAGCGTCTTCATAAGCGCCATCTTTATCGGCGTTATCAGCTAATTCTTTCAGTTTAAAAGCTCTCTGATCTTCGCCTGTCACAACAACCAAATTATTGCAGGCAAGATTTCGCCCAAATGATTCATTTTTAAAAAATGCTGCACTAAATACCGCATATATCTTATAATCAGATCTATCGTTTTGTTTTTCAGGAAGTGTAACCATAATCACCTGCTGCGCTGTGTCCCGGCGGCCGGCAAAAAAAATACTTTTATTTACTTCGTATATTGAATAGCGGGCCCCATCAACTGATGATATACAATCAAATAATTGTCCGTCAAGAAACCTCATACTTGCACGTCCACGGTAAGTTTTACGTAGTGTATCCAGGTAGTTTGTTATATTCAAGTTGTCAAGCCCAGCTTCTGTTAATCCGCCGATATCTGTTGCCTGGTTCAAGTCACTATAGCTGGCAAATAAATTGCTTAGTGTATTCTCTATTTTAGCAAGTGTATTTTCATCCGCCGTGCAATAATTTGTCAGGTTTTCTTTGTACGTATTTATTGCAAACATTACCTGTTGCTTCTGTACAACAGTTAAAGATTGCGCGCTTGCGCGAGCAAACAAACAACATACTAAAAAGGCGAAAAGGTAAGGCTTCATAGTTTATTTGATATCAATTTGAACTTTATCCACCGTTATATCTCCTAACAAAGCTTTTAGCGGTGGCTGCCCAAATTTTTTCTGCCTTATCACGTATACAATTCCATGTTTATAGGTGTTATCAGTAATAGTTTTCGGCTTATTAGTTTCAGTTACTATTACTTCACGGTTACTGGTTTCAACAGTATTGTTTTTGGTTACTACCAAATGCTGATAGAACCGGAATACAGCATATAGGGCGTGTTGTTCTTTTCCATCAACCTGGATAATGGTATCTCGTATAATTTTATCAATAGATATATAATCTAATTGCATTAAGCTGTGCCCATACTTTTTGTCTTCAGCCTTGTCATTAATGCGTTTAAGATAAGGCTTAACCTGTTCTTCAAAATCTACCCATTCAGTGCCTTTTTTGGTACGTACATCAATTTTAGACCCGCCCGCAAACATCTCGCCCAGTTCTGTTTCCAGTATATCGCGGGTATCCTTTCTGGTATCTGAAGAGCCTAACCTGCCAAGAAGTTTACAAAACAGATATGCCTGATCCATTGCGGCTTCTTTCACTTTTGCCAACTGCAGAGGGGATAATGCGATTGAATTTTCCTGGGCCATCGTTATATTACTTATCATCAGCGAAGAAATAACGAAGCAGAACAAAATATTTTTTTTCATAAAGGGTTAGGGAGTAGGGTTAGTAATGTATAATTGCTTGATTTTTCCGTCTGCGTAGTAGTGGCAAGAATCAATACGTAAGTTCGTTATGTCTATAGAAGTTAGATCCAGTAAATATTTTTCTGGTTCGTACGGATTATTATTTTGATAAACTTCTGCGCTCTCGGCAAAGTAATGCCCGTTAACATTATTTATCGTTTTGGATATCGTCGTCATGCTAGAATCTTTAAACGAGTGCAATAAAGCAAACTGCCGATGGAGTGCTGCAGTGTCGGGATATCCATTGCCGGGTGGGATTGTTTTTGTATTTGTTGGTTTTAACCAATACCACCCTGCAATTAATAAAAAAGCAATTGCCGTGCAAATCAGCGCGATCTTAATTCGCGAAAGTGGGGGATTTGAAAGTGCAGCGTTAATATTTTCTTCAACAACTTTACCTCCGTCCCGCCGATCTTCATCATCTTGTTCGATTTCCGGACGAGGTATTGCATTAATACTGTCAGCTAGCTTTACAACGGCATTTCTAACACTAAGCGCAACTTCGTCAAATTTTGGATTTGCGAATGGCAATGGATCACCAAGCTTATTCTCTTCCGAAACATTGTAGAAAGCCTTGAAACCTTCTGTAGGTTCAAATTCAGGCGGCCATTTATTAATTGGTATATTATTTAGCAATATGTGAATAATGCGAAGATTGTCGTCTACGTGCAAACCACCTACAAAGTCTTTTTGAGCTTTTTCACCAAATACCTCGCGCTCTTTTTTACAATAGTCGGATCGCAGGTAAGATGGCGAATCAAAGCAAATAAGTATTGCAGAGTCGCGAATACCTTTTTCTATTTTACTGTTAAAGGTTGTATTGCCGGCTATTTTTGACGAATCATACCATATTCGCAGCCCCTCATTTTCTCCGGTATGCTGGCCTAGCGCATCACGAAGTGTTGATACAAATTTACCAACCCAACCGTTAACAGTTTTGTTATCATTGTGAGCATAGCTGATAAAAATATCATACTTAAATCCGGGGATAAGGGACATGGTTACAGTAATATTGTTTAGATATCGGTCTAAGTTAAGCAAGACATTTGATTTTGCAAAGAGTAATGTCAATGTTTCCATCCCCACAGGGTCTCCGCAGGGCCCCTGCGATTTGAAGCTTACGCCATCACTTTACAGTCCTTATTGCTAACAATATTTTCTATCTGGTTCAGCTGCTCGGCGGTTAGCTGTTTCAAATTTGCTTGTGGTGTTCATAATAATTAGTAAACAGGGTTAACGTATGTTAGTCCAATTTTTAAACTAAATTATTGATTATTAAATAGTTAACTAAAGTTAAGGTTGAAATATGTTAAGTTGTGTTAACCCTGTAAGCACTGATAACACATCGGCAATAAACAAAAAAGCTCAACCTTAACGGTTGAACTTTAAGTGGAGCCGGAGGGAGTCCAACCTATGTTATTTTAAAATAATAGATATTAGTTAAGAGCCTCACTTTTGTATATAATTAGCTACTTTATGCTTGCTAAATTCATAATCTTGATTTTGGCCTGATCTAACATTTTTAGACCTAACTTCAGGTTTTGTGTAGTTCTGCTTATTACCACTGCGCTTTCAATTAAAGAGATGATCTCCCAGGCAACATCCTCTTCTTGAACGTTGTGTTTAAATTCACTTTTCAATTTGCCTTTTTTTATTGTATCAGATAAATCTTGCTTCCAAAGTAAAAGGGCTTTAGCTACACGTAACCTCATTTCTTCATTAGAGTTACCAATTGTGCCAGCAGCTTTAAAAATTGGACAACCATCCCCTATAAAAGGTGATTCAATTGTAGGATAATATGTCTCAATATGCTTCAATAGCTTTTTTTTACAAGAATAGTACGGCTTTATATTTTGATTAATTTTAATTCTTTTAAGCTCTAAATTGTAATCAAGTGCAGCTACCGCTAAAGATGTTTTATTGTCGAAATGCTGGTATATAATTGTTTTACTCTGCTGAGATGCTTTTTCCAATTCCGATATCGGCACGGATAAATATCCTTTTTCATGCAATAAAGGAGCACATAAACGAATAATTTTCTTTTTTGTATCGGTTTTTATCATTTCACCCCGGGGCATTATGTTATTACAGTTGACGATGGGCATCAAATGAGATTGCTGTTTACCTGATGCTGTTCTTTCCATAAATGACATTATTTTGTTGCAGCAATTTGTTGTAAATCATCATCAAAATGATTGCGTAATTTACATTGGTTATCAAATATCATTGTTGAACCGTTCTTTGGTGTATATGGAGTCCATGCAGGCAACAATCCTGCAACATTCGGATTTCCTGACCTGGCAAAATTAATCCATGCACCACTCACCTTATTCGCAAGTGCGTAGGCTTCTTTTGATCCGCCGGTCATCTCTTCAGTTCGGCTGATATTGTTAAAGACAAAAGGTATTTCCATACAATGCATAGCTTTGTATGTACCGTCATTCACCGGAGATTGCCAGGCAAAAAGGTACATATATACTGGGGCCACGCTCGCGGTAACCTTGGCATTTGCAAAACGAATTGCACCCGGTCGGCCGCGCAGGTCTATATCAATAAAATCAGCTGGCTTTGTTGTATTGGGATATGCTTTTTTAACTGCGGCAATATAGGCATCAGCTCTATCCCCGTATTGCTTTTGGATCTGGCTTTTTACGACATCCATAGTTAAATTTGGTGGATCCGGCGTAAATGGAGACATCTCATTTTTTGTAGTTCCAACCATTAAAGGAACATTTTTTGATAAAGCTAAGGCCGCCTGGTCAGTAGGTTGATAAGGGAAGAAATAACCATCAAAAGTTGGCCCCCAGCCTAAATTACCTGCTTCTTTCCCTTCTGCACGCAATACAGCAGTTGCTTTTCTTACGGCTACTTTAGCTGCTGCATTTAATCGCTCATAAGGTATTTTTTGTAATGAATCAACTTGTGATGGCTGTAGTTTTAATTCTTCTAATAACGCCGCACCAACTCTTTGCGACATTGCTTTTGTTTTATAGTTATTTGCCGAACTGCCACTTTCAACAATAGCTTTACCAAACAGGCCTTTTGCGGTTGGTGCGTTCAACATTGCTATTACTTTACCACCGCCACCGGACTGACCAAAAATGGTCACATTATTAGGATCTCCACCAAATTGCGTAATATTAGCTTTCACCCATTGTAAAGCAGCTACTAAATCCATTAAACCCACATTCGCCGACCCTTTATATTTTTCGCCGTAAGTCGAAAGATCTAAAAACCCCAAAACATTTAAACGATGATTTACCGTAACAACAACAACGTCTCCTTTACGGGCAAGGTTTTCACCGTCATATCCGGGTTGTTCAATTGATGACCCATTTGTAAAACCACCGCCATGGAACCATACCATCACTGGTCGCTTTTTTCCATCATTTATCTTTTGTGTCCAAACATTCAAATTTTGGCAGTGCTCATTATTATAGCCAAAATCATGTTGAAATGGGAATTCAAACCTGTCATTAACGGTAATAGTTGGATCTGTAGGCGATACAGGGCCATAAGCCAATGAGCTACGAACACCTTCCCAATGTGCCGGCTTTACAGGCTCCATAAAACGATCAGCATCTGCATATGGTATGCCTTTATATGTAAAGATGCCGTGATGTATGTAGCCTCTCAGAGCTCCGCTTTCTGTTTTCACCACAGCAATATTGCTACCCGCCATTAGCGGACTGATATTAGTTTGACTAAAGGCTATTATTGGAGACAGAGTCACGCTTAATATAAGGCATATAAGCCACTTCATTTTCATGTTGGTTTTCATTAATAATTAATTTCAGTTGGTTATTTGTTTGCGGTCTAACATGCGCTAAACAAATCTTAATTAGCTCAGGACTAAATTAAGCGCAGGATCACTTAACGGTTACCTGCGCTTATTTACAAGGTTTAATCATTTTATTTATTAACAAGGGCGGTTTGAGGCCAGGCTGAATTTAGTTCATGTACCTCTAATTTTTTGACAATGAATTTGCGCACGGTTGCAGCACCATTACTACCTCCGCCACCACCTCTATTTCCGGCTTGTTGAATTGCGGCTTCAATTTTACCTGTCTTTGTTCCTTTAAACTCGGTAACGTAATACAACTCTCCATCGTTTACATATACCTCCAGCATATTTTTATCCAATATTGCTTCAATTTTAAAAAGATCAGTATTGCTGCTAACATATCTAACGGGTGTGATAGCAGGTATTGACGCTGTATTTCCAAATCCATTATTAGCAGGCGCTGCGCTAGCGGCTGCTACGGCTGGTGGAGGAATGGCCGTAAATTGCCATTCGTTATCATAGGTAAAGCTATACCCCATAATATTTAGTGAAAGTGGGGCATCGCCTTTTTCAAATTCTGCTATCACATGTATGGCGGCTTCCGGGTCAACTGATACAGTAACCGGTGCATCGGCGGTAACCACTTTGTTTTCAACAACCTGGTTGCTTTTATGCAATGAAGCAATTTCTTTAATTGGTGTAGGACATAAGCGAATACCATCAAAAGCAGTTTTCAATTTTAATTCATTGGGAAAAAGCATAGTTTGTGTAAATGGCGCTCCGGGATAGTTATAATTTCCCCATCCAATTTGCACGCGTCTGCTGTCGGGCATATTGTTTATAGTTTGTGCGGCATAATAGTAACGTCCACCAAATACGTAATCTTTCTCTTGTTGATCAACCTTAAAGTGTTTTCCATCAAACTCTCCCAGCATATACCTGCCATTGGCATCAGACATTACCCACTTTTTTTGATTGGTTCCCTGAATGGGCAATTCATAAAAATCCGGGCATTCAAAAAACCCAGGAACACCCGACTGAAATGTCCAGTTCTTCATATCCGGGGAGGTAAAGATCAGGTTTTGACGAACAGAAGCTTCCTGGCCCAGGCTCATTTTTTTGGGTTGCCCGGCATCCCATGCAACCAATACCCAATAATTGCCCGGTGCATACCATAAAATTTTAGGATCGCGCCCCTGAACTGCGTGTTTGATTATCGGATTGCCCGCGTAGTCCTCAAAAGTTTGCCCATTATCGTAACTCATTTTTATGCATTCACCGCGGCCCGTACTTGTATAGAAGGCAATCAAAGGGTCAATACCATTTTTTCTAAAGCCGGAAGTATTTTTGGGATCATAAGTTGCAGATCCTGAAAATGCAAGATCTCCCCGGCCACTTTCTACTCCTGTGCCCAAAAAAGGATAAATCGCTTCTCTTTGTTGTACCCAATGTATCATATCCTTGCTTACGGCGTGTCCCCAATGTTGATTTCCCCCATCAATGCCATAAGGATTGTGCTGATAGAACATATGATACTCGTTGTTGTAATATACCAAGCCGTTAGGGTCATTTATGTGCCCTCTTTGAGAGCTAAAATGAACCTGTGGCCTATCTGCCTCTTTATACACACCTTCTTGCCCGGGGTATTTTGTGTCTGCAAACACCATATTCAGGGCTTTTTCATTTAATGCAGGCGGGGAAGCATTAACAGCGGCATTTGCACCGCCCCTGCCGCCTTGTTGCGCATTTTCAATTTCAAATGTGATTGCCTTACCTTGATAACCAGAGACATCATAAAATGTCCAAAAAGTTGGGTTATCTGATAGACGTACATTCGACATTTCTACCGGCTTACCATCAAATTTGATCCGCATTCTTACAGAAGAAGATGATGGATTAACGGGTATATTCAAATAGGTCTGGCCTTTTTTTATTTCAATAACCTTGCTTTTTATATCAGCAGGGGGCTGATTCGCGGGCGCTGTCTGCGCGATCGTTTTAGCCGTTAGGCCACACATAAATGAAAGAATGATTAAATACTTCATGATTGAAATTTTTGATTGAATAAATTTACAGGATTTAATATCCAGGGTTCTGTATATATACGCCCTGTGGCACTAAGTTAATTTGAGCCTGGGGAATAGGTAAATACTCATCGCGCCCTTTAGTGAATGCCGCTGAAGCAAGGAAAGTGTGCCTTGTTTTTTCTACAGCTATATATGCATTCAACGTTTCTGCCGCTATACCCCAGCGAACCAAATCGAAAAAGCGCGGGCTTTCCATTGCAAACTCAAGACGTCTTTCCCATTGCAAGGCTAAAAACGCATTTGCTTGTGTCCAATTTATATTCACACCGTCCTGGTAGGTGGCGATGTTATAATTAGAAATATTATTGCCGTTTGCATCCTTTAACCAAGTTGTATTTGCTGCCCTGGTTCTAATTTGATTAATAATTGGTAATGCCGCTGCTTGTTGCCCCATTTGAATTAAGGCTTCAGCTTTCATCAGCAACACATCGTCAAACCTCAATATATCTATATTTTGTGAACTTCCAAAGTATGCCCCAACTTTTACAACATTTGCAGGTAATTGACATTCTTTCATGGCTACAAAGTTTCCATAAACTCCCGGGGTACGTGACCATGATGTGGTTACAACAAATGAGGGATTATATTTGAAAGGGTGAGAAGGTATACCAACTGTGTGATCCAGCCTTGGATCAACTGTACTAGTTTGAAAATCTGCGGGGTTTACCAATGAGGTATTATTAAAGGTAGTGAACATCGGCAGTCCGTTTTGCGTCTTAAACGCATTAACCATGTTTTGACTTGGATTGTGAAA
>Ga0206854_1087_pt1 | contig 26281 bp, 30 predicted proteins | sample Alteio_BWOrgCont_50_FD_152870 | JGI IMG/M metagenome (GOLD analysis project Ga0206854, IMG submission 152870) | Enriched cells from forest soil in Barre Woods Harvard Forest LTER site, Petersham, Massachusetts, United States -... | ecosystem: Environmental > Terrestrial > Soil > Temperate forest >...
GCGCGGCCGACGACGGCGGTGGTGGTGATGTCGTACCAGATGGCGGCGGGATCGTTGGCTACTTTTGCCCAGATGTCGATGAGGACGAAATCGCCGGCCTTGATGGTGCGGGAGGATTCGCGGGTGGGTTCGTAGTGTGAGTCGGCGGAGTTAGGGCCGGCGGAGCAGTTGGGGCCGTGGTCGGTGAAGAGGCCGGCGGCGGCGATGCCGCGCTGCAGGAATTCGACGACGGAAAATTCGTCGGTTGAGCCATTATTTTTTGTGGAGTCGAAGATGAGCTGCCAGCCGGCGCGAAGAACTTCATCAAGTTTTTTCTGCGCCGCGAAGTGGGATTCGATCTGAGCTTCGGTGAGGACGGCTTCGAAGATGCTGACAAGGTCGGCGGAGCTGACGATGTCTTTGCCGAAGGCGCGCAGGAGTTCGACAGTGCCCGCGTCGACCATGGAGACGTACATGATGGCGTTGCGCGGCGAGTATTGCATCGCGATTTTTTTTGAGCTTTCGGTCATGGCGGCAAGCTCGGCTTCGAGCTCCTGCCAGGAGGAATAGGCGCGCTTGATGCCGGGGAGCGAATCGAGCTTGCCGGACTCGATGCGGTGGACGAGGCGGCGCGGCTCTCCGGTTGCGGGGATGAAGTAATACCAGCGGCGCGAGACGAAGCTGTTTTCGTCGAGGCCGAGAATGCGATAGGCGATGGGGTCGCGGTGGTGGTGGTCGTAAAAGAGCCAGCCGTCAAGGTGCTGGTCGCGAATGGCGGATTGGATTTGTTCGAGGCGCGAAGAAGTCATCGAGGATGATTGTAGCTGCGCAGAGCTACGGCTGCAGGCGCTTCAGGTAGTCGCAGCCAAATGAAAAACCGCTGTCGCAGGCCTTCTTATAGAGGCTTGCGGCTTTCGCACGATCTTTGGTGACGCCGATACCTCTTTCGTACATGATTCCTAAATCGATGCAGCCGTGCATATCACCAGCATCGCAGGCACTGCTGAAAAGAGCCTGAGCCTTAGCATTGTCCTGCGGGACGCCGTTCCCTTCTCCGTACATCTCTCCAAGGTCGCTGCAGGCTGGAGCATACTTTGCGTCGCAAGCCTTGCGGTAGAGGGTTACTGCCTGAGCGAAGTCCTTAGTGACACCATTGCCGAGGTCATACATTGAACCCAGGCTGTCACAGCTTTCCATCTCGCCGGCGTCGCAGGCTTTGCGGAAGAAGTTTGCACCCTGCACATCATCAGCGGTGACCCCTACGCCGTGTGTATACATAGCGCCCAGGTTATTGCAGCTCAGAGAATCACCAGCGTCACAAGCCTTGCGAAAGAAGGCGACGGCCTGTGGGATGTCCTTAGGGACACCCTGGCCTTGAAAATACATATTCGCGAGGTTGTTGCAGCCAGCGGGTTCACCGCCCTCGCAAGCCTTGCGAAAGAGCGCTGCGGCCTGGTTATAGTCTGTGACGACACTCAGACCGTGTTTGTACATCATACCGAGGGAGGTGCAGCCTCGCATTTCGCCGCCGTTGCATGCGGACTTTATCAGAGGAAATGCAGCTTCATACTTCTGCTCTTGAATGAGCTGATCTCCGCGATCGTAGTCAGAGGTCGCGGATTGGTTTTGAGATGCGACGGGCTGCATCTGCGCGCGCGCAATAAAGAGACTTGCAGGCAGGAACAGCGTTGCAGCTAACGCCGAAATATATGTACGAGACATCGCAGATGATTGTAGCTGCGCGCCTTCATCCGATGCATTTGTGGTTGAAAGGTATGGGCAGGAGTGCGGCTGCAGGTGTGGTGGCAGGTCCTTCGACTGCGCTGCTCGCGCAGCTACGCTCAGGATGACAAGTTCAGTAAAGTTATCGGGCTGCGATTAAGGCGGCGATGCGGGCTTTTTGCGCGTGGGCTTCGGGTGGAACGATGCCGTCGCCTTTTTTGAAGGTGCGTTTGACGGCGAGAGCGGAGGTGAAGGCGAGGGCCTTGGCGCGATCGGCCACGGGGTGCGTGCCGGGGATGGCGGGTTTGAAGCCGGCGCGGCGGAGATAGTAATTCGCCTTGTAGAGATTGGCGATTTCGCTATCGTGAAACTGGAAATTCACGTTGAGCGTGATGGAGACGTCGTCGCCGTTCTTGAGCCAGTGCGGCGTGTTGACGGGGATGTGAACGCCGGTGCCGGGTGTCATGTCGTAGACGAGAGCGCGATCCTGGAACTGCGGCTTGTACTCGGAGGCGTGATTGTCGACGGTGTAGAAACGCTCGAGCTCGGGCTCGGGGACGACGTCTTTGTCGGCGCGGTCGAAGAGGTTGATGGTTTTGTTGCCGCGGATCTGGAAGATCCAACTGCACTCGCGGTCGATGTGGTATTCGGTGACGCGGTGGGGCGAGGTGATGAAGACGATGGCTTCAAACCATTTAATTTTCTTGAGGAGCTGGCGGCCTTTTTCGCCGGCGAGCGAGAGTGCGTCGCAGACGGCGGCTTCCATCACTTCGCGGTAGCCGTCTTCGCGCTCGATGTGTTTGAGGATGCACCAGGCTTCGGCGCTTTCGATCTTGCGGACGAGCTCGACAACAGCGGCACGCTCTTCTTCGGGGCGGTTGTAGTTGGGCTTGGTGCCGGCTTCGATGGCGCCCTCGTTGAAGTAGGCATCGCCACCGCTCATGTGCGGATTGCGGCGAGCGGCTACGCGCTGGGCGAGTTCGACCAGCTTGTCGAGCTGAAAGAGTGGATGGCCGGCGAGGCGGTGCGTGATTTCGTAAGGCAGGACGTTGAGGTCACGCTGGAAGATAGTGCGATCGCACTGCATTACCTGTTCGGCTGTGGCGGCCATGGTGGCCATAGGAATTCCTCCGCGTAATTCGGGCGTAAAGCTACGCTCCCACGTTCGCAGCAAAGGCGTGAGGCCGACATCCCCTGAAAGTCCGCTCCATGCCCAAAGCGTAATTCCGCTGGAGTTACCGTAGTTTTTTCAGGGGAGTGCGGACGCTATATTGAGGGGAGGAGAATTCACATGCAGCCAAAAGTTGGCGACACGATTGAGAATTTCACGCTGAAGGACCAGGACGGCAATGATGTAAGCCTGACGGATTTCAAAGGCAAGCCGGTGGTGATGTTCTTTTACCCGCGCGCGGATACGCCGGGATGCACGATTGAGGCGTGCGGATTTCGCGACCACTTCAAGAAGCTGCAGAAGGCCGGCGTGGTGGTGCTGGGGGTTTCGCGCGATACGGTGAAGGCGCAGAAAAAATTCGCGGAGAAGTATGACCTGAACTATCCGCTGCTTGCCGATGACGAGATGACGCTGATCAAGCGCTTCGATCTGTTGCGGAACAAGACGATGTACGGCAAGCCGGTGACGGGCGTGGAGCGGACAACTTTTTTAATCGGGCCGAACCGCAAGCTGCTGCACGTCTTCCATAATGTGAAGCCGGAAGGACATGCAGAAGAGGTGCTGGCGCTGCTGAAGGGCAAGGAGTAAGGAGTAGAGAGTAAGGAGTAGAAGAGGCAAGGACGCTTAATGCGGTTGTGGCTGGCCGTTGTTGATGGGGCGTGAGGTGGTGTTGGGCGGCGTGACCGGCTGAGCGGGCTGGGTATTGGAGCCCGAATTATTGCTGTCCGTCTCGTTCGTTCCATTGTTGCCGCGATTCTCTTCCGCCTGAAGACGCGGAGAGGAGCCGGCCGGCGGTGGGCCTCCGGGGGCAACACCATTCACTGCGCCGGGCGAGGTTGCGGTATTTTTCGGAGGTGCTGTCGCCGCAGTGGGCGACGGCAGCACGTGGAAGGTGAGCGGCGCGCCGTGCGGCAGGCCAGCATCGGTGCCGAGTGCGGGGGCAGCATCGGCAACATCGCGATGACCGGGTTTGCCGCGGAAGGTGAGCGTGTCCGTGTAAGCATGCACGCCGCCGATGCTTTCAAGCTGCAGGCTGAATTCGCCGACAGCGTCGAGCTTGCCGGCGGGCACAGTGGCGACGACAGTGAGGTCAACCGGGGTGCCGGCAGGGAGAGTTTTGCCGTGCGCGGAGACAGCAGCGGTGAGTTTGGCGTGAACGGTCTGGCCATTTTTCAGCTTGCCGGAGTCGATGGCCTCATTCAGGGCGATGGGAAGGGCAGTGTGCGGCGAGACCCAGACATCGCCGGGTTTGTGCTCGGGAATGGGGCTGGACTGCATGGCATCGTCGACCACGGGCGCTTTAGGCGCGGGCTTCAACGGGCTGGATTGTGCGGCGGAATCTGTCGCCGGGGTTTCAATGGTTTTCTGCGCTAGTGCTCCGGCTGCGGCGAAGAACAGGCAAATCATCGCCATCGCGGTGCGTCGTAGCATTGTTTGAATCGTCACTATCGGTCTCATCTTTCTACGCAAATTTGCGCCTTACCTGGTGCCGGTTCCGGTTCCTGCCTCCGCACTACACTCAAGACGCAAGTAACCTATTGTTTAGATGCACGCAACGCTCACCACCGCACTTTCTCTTTCCGGGGCCGTGGCCACGGCCGGCGCCCTGGTAACCCATGCCGCGCTGGGGCCGGAATCGCAGCTTTTTGGGCGAACGGTGATTGCCGGGTGGAATCCTGCGGAAGTGGCCTTTACTTATGACGATGGGCCGAATCCGGCGGCTACCCCGCAACTGCTGGAGGTGCTGGCCCGGTACAACGCTCGCGCCACATTTTTCATGATCGGCGAGCATGTCCGGGTGTATCCGGAGCTGGTGCGGGCGGTGCATGCGGCGGGACACCTGATCGGCAACCATACGATGACGCATCCGTGGCTGGCATGGCAGCCGGCGCGGGTGATTCGCGAAGAACTGAGTGGTTGTTCCAAACTGATTGAAGACCTGATTGGAGAGCCGGTACGGTTTTTGCGGCCTCCGCATGGAGCGCGACGGCCGGCGGTGATGCGCATTGCACGAGCGATGGGCATGAAGACCGTGCAATGGAATGTCATGGCGCAGGATTGGAAGCCGATCGATGCGGAACGGATTTTGAAGCATGTTGACGATGGGTTGCGGCGGACGAAACGCTGGCATCGCGGATCGAACATTCTGCTGCACGATGGGCACCAGAGCGATCCAGATGCGAACCGCTCGGGCACGATTGCGGTGACGGCAGCGCTGCTGGAAAGGTTTGCAGCGATGAAGAAGCGCATAGTGACAGTGGATGAGTGGAGCTAGACCTGGATCTTTAGATGAGCAAGTGAGGTGGGATCACAGCAGCGAGAGGCGCTTACTTGGAGAGCTTGCCGGTCAGAAAGAGATCGATGGTTACGTCGTTGCTGGCCTTCCAGATTAAGAAGCTGGGATTTTTGAGTCCCCACTGGACATAGGGAACGACAAAGTGAGCCTTGGCGGTTGCGCTGGCGCCATCCAGATGGACGAGCATGGGGATGGTGATTTCATGAGGCATGCCCAGCAGAGTAAAGATTCCTGTCACCTGAATCGTTGAGTCGCCGGAGGGAGCGATGACGCCGACGTAGGTCCTGGGCTCAAAAGAAACGGTCGAATGCTGCTGGACTTGCAGGATGTCCTTGTACATCTTTTTATCGCGGCTGTCGTTTCCGGTCTTGCCGCTGGCGGCAAGGACAACTACTGAACCCGACATCTTAGGCGTGCCGCGGTCAAAATCGATCGAACCTGACTGGATGTGAAAGGCGCCGCTGACCAGCTCGTGGGTTGTTTGGAGCGTCATTTTTACTTCGCTGGCATCAGGATTGACGACGAAGGCCTGATGTTGCGCAAGCGCTGCGGGAGTGAGTAAGAGAGCGAGTGTGAGGGGCGCGAATAGTTTCATGGAGAATTTCCCGGCAGAGGATTATCAGGCGCGGCGGGAGGTGAGCTCGCGCCAGTTGAGGCCAAGGTCGACAAGAAGAAGAGATGCCAGCGTGAAGGCGATGACTCCGACAGCGGAGAAGGTGTCGCCGAGATGGCTCCAATAACGAGGCCAGAGATTGAGAATGCGGCTGGAGACAAAAGTAAAAGTGACGGCGTAGGAACGCGCCATCCACTGGCGGTGCTGAGCGATCTGGCGATTGCGCGCCGTGATGAGTGCGGCGACAGTGCAGACAATCCAGGCAGCGGCCTGCATCGATGTTCCCGGCAAGCCGGGGCGGCCGGTGGCGAGAGCGATCCCGGTGAATGCACCGACAAAAACGGAAATGACATAGATGCGGCCGAGCACGCGATGGAGCTGGAGATAACGCCGGCGAATCCGTGAAGAGAAATTAATGGGGCCGATCAGGAGAGCGAGGGTTCCGGCAAGTGTATGCGGGATGAGGAGATGCCGGTCGGCGATGACTTGCAGACGGTAGGCGTGGTACATGGGGTAGTCGGCGAAGAGAAATACTTCCGAGGTGATGAAGACAAAAAGAACGGTGAGACCGAGGGTGATCCAGAGACCCGTCTTGAATTTGGAACGTCCTGAATCGAGGGGGAGCGGCGTGGAAGTAGCCATTAAATGCCTTCGAGGGTTGGACGCTGCGAGTCGCAAAAAGGAAGTGGTGCGCCCGAGAAGATTCGAACTTCTGACCTACAGCTTCGGAGGCTGCCGCTCTATCCAGCTGAGCTACGGGCGCTTGGTTCTAGGTTAGCAGAATCGGGCTGTAACCCGGCACTGTGACACAGGCTGCATCGAGATGAAGTATGCTGCTGTTGCTATGAAAACTCTTGCTAAAGCGCTCTCCGTCTTCGCCCTCACTCTAACCGTTGCTGCCGGCGCGCAGAAGCCACCGGCATCGCCGCCCGCGCAGGCAGATGTGACGCTTGCAGGCAAAGCGATCTCAGTGAAATACAGCTCGCCGCAAATGCGCGGGCGCAAAATTATGGGTGGCCTTGTTCCTTACGGAGAGGTGTGGCGGACAGGCGCGAACTCGGCGACAACGATTGTGACGCCGGTGGATTTGATGATTGGCTCGCTGCATGTGCCGGCTGGGACGTACACGCTGTTCACGCTTCCGGCGGCTGATCATGCGTGGCAGTTCATCGTGAGCAAGAAGACAGGCGAATGGGGCATTCCGTATCCGGAAGGCAACGACCTGGGGCGGACGGAGATGAAGGGTGGCAAGCTGCCTGCGCCGCAGGAGGGTATGTCGATTACGTTTGAGCACACAACGGGGAACTCGACTGAGCTGCACGTGAAGTGGGAGACGACGGACGAGTGGGTGAAGATCTCGGCGATGTAAGTGCAGACAGTAGACAGTAGTGAGTAGACAGTAAACGGCCCGCCTTATAGCGGGCCGTTTGGTTTGTACTCACCACTCCTTCGCGGCGGTATCCGGAGTGAGCGAAGTGCCTGCGGCGGGGGCTTTCCAGCGAAGGATGGGTTTGCGGGCGGCGGTGGTTTCGTCCAACCGCTGGATGCGCGTGTTGTGCGGAGCGGTTTGGACCAGCTCGGGATTTTGTTCGGCTTCGTGAGCGATTTGCTTGAGCGCGTCAATGAGCAGGTCGAGTTCTTCGCGCGACTCGCTCTCGGTGGGTTCGATCATCATCGCGCCGGCAACGACCAGCGGGAAGCTGACCGTGTAGGCGTGGAAGCCGTAGTCGATGAGGCGCTTGCCCATGTCGCCGGTCTTGACGCCATGTTTGGCTTGCAGCTTGTCCGAGAAGACGACCTCGTGCAGCGAGGGCGCCTTGTAGGGAAGGTCGAAGGTGTCCATGAGTTTGGCGCGGATGTAGTTGGCGTTGAGCACGGCGTCTTCGGTGGTCTGGCGCAGGCCATCCGGCCCGTTGGCGAGAATGTACGCAAGCGCGCGGATGAACATTCCAAAGTTGCCGTACCACGCGCGCACGCGACCGACGGATTGCGGGCGGTTGTAATCGAGCGCGAGTGAGCCGTCGGGGTTTGTTTTTACAACGGGCGTGGGCAGGAACTGCTCGAGGATTTTCTTGCAGGCAACAGGGCCGCTGCCCGGGCCGCCGCCGCCGTGCGGAGTGGAGAACGTCTTGTGCAGGTTGAGGTGCATGACGTCGACACCGAAATCGCCGGGGCGGGTTTTGCCGCAGAGCGCGTTCATATTGGCGCCATCCATATAAAGCAGCGCGCCCTTGGCGTGCAGGATGTCGGCGATCTTGTGGATCTCGCTCTCGAAGACGCCGATGGTGGAGGGGTTGGTGAGCATCAGAGCGGCGACATCGTCATCGACGAGGCGCGTGAGTTCGGCGATATCGACCATGCCCTGCGCGTTGGATTTGAGATTGGCGACCTGATAGCCGCAGATGGCCGCGGTTGCGGGATTGGTGCCGTGCGCGGAATCGGGGATGAGGATCTTTTTGCGCGGATTGCCATTAGCCTGATGGAAGGCGCGAGCGAGGAGGATGCCGGTGAACTCGCCCTGCGCTCCGGCAGCGGGCTGGAGGGTAATTGTGTCCATGCCGGTGATTTCGATGAGGCATTCGCTGAGCAGCTTCATGATGCCGAGCGCGCCCTGCGAGAGCGATTCGGGCTGGTAGGGATGGGCTTCGGCGAGGCCTTCGAGGCGGGCAACGGCCTCGTTAATACGCGGGTTGTACTTCATCGTGCACGAGCCGAGTGGATACATGCCGAGGTCGATGGCGTAATTCCAAGTCGATAGTCGGGTGAAGTGGCGGATGATTTCGATCTCGGAGAGCTCGGGCATGACGCCGAGCGAGTCGGTGCGGACGGCGTCGCCGAGGAGCGCGGCGGCGTCGACCGCGGGCACGTCAAGCTGGGCGAGGCGATAGCCCTTCTTGCCGGGCGAAGACTTCTCAAACATCAGGTCTTCGTTCTGGTTGACGTGGGTGGTTGCCTTGATGGGTGTGCCGATGAATTTATCTGACATACATAAACCTCAAAAAACTAATAATGGTTCGCCAGCATTGCCAGTCGAAAACTGACCGGCTTCTGGACCTTCATAATCTTCATCACGGAGCGAAGTCCGAAAGATGACTCCGTTTTCAAACTCAATCTCAAGAGCCACACCGGACTCAAGCAATGCAGATTTCGCAGGTTCTCCGATTTGAGAACACATAACATCGCGATACCCAGGTTCTCCGTAAGCGTAAGAACCTTCCGCAAGCGGTGATCCAGCTGGCACAAAAAGCTCTGGCCAGTGGTAAAGCGTCAATCCAGGACCATTAAAGTCGAGTTGCACGTAGCCCTGCACAAAGGTGACAGAACTCAACTCTTCGCCTTCGATGGCACTGATGTCCATAAATCCTCAAGAACAAGCAACTCAAAAGCTTTGAACGCAAAGTACGCAATGGAAAAACGCAAAGGGCGCAAAGTTTAAAGCGATGCGGCGGCGGAATCCATTTGCGACTTCGTGGTTAATTCTGTGGCGCACCAGAGAGCGGCGTTGTCGCCGAGTTCGGGATAATTCTTGCTGAGCGCGAGGCCACCGATGATGTGGGACTTGAGAAGTTTGGCGTTGGCGGCTTCAGCGGAAGCAGGGAGCGCGACGGCGAACTCGTTGAAGGTGGGGCCGGTGAAGAGTGGCTTGGCTCCGGCTTTTTCCAGCAGGCCGCGCAGGTAGGCAGCCTTGGCGAGATTATGCTCGGCGAGCTCGCGCAGGCCCTGCTTGCCGTAGACCGTCATAAAGATGGTGACCATCAGCGCGACGAGCGCCTGGTTGGTGCAGATGTTGCTGGTGGCCTTCTCGCGGCGGATGTGCTGCTCGCGCGTGGAGAGCGTGAGGACGAAGCCGCGCTTTCCGTTCTTGTCCTTGGTTTCGCCGACGAGGCGGCCGGGCATCTGGCGGAGGAATTTTTCGTGGCAGGCAATGACACCGCAATACGGGCCACCATAGCCGACGGGAACGCCGAAAGACTGAGCCTCGATAGAAACGATGTCAGCCTCGGCAGGAGGCTTGACGATGCCGAGCGACACGGCTTCTGCAATAGACACGATGAGCAGCGCGCCTTTTTTGTGCGCGATCTCGGCAATGGCGGCGACGTCTTCAATGACTCCGAAGAAGTTGGGCGACTGAATGAGAACACAGGCGGTCTGATCGGTGATGGCAGCGTCGAGTGCGGCAAGGTCGAGGCGGCCGGATTTTTTGTCGTAGCCGGATTCGGTGACAGGAATTTGCTGATGCTGCGTGACGGTCTTGAGGACTTCGCGATACTCGGGATGAACGGTGGTGGCGACAACTGCGCCCTGGCGGCCGGTGACTCGGCAGGCCATGAGGATAGCTTCCGCGGAACCGGTTGAGCCGTCGTACATGCTGGCGTTGGCGATCTCCATGCCGGTGAGCTCGCAGATCATGGTCTGGAACTCGAACATGGCCTGCAGCGTGCCCTGCGCGATTTCGGGCTGGTAGGGCGTGTAGCTGGTGAGGAATTCGCCACGCTGCACGAGTGAATCGATGATGACGGGGCGATAGTGGCGATAGGCGCCGGCGCCGAGGAAGCTGGCGTAGCGCGGACCGTTTTCGATTTTCGCGGCGTCGCCGTCGGCGATGTTGGCGGCGTAAGCGCGGAAGCGGTCGAGGATTTCGCTCTCGGAATGCTGGCGCGGGATTTTGAGATCTTCGCTGAGACGGTACTCGGCGGGAATGGTCTCGAAAAGATTTTCGATGGAAGCGACGCCGATTTCGGCGAGCATGGCTTCGCGATCGGCAGGAGATTTAGGTAAGTAGCGCATGGTTTAGAGGTTCCGCAACTCGATAATGTTTTGGCCGATGTTGCCGGCGATTAAAACTAAGCCAAGAATGATGCAGATGATTCGGCTGACTGGAACTGGACGGATGCCGCGATATCGCTTGGCTAACAACCCCCACAACACAATGGGCAGACCAAGAACGTAGCCTGTGAAGTCGATGCTGAAGTGCAGCTCGCCGTTCATGTGTACCTAGTGGCCGGTTTCTTCGCTCACAAACTTTTCGTAGTCGGCGGCGGAGAGCAGGCCGCCGGCTTCGTCGGCGCTTTTGACGGCGACCTTGATGATCCAGGTGCCGTTGGCGTCGGCGTTGAGGGCCTCGGGCGCGTTGTTGAGCGCTTCGTTGACGGCGGTGACGGCGCCGGTGACGGGCGAGTAGAGATCGCTGACGGCCTTCACGCTTTCGACCGAGCCGAAGGTCGAGCCGGCTTCAATTTCCTGGCCGACTTTGGGCAGCTCGATGAAGACGATGTCGCCGAGCGAGCTTTGGGCGTAGTCAGTGATGCCGACGGTGGCGTTGTCGCCCTCTAAGAGCAGCCATTCGTGGGATTTGGCGTAGCGGTAGTTTTCGGGATAGCTCATGGGGATATTGTAGAGCGTTCTGCATATTGGATTTGCAGGCCTAAGGTGTTGAAAATCTCCGGCGGCTGGGAGGATTGAATCTTTTACTTCGATATCGAATCTTATGGTATGGAAGCTTTTGATGTAGCTTGAAAGGAGCATGCAAACCATGCCAGAACCTATTGTCGGACTTCATCATGTGACGGCGATTGCCAGCGAGCCGCAGCGTAACCTGGACTTTTATACCCAGGTGCTGGGGCTGCGCTTTGTGAAGCGCACCGTCAATTTTGACGATCCTGGAACTTATCACTTTTATTTTGGGGACGATGCCGGGTCGCCGGGCACGATCCTGACGTTCTTTCCGTGGCCCCATGCGCGGCGCGGACACGCCGGAGCCGGTGAGGTGACGCATACGGCGTTCAGTGTGCCGGTTGGGTCGCTCGGTTACTGGGAGAAGCGGCTTGCCGAGCACGGTGTGCTGGCTGAGCGGACGGAAAAGAGATTCAGCGAAGAAGTTTTGACGTTGAGCGATCCCGACGGCATGAAGCTGGAGTTGGTGGCTCATGCGAATGTTCCGGCGATTACGCCGGGACGCTATGCGGATGTTCCGGCGGAGTATGCGCTGCGCGGATTCTTCGGCGTGACGATGCTGGAGACAGACCTCGCGGCGACGGAGAAGACGCTGGCGCTGTTGGGCTTCAAGAAAATTGCGGAAGAGGGAAGCCGGGTGCGGTTTGCTTCGCCGGATGGCTCGACGCTGGGCAATCAGATCGATGTGGTGGTCGATGCGAACGCAAGCTATGGACGACCGGGTGCAGGATCGGTGCACCACATTGCGTTTCGCGCCAAGGACGATCCGGCGCAGTGGGCGTGGCGAGAGGAGATTGCGAAGCAGCTTTCGGTGACGCCGATTCTCGACCGCACGTACTTCCACTCGATCTATTTTCGCGAGCCGGGCGGCGTGTTGTTCGAACTGGCGACGGACAATCCTGGGTTTGGGATTGATGAATCTGCGGAGACGCTGGGCGAGGCGTTGCGTGTGCCGGAGTGGCTGGAGCCGCAACGCGCGCTGATTGAGGCGCGGTTGGCGCCGATTGAATTGAAGCAAAGTTCGACCAGCAAGAAAGAGGTGACAGCGTGAGCGGAACGAGTGCAGTGAGAGAGATGTATCCGCATGCAGGGCAGCCGGTGTTGCAGGCCGGCGCACCGCTGGCGGAGGCACGTGGGGCTGTGGTGCTGCTGCATGGACGTGGCGGGTCGGCGGAAGACATTCTTGGATTGGCGGATGCGTTTGGCCGCGAAGACCTGGCGTATCTTGCGCCACAGGCGGCTGCGCACTCGTGGTATCCGATGTCGTTCCTGGCGCCGCGTGAGGAGAATGAGCCGTGGCTGAGCTCGGCGCTGGACAAAGTTGCGAGCGTAGTCGCGAGCATTGAGGCGGCGGGGATTTCGCGCGAACGGATTGTGATTGCGGGTTTCTCGCAGGGCGCGTGTCTGTCGACGGAGTTCGTGGCGTCGAACCCGGCGCGCTATGCTGCGCTGATTGCATTTACCGGCGGCTTGATCGGGCCGCTGGGGATGGACCTGCGGCATGAGGGCGATCTCGCGGGGACGCCGGCGCTGTTGATGGCGGGCGATCACGACCCGCATGTGCCGTGGCAGCGCGTGGTGGATTCGGCGAAGGAGCTGGAGCGGATGGGGGCGAAGGTGGAGATGGTGTGCTATCCGGGCAAGCCGCATAGCGTCTCTGGGGACGAAGTGAAACGTGCGCGAGCGCTGCTGGCTGGAGCGTTCGCGTGAGCGGGCGGAAGGAGGCGGCAATGGCGCAGGCGAGTGATAGTGCAGGGTTGTGGGTGGTGCTCGCCCGCGCTTATCGGGCGATGCAGATGTTCGTCGAAAAATCTGTTGCGGCGCTGGGCATTGGATTGTCGGACTTCATGATTCTGGAGGCGCTGCTGCACAAGGGCGCGATGACGATGTCGGCGCTGTGCGATGCAGTCCTCTTAGCGAACGCGTCGATGACAGCGGCGGTGGACCGGCTGGAGAGGAAGAAGCTGGTGGAGCGCATCGCTGATCCCAGCGACCGGCGCGTGCGTCTGGTGCAGTTGACACCCGATGGTGCTGCGATGATTAAGCGGCTGTTTGCGCGGCACCTGAAAGATCTGGAAGAGGTGATGAAGGATGTGCAGGCGGCGGAGCGCGCGCAGGTGCGGCAGGTGCTGAAGACGATTGGGTTGGCGGCGCAGGCTGCTACGCTTGCGAACAAGGAGAAATAAAGCGTGAGCGACACGAAGCTGAAGATCATCCTTACCGGAGTGACGGGAATGGTGGGCGAAGGTGTGCTGTTTACCTGCCTCGCAGACTCTGCAGTGGAACAGGTGTTGATGGTGAACCGGCGACCCTACCCGATGCAGCATGCCAAGCTGAAAGAGTTAATTGTTCCCGACTTCCTCAAGATTGAAACTGTCGCAGACCAGCTTGCCGGATACGACGCCTGCTTTTATTGTGCGGGCATCAGTTCGGTGGGAAAGTCTGAAGCAGACTACACGCGCATTACGTACGATACGACGCTGCATTTTGCGCAGGTGCTTATTAGCGTGCAGCCGAATATGGTTTTCATCTATGTTTCCGGAGCTGGCACTGACAGCACCGAACAGGGCAAGACGATGTGGGCACGCGTGAAAGGCCGCACGGAAAATGCGCTGGGGCGTTGCGGATTTCGTGCCGAATATAACTTTCGCCCGGGGTTCATGAAGGCGTATCCCGGGCAGCGCAATTTGAGCTTCTGGTACTACCCGATTGCATGGCTGTATCCGCTGGCGCGCTTGATGGCGCCCAACTGGGTGAGTACGCTGCAACAGGTGGGACGCGCGATGATTCGCGCAACGATTTATGGCGCGCCGAAGAGTGTGCTTGAGGTGAGGGACATTAATGCGCTGGGCGATGCTTCGTGACTAGGAGACCGGAACGTGCAGTTCGGCGACGGGTTGCGCCTTCTTCGGCTTTTTGTAGAACGGCGTGGGTACGACCTGCGCTTTCACCTTCTGGTCGCGGACTTCGACGAAGACTTCGCTGCCGAGTTCGGTGAAGGCCATGGGGACGTAAGCGAGCGCGATATTTTTCTTCAGGAACGGTGCGGGCGAGCCGCTGGTGATTTCGCCGATGCGCATGCCGGTGGCGTCGAAGACCGGGTAGCCGTCGCGGCCAATTCCACGCTCGATCATTTCGAGGCCGACGAGGCGACGGGTAGGGCCGCCGGACTCCTGAATTTTTACGAGCGCGTCGCGACCGACGAAGTCGGAGCCTTTGTCGAGCTTGCAGTAGCGGCCAAGGTTGGCCTCAAAGACATTGATGGTGTCGGAGATTTCGTGGCCGTAGAGCGCCATCGCGGATTCCAGGCGTAGCGTGTTGCGCGCGCCAAGACCGCAGGGAAGAATGCCGAACTCGGCGCCGGCGTTGAGCACTTCGCCCCAGACGCGCGCGCTGGTCGGCTCATCGCTGGGAATGTAGATTTCGAAGCCGTCTTCGCCGGTGTATCCGGTGCGCGCGATCATCACGTTGTGCAGACCGCAGACCTGTCCCCAGGTAAACCAGTAATTTTTGATGGCGCTGAGATCGACGCCGGTAAGTTTTTGCAATGTGTCGGCGGCCTTCGGGCCTTGAATCGCGATCTGCGTGTAGTAGTCGCTGACATCAGTGATGTGCAGGCCGCCCATGCCGCCAATGGTCTTGCGAACCCATTGCACATCTTTTTCGCGAGTGCCGGCGTTGATGACGATGAGGTAATCGTTCTCGCCGAGCTTGTGCAGGACAACGTCATCTACAAATGTGCCGTTGTCGTAGAGCATGGCGGAGTAATGCGCCTGGCCGATCTGCAATTTGCTGGCATCATTCATCAGCAGCTTCTGCACGGCGGCGAGCGAGTTAGGGCCACGGAGCTGGATGTCGCCCATGTGCGAGACGTCGAAGACACCGACTCCGGTGCGCACAGCCATGTGTTCGGCGACGAGGCCGGAGTACTGCACGGGCATGTCCCAGCCGCCGAAGTCGACCATGCGCGCTTTGTGCGCGTGGTGGGTGGCGTGAAGGCTGGTGCGGCGAAGTGGGGGAGTGGGTGTGTCGCTCATGGGTGATCCTAGGTTCGAAATGAATTGTCGCTGCTACACGGGCCAGGGCTCGGAGCCCGGAGGCCAGAAAACAAAGCGAGACGCAAAGTTCGCAATGTTTAAGCGCAATGTTACGCGAAGTAAATTGACGTGCGCTTATCGAATTTATTTTGTCCTGCGAGCGCGAGCTGCGGCACTGCTGCGGCTGGCGCGAACGAAGTTGTTGATGGAGTAATACGCGAACATCAGGAAGGCTGCGGCAGCGACATAGAACTTTAATAGATCGACGCTCCAAAGAGCAGCGGGGTTGGAGCTCACATGCTGGAAGGCTGAGCGAACGGTAGCGTGCAGCGCCCACATGCCTCCGGCCATGGATAAAGCGAGCAGCGCAAAAAATGTGCCGGTGACTTCCAGCCAGAGCTCGCGTGAGTGGCGCTTGACGGGCTCCATGACAGAGCGGCCTGCGCGCTTGCTGGCTGCGGCGATATTGCCGGCTCGTGGAGTTGAAGCGGACGGAGCCGCGGTGGGCTGCTGGATTTGCGCCGGCTGGGACGCGGCATTAGATTTTGCTGCGGCGTTGGGATTGGGAGACATGGCGGCATCGGCGGCCTGGACCAGCGTTTTTGCCGCTGCCCGGGCGCCGAATCCCAGCGCGCGTCCTAAACGGACCCTGTCCATAGAACTTTAGTGTACTTGGGTGGATGCAAAGATCGACGCTACAAAGATGGAATCCATGATGTACTCTGGCGCGTCATATCTGTAAGAGACGGTTAGAGAAGCAGCGATGAGCAAACGATTGCGTTTGAAGAAGATCTTCTGGCTGGTGGGCGGCCTGTGCGCAGCGGGCGCGGGTTTTCTGGCGTGGAGCGCGCGGCGCTCCGGGCCGGTGGAAGGTCTGGCGCATCGCGGCGATGAGCCCGGGCTCGACGAGCCGCAAGACGATGAACTGCACGCCGACGAAGAAATCGAATAAGGGAACCAGAGAAGTTTCTGCCTGAGATTGTCACAGGCAGGGCTTGGCGACAAGTGTGCTATCGCTGTAATGTTTAAACATCAATTACCCGCAGATGCCGTTCCCGCTGTGCTTCCGGGAAGACCCAATGCGAGGTGGAACACAGGGTTGTTTCTTAAGCACGCGGGAGGTGGAGTTGAATCAACAGGTCAAGGATCTCATCCAAAAACTTGGTGAAGCGATACACGAGTCCGTAAGCGATTCGGACCAGATAGCTGCGGTGGTTCGCGAGATTCGCGAGCAGGGCTTCGATGTGATGCTGATGCTGGAAGCCACGATCGGGCTCAACGAAGTGGATCAGGAAGAAGATGCCGATGCTGGCGAAGGGAACCTGGTGGCGGTGGGTCCTTTCACCAACAACGACCTCACGTTCCTGAAGTCGCTGCGGATCACTCCGGGAGAGCTGGAAGCCTCGGGGACAGAAACCGCAGCCGATTCCGGCGTCTAACTCCGGGGTTGTACAGGATGCCGGCTTATTCGCCGCGGACATGCGGCGATGGATGGATTGTCCCTGCCTTTACCGAAAATCGATTCCCTCATGCTAGACTCATGCGTCACAACGGACTGCATCCGCATCACAGCTAGTGTTACTGAGGTGGCAGCATGAGAGATACGTTGGGTGTTTTGCTGGCCGGTGGGGCCGGAGAGAGATTGTTCCCGCTAACCCGCGACCGCGCCAAGCCGGCCGTGCCGTTTGCCGGGCAGTACCGCATCATCGATATCACGCTTTCCAATTGCATCAACTCCGATCTGCGCCATGTGTACATCCTTACGCAGTACAAGGCGCTCTCGCTGAACCGGCACATCCGCGAAGGCTGGGGACCGGTGGTGGCGAGCGAGCTGGGCGAGTTCATCGAGATTCTTCCGCCTATGCAGCGCGTTTCGAAGAGCTGGTACCAGGGCACGGCGGACGCGGTCTTCCAGAACATTTACAGCATCGGGTCGGAAGAGCCGCAGCATGTGCTCATTCTTTCCGGTGATCACATCTACAAGATGAACTACGCGCTGATGCTGCAGCAGCACAAGGATTCCGGCGCGGATGTGACCATTGCCACGCTGCCGGTAGCGCCCGACCAGGTTTCGCAATTCGGCGTGGTCGAGGTGGCCAAGAACGGCGAGGTTACGGGATTCGTCGAGAAGCCCAAGACGACGGATTTGCGTTCGCCGTTCAACCCGGACATGGTGGATGTCTCGATGGGCATTTATCTGTTCAATACGGATGTGTTGATTCCGGAGTTGATGAAGGATGCCGAAGATCCGGATTCGCGGCATGATTTCGGGCATGACATTCTGCCCAAGATTCTGGGCCGCTTCAAAATGCGTGCGTATAACTTTGTCGATGAGAACAAGCAGCGCGCGCTTTACTGGCGCGATGTAGGAACGCTGGAGGCCTACTACGAGGCCAACATGGATATCTCCGCGGTTGCGCCGACATTCAATCTCTATGACAAGAGCTGGCCAATGCGTACGCGTGCGTATCAGTATCCGCCGGCGAAGTTTGTTTTTGGAGAGCCGGGAAGAACAGGCATGGCGATCAACTCGATCGTTTCGGCGGGCAGCATTGTTTCAGGCTCGGTGGTGCGCAATTCGGTGCTGTCGCACGATGTGCGCGTGAACAGCTATGCGGATGTGGATTCGAGCGTGATCTTTTCGCATGTGAACATCGGCCGGCATTGCCGCATTCGCCACGCCATCATCGATCGCGATGTGCACATTCCGGATGGGACGGTGATCGGGTATGACACTGCGGAAGACAAGCGAAATTACTTTGTGACTCCTACGGGATTGACGGTGGTGACGCGCGATTACTCCGTCTATGAGAATCCAGTTTCACCGGAGTTCATGGAGAGCAATCAGAACTGGTGATGAGGCGAGGAGTAAGGAGTAGAGGGTAAGGAGTAGAAAAAGGCCCGCCGAATCATCCCGGCGGGCCTTTTGCTTTTCTATTCCCTACTGGTTCTTGCCGAAGCGGTATACCGCACCCAGCGAGATGGCGAAGAACTCGCGCAGCTCGGTACCGAAGTGCTCGAAGGTCATGTCAGGCGAGAGGCGAATGGCGAGCTTGCCGCTCTCGTTGAAGTCGATGCTGCCGCCCACCGCGCCGTAGGGCGAAGTGCTGTTGCAATACAGGCCGAGGTTGCCCTTCTGGCCGACTTGCTGGTTGCCGGGGCAGGAGGAGACAGGGCTGCCGCCTGGGTAGTGGTTGGTGGCGTAGTCGAAGATGCCGCTGGTTGCTCCGCCGAGCGCGTGGTAGTTGATGGCTACATAGCGATTGCGGGGTCCTTTGTAAGAGACGCCGCCGGAGATGATGCTCTGCATGATCACAACGCGGTTGTAATAGGGGCTGAGCACCGGAGTGGTGCCGGCGCCGAAGCGGTAGTCAGCGTCCAGGCCGAAGTGGCTGCGGAAGAAGCCGTCGCGCGGGCCGCCGAACCAGTAGGTGGCCATGCCTTCGATGCCGCCCATGTTGTAGCGCTTGGGCAGTAGCTGGCCGGCCTGGCCGTTCATCAGGTTCAGGCCAACGTAGACCTCCCAGTGGTTGGTGTATTTGGGGCCGGTGTAGGCAGGCGGTTGCACGACAAGAGGCGCGGTTCCGGGGGCAGCGGTGCCCTGAGAGGTGCTCTGCGTCTGCGCTGGAGTTTGGGGTGCGGCCGCTGGTGTTTGCGGTGCGGGTGCAGGGGCAGGAGTTTGAGCGTAGGAGCAGGTTGGAGCAAATACCAAGCCGGCAAATACCAGGCCCACCAAAGCTACCGCGGGCAATTGTTTCTTCATCATCGATCGGAGCATCTTCCTCATTGCGGCGCGTGTGCGCCCGGTCCGGCTGAGATTGACGCAGGCCGCAATTTCAGGCGGCGCGTCTTGGCCAGACCACGTGTTCCAAGGATATACCGGGAAGGCCGGGAATAGAGGGGAGAGAGTGGATGGTAGAGAAAACAGAAACAACGGCAAACCGACACAATTCCGGGGTTTGAGATGCTGTTTCGGGTCGTAAGCTCGACGTGCGACAATAGCTGTTGGCCGGGTGGCTGTTCTGTGCGCGCCCGGAGGGAGAGCTATTATGGAATTTTTTCAACCCTGGCACATCATCATCGTCGTGGTGCTGGCGATTGTAATTTTTGGCGCCAAGCGCCTGCCCGAGCTCGGCAAAGGCCTTGGCGAAGGCTGGAAGGGCTTTAAGGAAGGCCTGAGCGGCAATGCGGATGCGTCCGCCAAGCCCGGCGATACAGCCCACACCGTTACCCCCACTGCCAAGGACGAGCTCAAGCCGCCGCCGGCTGCCTGAGCATTTTCGTTCGCAGCCTTAGTGGCTGAGCTTTATCTTCCAGACGGTTGCGATTTTTTCGCAGCCGTCGTTTCATTTCGAGGTCTTTGCGATGAAGCTGAAATCTCCCTTCCTCATCAAGCCGCACAGCAAGGTCAAGCTTTCGGCTTTCCCAACGGCCACGCACCCGGGCTACAGCAGCGAGGCAGCGACCAAGGCTGTGCTCGACAAGCATCGCCAGCAGCTCACCGATTTGCAGGAGGTGCTGTATGCGTCGCAGGCCAAGGCGGTTTTGATCGTGCTGCAAGGCATGGACACTGCCGGCAAAGACGGCACCATCCGGCACATTTTTTCCGGCATCAATCCGCAGGGCTGCGATGTTGCCAGCTTCAAAGTGCCGACGCCGGTGGAGGCGCACCATGATTTTCTGTGGCGCTGCCATGCACAGGTTCCCGCGCGCGGCATGATCGGCATCTTCAACCGCTCGCACTATGAGGATGTGCTTTCGCCCTGGGTTCATGGGCAGACGAGCGACAAAATTGCGCGCCGGCGCATGGACAACATCGTGGGATGGGAGCGCATGCTCGCCGATCAGGATGTGGTGATCTTGAAGTTCTTCCTGCACATCTCGCATGCGGAGCAGACGCGGCGTTTGCAGTCGCGTATCGATACGCCGGACAAGCGCTGGAAGATTTCGCCCGCGGATTTTGAAGAGCGCAAGTTCTGGGATAAATACATGTCTGCGTATGAAGAGATTCTGCGCCGCACCAGCCGCAAGCATGCGCCGTGGTTCGTTATTCCTTCGGACCACAAGTGGTTTCGCAATGTGGCGATCTCACAGATTTTGGTGGAGGGAATGCAGGCGCTGAACCTGAAATATCCTGCGCCGACGTTCGATCCGAAGGGCATCGATCTGGCGGAGGAGTCAGCCGCTGTGGTAGCGAAGAAAGTGAAACAGCGCGCTAATCCAGGCGCCCCGAAGTCCGCCGCCAATACTAAAGAGTAATCATCACCACGGTCGCCAGAGCTAAGAGGTGACAGTCTCGGCTGTTTCAGGTTCTTTGCCGAGAAAGAATCTGAGAACGCGCGGTCCGCAACGATAGAAGACCATCGCAATCCAGAATTCCAATGCTGTCCAGATGAGAGAGGCGCAAATCGAGATGAGGTATTGTCCTCCCGCATGTTTGATGAAGAGATAGTCAGCACTTGTTGGGTCGACACGTCGGAGCGAGTTGACCGCCTCTAAGGCGCGCCACATTCCGGAAATTTCAGAAGGAAGTCCAACCAAATTTGCAACTGCGTGAAAGAGAAAAAATACGCAGAGAATCCGTCCTGCGATGGTGGCCGCCTGACGAACGCTGATAGAAGTTTCCGTGGTATTCATCCTCACAGTGTAATCATCACCACGGCCACGAGCGCGGCGATCATGCCGGCAAGCTGACGCTTCGTCGGGTATTCATGCAAGCGCCACGCCGCCAGCAGAATGGTCGCAGCCGGATACAGGCTGGCCAGCACAGCTGCGACGTCGAGGCGGCCGGCGCGCGTGGCGGCGACGAGCAGCAGATTGCCGCCGGTATCCAATAGCGCTACGCCCAGCGCACAGACAAAAATCGCCGGGCTGAACCACGGTGCGGATGCTGCTGGAGTTTCAGACGATTTTGCGCGCCAGCTCAGCACGGCCAGCAGCAACAGGCAGGTGACAAGGCTGGCTGCGCGCGCGATGGCGATGGGTTCCATCACGCCTAATCCATTGGCCATGCGCAGAGCGACAAAATAAAAGCCGAAGCCGAGGCCGCCTACGATAGCGAGAGCCATGGTGCCTGATGTGAGATGTGAGATTCGAGATATGAGATTCGAGGTGCGCTCTGCATTTTCCTTCACATCTCGCATCTCACATCTCATATCTCCGTTCTCCGGCGAATCTCCTGCAGCGATCACCCAGATGGCAGCCAGTGCAACGGCGAAGCCGGCCAGCCGCAATACTCCCGGTGCGCCTTCGACGAACATGGAAACTACAGCCGGGATAGTGGCGGCGAGCACACCGCTGATGGCTGCGGAGACTCCCATGGCTCCGCGCGCCAGCGACATGTAGAACGCGGTCAACGAAACGCCTGCGGCAACGCCTGCAGCCAGCGCCCAGAACACGCCGGCTCCGTGAGGCCAGGCTGCGCCGGTGGCTATGCACAGAATCGTGAGCACGGTGAAGCTCATTGCATGAGCAAGGATGACGAGCCGCAGCGCACCGGTGGAAGTGCCGCCGGCGGCTTTGACGCCCATGCCGCCGGAAAAATCACCGCCGCCCCAGGAGGCGGCGGCAGCGAGCGCAAAGAGAGCGTTTTCAGGAACGGTCATTAGTCGTCATTGCTGGACTGAATCGAATCAACAGCATCAGTGCGCGGGGGCTGCTGGAGCTGCCGGCGGTGTGGTCGAAGTGGTCTTTGTCGGAGCAGGTGCGGGTTGCGGCACGCTGTCACGGGCGCTGGGCCAGTAGCCATCCTCGGCAATAACGGTCAGGCCCGGACGCAGCACGCGCACTTCGATACGGCGGAAGCTCTCATACAGCGGTGAGAGCTTGGTGTAGAAGCCGATGGTGTATTGTGTGCGCACCTCTTCAGTGATCTTGGCAAAGCTCTTCTCGATGCCGCCCTGGCGGAATTCAGGATCGGTCTCGCCGCCGGTGGCGCTCACAATGCGCGGCAGGATGTTGTCACGCATCATCAGTGGCAGGTGCACACGATCGAGGAAACCCATGCCGGGAATCGAGGCATCGCCAACCACGGTCGCATAGACCTCGACATTATTGGCCTGCAGGTACCGGATTACATCTTTCTCTTTGGCTTTGCTGCCGAATTCCTTGCCGTCGGAGATGACGTAGACGATGCGGCGGCGCTCACGGCCGGCACGCGTGGTCTCATGCGCGGCCTCCAGAATGGCGTCCAGCAAGGTGTGCGGTTCCTGCTCCGGAGTTTCAAAGTTGGTGCTGCCTACCGACTTCCCACGATCCGGCGCGGTATTGGGATCGAGGTTGTAACCGTTCTTGGTGATGTTTTGCGACAGCGGACCGCCGAGCATCGGAGCAAATTCACGGCCCTTGCCTTTGGAATTCTCCAGCACCGCGCCCAGGCGCGCGCTCTGCGCCGCGGTGAATGCAGTCTGCATCTTCACGCCGTTGTTGTAGGTGAACACTGCGACTTCGTCGGATTTGCTGAAGGCGCCCTGCAACGAGGCGAGAGAATTGTTGATCTTGGTCATCACGTCGAACGGAACGCTCTGGTCGATGACCACGGCTACGGACAACGGATAGGGATCGACCGTAAACAACCGCGGAGACTGGCGCACGCCGTTCTCGTAGATACGAACATCGCGCGGAGTGAGGCCGGGCATCAGATGGCCGCGCGAATCCTTCACCGTGAAAGGCACGTTGACGAAGTTTGAGTAAACAATGATGTCTGACTGATGGTTCGCCACCGGCTGTGTGCCGATTTCGGCATCTTCCTGCGCTTCCTTCTGGGCTTCAGCGGAGGGCTTGGGGCTGGACGGCAGCGCGGAGGGAACAGTGGGTTCCGCCTGCTGGGCGGTGGGCGCTGGTGTGTTGGGGAGCGCCGGACCTACCGGCGTGAGCGGAGTCAGGTTGGGCAGAGCCTGCGGCCGGGGAGCGTCGGGGATGTTCTGCTGCTGGGTCGTTTGCTGGCTTTGGGGCGCGGGCGGCTGTGCTACCGCCGGGACGCACACCATTGCCGCTGCCGTAGCCAGTGCTGCCAACATCGCGTTACGCTTTCCGTGCTCCATCCGTGCTCCTCTTTACAGCTTTTGCCGATTTTTCGTGCCAAACCGCGCCCGTACAAGACTAACAGCCCAGGGCTCAAAAAGTGGTGCCGGCCGGGTTGTCGCGGTGCAGGATGTCACTACTTCTCAGACGCACCGCACCCCCTATCCGTTGCTGTTTTTGCGCCGCGCAGGCCCTATCCGGCTGACTTTTTTGGCCTTGGGCGCGAGATGAATGGCGAAGGAACAGATTAAGACGCGGATACAGATGCAACGGCTTTGTCACCTGTGTCGCCAAAACCCATGGCATGCGCGTCTAATAGATGCGTATGCGCCTGCTACCCCTGCGACTATTTTCGGCTGTTCTGTTCCTGCTCTCCGCTCCGGCGCTTTTGCGCGCGCAGGAGGCTCCTACACTCGACGCTCCACCTCCGCACAGCAAAGCTCCGGCGCAGGAAGAAACTCCGCTGCACGAAGGCCAGACGTTGAAGGTCAACGTGAACCTGGTGGATGTCTATTTCTCCGCGCGCGACAACCACGGCTTTCTCGCCGGGCTGCGCAAGGATGAATGCACGCTGATGGAAGACCATACGCCGCAGACCATCAAAAACCTGACCCAGGAAAAGAACCTGCCGCTGACGATTGGGATTCTGCTGGACACCTCCGGCAGCCAGACCAATGTGCTGCCGCTCGAAAAAGATTCCGGCTCGCGCTTTTTGAAAGAGGTGCTGACACCCAAGGATGAGGCCTTCCTGATTTCCTTCGACGTGAATGTCGATCTGCTCGCCGACTTCACCAACAGCCCGCGCGAGATTGACCGCTCCATCCAGAAGGCCAGCATCAATACTGCAAGCTCCAGCGGCGGCGTGCCCGGAATTGGCGGCGGTCCGTTCCCGACCAGCAATCCGCGTGGGACGCTGCTGTACGATGCGGTCTACCTGGCTTCGCATGACAAGCTGCAATCGCAGACCGGCCGCAAGATTCTGGTCATCCTGACCGACGGTGAAGACCAGGGCTCGCAGTACAAGATTAAGGATGCGATTGAAGCGGCGCAGAAGGCCAATGTCATCGTCTATCCCATCCTCATTGCGGATCGCGCCAGTTATCTGGCTGCAGGGGAAATCTATATGGGTTCGAGCGCGATGGATGCGCTGGCTACGCAGACCGGCGGCCGCGTGATTAACGTGGGCAACAGCGGACGCAAGCTGGAAGATGCCTTCGACCAGATTCAGGATGAGCTGCGCACGCAATACCTGGCCAGCTATACGCCGACCAATCCCGAGGCCGATGGCAAGTTCCGCAAGGTGGAGCTGGAATGCGGCAAAGGCGTGAAGGTGCAGGCCCGCAAGGGCTATTACGCCATCGCCGGCGGCAATGACGACGCTGTTGAATAAACTCAGCTAAATTTCTGTGGCGTTTTGCGGGGAGTGAGGTACACTTCCGCGCATGGATTCCAACACCGCAGTTCCGCCCGCCTACGTCGCCCCGCAACCTGTTCAGCAGCCGAAGTCCCGCAAGAAGATGTGGGTCATCATCATTCTTTCGGTGTTGCTGTTCCTGTTTTTGCTCATTGCCGGTTGCTGCACGCTGCTGTATGTGGGCGTGAAAAAAGCGATGAAGTCGTCGGACGTGTACATCATGTCTGTGCAGCGCGCGCAGGCCTCGCCGTGCGCTATCTCCAAGCTCGGCCAGCCGATCACTGCTCAAGGCATGCCGCAGGGCAGCGTGAATGAGAACAATGGATCGGGCACAGCCGACCTGACTATTCCGGTGAACGGCCCGCAGGGCAGCGGAAGCCTGCATGCTCTGGCCACCCGTGATAACAGCGTGTGGACGCTGACTTCACTGACACTCAACGCCGGCGGCTCGCAGTATGATCTGCCGGCTGAGCCGGGGCCGTGCCCGCAGTAGGTTAGGCTTCCATCGCTCCGGAGTAGACGGCCATGCCGGCGACGGCATCCACGCCCATGGCGTCTAGCTCGTCGACTTCGCGGCGCTCTTTAATTCCGCCGGCGACGATGAGTTGCCGCGCAGTGGTCGAGCGCAGCACGGCGGCCACGTGCATGGGGAAACCCTGCATGGTGCCTTCGGTATCGACGTGCGTGTAGAGGAAGGCCGCGCAATAATCTTCGAGCCAGGTGATGGCTTCCTCCGGCGTGAGGTCAACGGAATCTTTCCAGCCTTTGACGGCGACCTTTCCGTTTTTAGTGTCGACGGAAAAACACAGCGCGTCTTCGCCGAGAGATTTTTTGAGGCCGGCGGCAAACTGTTTTTGCACGCCATCCGCGCCGAAGAGTGATGACCCGTAGATCACGCGTTTGGCTCCGGCGTCGAGCAGACGCTGACCGTCTTCGGCGGTTTTGAGCCCGCCGCCCACCTGGCAGGGAAGGCGCTTGCAGATCATTTCGATGAGTTCGCGGTTGTCGCCTTGGCGCATAGCGGCGTCAAGATCGATGAGTTGGACGAGCGGATATTTTTGGAAGCGGGCTATCCAATATTCAAAATCGTCGAAGGCGAGCTTGAGCTTTTCACCCTGCACGAGCTGCACAATGCGGCCGCCCATGAGGTCGATGGAAGGAATCAACATAATTCTAGTTTCTCAATTCTTCATGTTTCATGTGCGATCAGCTTTCAGGTGATCTATTCGTTTCGCTGCCTGCGGTCCATTCAAAGCGAACATCGTCACATCCGACACGCATTTCGCAACACCATGCATAGAAGTAGAAGAAGCGGCCTTCGAAGGGTTCCGATAACTTTGCTTTCTCTTCCAGGTTTTCTTCCAGGGTCCAATCCAGAAATTGAAGTCCAGCGTCAGACAGTCTCTCAGGTTCACCCTTGGTAAAGAAATGGACGCCTTCAAACGTCAGCGTTCCTCGCCTGTAACGCTCGCGAAGCGTGGTCGGCTGATCCATCGTTCCTATCCAGACGTCTATTGCAAATGACAAAACCCGTTCGGCAATGTTGTAAGTGAACGAAAGAATTTCCGCGTCA
>Ga0206854_1088_pt1 | contig 26230 bp, 24 predicted proteins | sample Alteio_BWOrgCont_50_FD_152870 | JGI IMG/M metagenome (GOLD analysis project Ga0206854, IMG submission 152870) | Enriched cells from forest soil in Barre Woods Harvard Forest LTER site, Petersham, Massachusetts, United States -... | ecosystem: Environmental > Terrestrial > Soil > Temperate forest >...
TTCGTGGACGGCGCGCCAGATAAGAGTGGGTATCGGCTGTTTCGCATTCGCGGGCCGATTAAGAATGACGATTATCGCGCGATGGAGGAAGTGGTTGGACGGCGCTATGGCCGGCTGAGCCGGGAGGAAAAACCCTTTCCCGATTTGCTGGTGATTGACGGCGGCCAGGGGCAGGTCCACGCAGCGTTGAAGGCGTTTTTGGTTTTGGAGGTGACACCGCCGCCATTGATTGGCCTGGCCAAGCGCGAGGAAACGGTGGTGTTTCCTGACGCTCGCGACGATTTAAAATTGCCGCAACACTCGCCCGCGCTGCAACTGCTGCAACGCCTGCGCGATGAAGCGCATCGCTTTGCCAATACTTATAACGCCAAGCTGCGCTCAAAAAAAATCCGCGAGAGCGTGCTCGATGACTTTTCGGGTCTGGGCGAAAAGCGTAAAGCGGCGCTGTTGGTGAAGTTCAAAAATATCGCGCGACTGCGCCTGGCAAGCACGGAAGAATTGGCCGAGACGCCGGGTATCGGCGCGAGCATGGCGGCGAGGTTACGAGCGTATTTGGAAAAGACGTAACCGTGCAACTGGCCGTGGTGCATCATCTGTCGCGAGATTAATTGAAATATTCGGGATGTTCTTTTCTTAGCGATTCTTCGAGATCGTCCACATCTTTAAAGAGTGGATGGGTCGGCAAGAGGTGGCGACCGGCACCCCAACACTGCCAGGCTGAGACGGATTCGAAGCGACGGTAATAGATTTCTCCTACGTCATTCCATGGTCCAACGAGACAGGGGTATTCAGCCAGCACCGCCTGAAACAGCTTAATCGCATCGTCAGGCTGGCCAAGAGGGTCTAAAATGTCCGCCTCAAAGATGTTCAGAAAAATTTTGCCTGAATTAGCCTTGCCCTCCAATGAGCGCAACGCAGTGAGGTCGGATTTTGCTTCTTCCTCACTGTGAGGTGTCATTGATTTGATGAGTAAAGTGGCGTCGGCGTCGTTTGTTAGGACATCACGATAGGTAGAAAATTCCGGAGGCATTTGCTGACCCGTCGCAAGAGTATAAGCAAGGAAGAACAAAACCGCATCAAGATTGTGCCCTGCTTTGGCTTCGGTCACGGCGGTGTTCTTTAATGCATTGCAACTGGCGGTGAACTGCGCCTGGTCCAACGCGTTTGCCTTGGCGCAAAGCACCGCCAAAGGATCGTCCGTCTCTTTAAACCCGGTCAATTCTGCCAGCGGAGTAAATTTGTGTTCCATACGGTCGAGTCTTAAAAGAGCAAATTGCAGATGCGTATTCTCTGTGTTGTATTGGTAAATGTCGAAATGGCCCGGCAGCGTCGCTTCCTTCTGCCAGGCATCAAGAATGTCCGGGTGCAAACCGAACTGATACCGGATGAAACGCACGAGTTGCGCCGCCTCGGACGCACTGAGTTTCTGGCCATCGCTCGGACGGGAGAAGAGCGGCTTGCCATTGTAGGAGTAAGTTAGCGTATTGCCGGAGGTAGTCGGGGTCGGCAACGGGGGACTATTGGGCAACCGGAGTGAAAGCTCATTTTCCGCATAGGCCTCCCCTTCGGGAATGTCTTTTACTCCCGCCGCGTTAAGCGTACCTGCGATGAATACACGATTCTGGAGCTCCATTGCGCGAAATCCGATGACGGCATAGAGAGAGGTGATGGCATAGGTTTTATCCTTGGATGACAGGGTAAAAATCTTTTGGCCGGTGAAATCGAACATCGCCCGGCCTTCATCACTTTGGACGTCCATATAGCCATCCCCCAAGAAAACCTCGATATGCTGCTGGTTGCTTGTATGGGTGGCGGGAATCTTCCCGTCGTTCTGTGCGGGCACATCCACGTCTTCGGTGAGGCCGAATGCCAAATGCAAGTCAGCCCGTGCCAGCGCAGCGCCAAGCAAAAACAGCGCAAAAACCAAACTGCAAAATTTAGTTTTCATGGGACACAAATGAAGCCGTGTTGGGCGCTTCCTTCCTAGCGGTGGCTAGTATGCCAGGCAATCCTTTGTCATCATTTATAACAACTTCTGCCGCGCCGGACTCCAGCAGGTGGTGCGGCCGCCGATTTCGGCGCGGGACAAGGGCTTTTTAGTTTTGGGGCAAACGCCGCCTTTTTCCCAGCGGTGGTTGAAGAGCCAGGTATCGGGAATATGCATATTGTGGTCGGGCGAAAGTTTTTTACCCTGGCCCGCGATGACGCGCAGGGCGTCGCGAACGACTTGCTGGATCGTGGCGCGTAGTTTTTTGGCGGTGCGCGGAGTCGCAGCGCGACCGGCGGGTAACGCGGGATGCAAAGCAGCGCGCCAGAGGATTTCGTCGGCCATCCAATTGCCAATGCCAGGAAAGTATTTTTGGTTTAAGAGCACGGCCTTGAGTGGGGCGCGGGCGTGGCGCACGCAGACGCCACGAACGAACTCTGGCGTGAATTCTGGAGAGAGAATTTCTGCTGGCAGGTGGGATAGCCAAGGCGGGCGTTCCCCGGGTACGCAGGAGGAAGCGCGAATGCGGCCGAATTGCCGAGGGTCATTGAAGACCAAGGTGTGCTTGGCGAATCGCAAAATAATGGCATCGTGTTTTTGAGCATTATAGGCTGGCGCCTCGATGCGAAGATGGCCGGTCATGCCGAGGTGGATGCCAAGCCAAAGAAGTTTTTCTTTCTTCGACGCGAGACGATACACGAACCACATTTGTTTCCCGTGCGTGCCGGAGTCGGCTAGTTTCGCGCCGGACAGCGACTTGGCCAATGCGGTTGTGCTGCCGGCGAAGTCTTTGACGAATCCGCGAAATACGCGCGAATGTGGATTGATCTCGGCATTGCGGACGGGTTGCCGCGCGGCGGCTTCCCACCAGCGGCGGCGGAAGAACTCGACTTCGGCCAATTCGGGCATGGAGCAAAAAGGGCCGCAGCGCTCTATTCGCCACCTTCCATGTGGCAATACATGGTTTGCAGGGCGATTTTACCCGGACCGGTGAAGCGGTTCCAGCAAAGCTGGCCGGCGCTGGCAAACATGCCGGTGGAAAGTTTCTGAACCATCGTTTGCATCTGCACCGTGCGGTCTTTGTAAATCCAGCCGCCGGGTTCGATGTCAATAGATTCGCCTGGAGCGAGCGTAAGTTCAAAAACATTGCCAAAACCGTGCAACCAAAGGATGCCGTCGCGGGTCGGACACGAGAATGTATCTATGAAAAATCCGGTACCACCGAGGAGAATGTTGGCGGCGCCTTTGACGCGGGTAAAGGTGTAGTCCACATGGTTGGTGGCGGCCAGCCATTGATGCTCGCGCACGTCCACCGCCGCGCCGGGATTGAGGTGCAGCGCGAAAACGTGGCCTGCCCCGTCGCGGCTGAAGGCTATTCGCCCGGGTCCATTCGCTTCGGTGACGAGAAAGGGCAGCCCGGCCAGCATGCGTTTGAAGGCGCCTTTCATGGAACGCAGAGAAATCTGCACTGCGGGGTCTTTCCAGAGCAGGATGTGATGCTCAAAGAAAACACCGGTATTGGACAGCTCGAGATGAAGGGCGGGAACGAGTTCGCCTTCGATATGGTAGGTAACGCCGCCGAAGGTTTCGTTTAGTGCGGAGGTGGGCAAGAGAACGGGAACGGCCATAATTTTTCCTGGTTGGGGTTGGGTGAATTCGACGGCAAGGGCGTCAGGGCGTCAAGGAATTATGGTGGTGGGAGAATTGGGGTTCGGGCGATTCGGGCAAAAGAACATGATTAAGCAATTGCCGCAAAGAGGCTCAAGCAGCGAAAAAATATGGTGCCCATTGAGCCTCTTTGCGGCTATGGAGTTCGTGATGAAACCGCCTTCGCCGCCATTCGTTGACTGGGGCCGCACGGACTACCGCGAGGCGGTGGCGCGGCAGGCGGCGCTGGTCGAGGCCCACAAGCTGGGCGTGGCGAAGGACACGTTGGTATTCACGGAGCACAACCCGGTTTTCACCCTTGGCGCGCGGCGTGGAGCGGAAAAAAATGTGCTGTGGGACGCGAAGGCGTTGGCAGAACATGGCATCGAAGTTATTGAAACAAATCGCGGCGGCGATGTGACGTACCATGGGCCGGGGCAAATTGTCGGCTACCCGATTGTAAGCCTCGAGCCGCGAAAGGATTTGCACGAATACCTGCGGGTGCTCGAACAGACGATAATTAATAGCTTGGGGTGCTTTGGCCTGGCGACGGCGCGGCGCGCGGGGCAGACGGGCGTGTGGATAGGGCGGCGGAAAATCGCGGCGATTGGCGTCGCGGTGCGATCGTGGGTGGCGTGGCATGGCTTTGCGTTGAATGTGGACGGCGACTTGGAGCCATTTATAGGGATTATCCCGTGTGGGCTGGGACCGGAAGTCGGCGAAGTGACCTCGCTGGAACGCGAGCTTGGCAAAGCAAAAATGCCGTCGAAGGAGGAAATTAAGAAAGTGCTGGCGGCGGAGTTTTGGGCGTTATTTGATGAATATGTCCGCCACAAAGAGGCGCAAAAAACTCGTAAAAAGCCGCATTAAAATTGGCGTGCCAAGAGGCGGAGATTGGTGGATAATCACCGCTTCCATGGAAACCGCCCGCAAGCCTGACTGGCTACGCGCCAAGCTGCCCGCCGGACCGCGCTACCGCGAGACGCGCGAGTTGGTGGACCGCAACCAGCTGCACACCGTGTGCCAGTCGGCCCAATGCCCGAACATGGGCGAGTGCTGGTCGCGCGGGACGGCGACGATCATGATTTTGGGGAATATCTGCACGCGGTCGTGCACGTTTTGCGCGGTGCAGACGGGGCGGCCCACGGAGCTCGATTTTGGCGAACCGGCGCGCGTGGCCGATGCCGTGGCGAAGATGGGCCTGCGCCACGCGGTGATTACCTCGGTGGCGCGCGATGATTTGACTGACGGCGGCGCGAGCGTGTGGGCGGCGACGATCCGCGCGGTGCGCCACCGCAACCCCGGCACGGCGATTGAAGTGCTCATCCCTGATTTTCGCGGGCAGATGGAGCCGCTCGATACCGTGCTTGATGCGCGGCCGGACATTCTCAACCACAATCTTGAAACCGTGGAGCGGCTACAGCGGCCCATCCGCAAAACGGCGCGCTACGACCGCACGCTCGAGCTGCTGCGCCACGCCAAGGGGCGCGGGTTTGTGACCAAGTCGGGCATCATGCTCGGGCTCGGCGAAGAGAAAGACGAAATCGCCCAGGCGCTGCGCGATTTGCGCGCGGCGGGCGTGGATATTTTGACCATTGGACAATACTTGCAGCCTTCGCCCCAGCACGCGCCGATTGCGCGCTGGGCGCCTCCGGAGGAATTTGCGCATTGGCGGGACTTTGGCGTCAAGGAACTCGGATTCGGCGTGGTGGAATCGGGGCCATTGGTGCGGTCGTCATATCACGCGGACGAGCAGAGCGCGCGGTATGGCAGCGAAAAAGCGGCGAGCGCATAAGTTCTAGGCAGGGAGGATGCGTCTTAAAATCCCAAGCAACCACGGATGACGCCGATTCCATGGATAAAAAAATTTAGTACTTAGGCCTTTTTATGAAAAACATCTGTGCTATTCGTGCCATCGGTGGTTTAATATTTGCGCTATTGCTCGTCGCACCAGTCCATGCCGGGCTGACGAAGGATATTGAATACAGCAAGCCGGAGGGCGAGAGCCTCAAACTGGATGCGTGCGTGCCAGATGGAATGGGGCCGTTTCCGGCGGCGATATTGGTGCACGGCGGCGGGTGGTCGAGCGGGGATAAGGCGACGGAGATTGACCCGATATTTGCGCCGTTGACGAAGGCGGGCATTGCCTGGTTTTCCATCAACTACCGGCTGGCTCCGGCGCATAAATACCCGGCGTGCATTGAAGATGCCGAAGCGGCGGTGAAATGGGTCAAAGCCCATGCGAAAGAATACAATATTGATCCGCAGAAAATCGTGCTCATCGGCGAATCGGCGGGTGGACACATTGTGGACATGGTGGCCGTGCGCGCGACGAAGGATAAGCCCGACACACGCGTGGCCGCGGTGGTAGCGTTTTATGCGCCGTGCAATAACGTGGCCGACTCCGTTCGGCGCGGCGGGCCCAGCGCCTCAATGCAGGGATTGCTTGGCGTACCGGCTGGGCCGATGAATGACCAAACCAAAAAGGCGCTCTACGACATTTCTCCACTGAATTTTGTACACAAGGATTTGCCGCCGTATTTGCTCGTCCATGGCACGGCGGACAAGAGCGTGCCCTATGAACAGTCGGTGCAATGGCAGGCGAAGCTGAAGGACCTGGGCGTGCCGTGCGATTTGATTACGGTGAAGGATGGACCACACGTAATGGGCCGCTGGGAAACGATTGACCCGACATATAAAGAAAAAACGATTGCCTGGCTGGTGAAGACATTGGGGATGACGCCTCCGGCAGTGGCGCCCGCACCCAGCAAAACTACGGCCACACCCTAGGCCACACCCGGTCTTGCTCCCGAGCGGAGGGAACGTATGATAGGCCGTTTTACCCACCATGCCTTCGCGCCTGCGTTCGCTGTTATTTTTTCAGGAGAGCGGTCTCATCCTGGTGATTATCGGGCTGGGGATAATTTTGGCGATTTTTGGCGGATCGGTTCCCCGACGGGTGATGCAAACGCTGCCCAATGGCGACATTGAACCGGTAATGACCAAAAACGCGCAAGGCGAGGACGTGCCGCTGGTGGTGCAGCGCAACAAATTCTTCAATGCGCAAAACCTGGCGCAACTGGCGAAGGACTCGAGCTTTATCGGCATCATGGCAGTGGGGATGGCGGTGGTGATTATTTCAGGGGGAATCGATTTATCTGTCGGGTGCGTGTTTGCGCTGGCGGCGGTGCTGGCAGCCAACGTGATGCATTATTACGGGCCCAACGGCGGGGGTAGTGCGTCACCAGGGCCGGGGCTGGCGCTGGGCGTGGCGACCTGCCTGGGGGTGGCGGCGCTGTGCGGGTTGATCAACGGCGCGCTGGTAGTCTCTTTACGCGTGCATCCGTTCATCATCACTTTGGGCACGATGACGATTTTCCGCGGGATTGCGTTTGTAGTCACGGGAGGGCAATCGGTGACGGATTTCCCACCCATGTTGCAGGGCATCATAAAACACGAAACCGGAGAAGAATTATATCTGGTGCCATCGCTGGTGATGGTCATCGTGATGATGTTGGGGTGGATTTATTTGCAGCGGCTGGCGGCGGGGCGGCGGGTGTTTGCGGTGGGTGGCAATGAGCTGGCGGCGCGTTTCAGCGGCATCCGCGTAGAAAGAGTGAAGCTGGCGGTGTATGTGATTTCTGGATTTTGTGCGGGACTGGCGGCGCTGATGTCACTCGGGTATTATGGCTCCGGATCGTCAGGAGATGCCGACGGCTACGAACTGGATGTTGTGGCAGCGGCGGTGATTGGCGGAGCGAGTTTGACGGGCGGCCGTGGCTCGGCATTTGGGGCGATGCTGGGGGCGGTGGTATTAAAGATGATCAGCAGCGGGATCATCCTGCTGGGCATTGACCAGAGCTATAGCAAGGTCATCATCGGCGCGGCGGTCATTATTGCGGTAGTCATGGACAAGCTGAACACCTGGCTGACGCAGCGGCGGTTGTCGCGCACGGCGGGTTGACCTGCGCCGGATTTTACGCCAGATTTTAACTTCCCCACCCCTCCTCTTTTTACCCTATGAAAAAATCCCTCCTCCTGGCGGCGGCCGCCTTGGCTGCCCTTACCCTGCCCTTGCGGTCCACCGCACAAACCGACACGCCCAAGACGCTGACGTTTGGCCTGGTGGCGAAGTCGCAAAGCAATCCGGTCTTTCAGGCAGCGCGGCGAGGCGCGGAAGCGGCCGCCGTGGATTTGGGCAAAAAGTATGGTATCGCGATCAAAATTGACTGGCGCACGCCGAATGACGAAAACGCCCAGCAGCAGGCCGATAACATTGAACAACTGGTGCTCGCCGGGGCGAATGGCATCGCGGTAAGTTGTTCGGATGCCAACAAGGTCACGGATGCCATCAACCAAGCGGTGAAGAACGGCGTGCCGGTCGTAACTTTTGACTCGGACGCACCGTTGAGCATGCGTTTTGCGACCTATGGCACCGCGGACAAAGAATGCGGCGAACTAATCATGGACGAACTAGGCAAGGAAATGGGCGGCAAGGGCGTCGTGGCCATCCTGGCCGGCAACCAGAATGCGCCGAACCTGCAAACGCGCGCGAAAGCCGTGCGTGATGAATGCGCCAAAAAATTTCCCGGAATCAAAATTCTCGACACTTATTACCACAAGGAAACGCCCGCCGATGCCGCCGCCAAAGTCGAACAGGTGATGGAAGCCAACCCGGAAATCACGGGCTGGGCCATGATTGGCGGATGGCCGCTGTTTACCAAAGACGCGCTCAAGTGGAAGCCTGGCGAAGTCAAGTGCGTGGCGGTGGATGCTTTGCGCCCGCAACTTTCCTATGTCGAGGACGGCCACGTCAACCTGCTGCTCGCGCAACAGTGCTACGAATGGGGCTACCAATCGGTCACACTGCTGGTGGATAAAATCGTGAACCATAAGACGCCCGAAAAGGTATTCGTGCCCAGCCCGCTTATTCTCGTCACCAAAGAAACGCTGGCTGATTACAAAAAGAAGCTGGACGTGTGGATGCCGGAATAATTGCTTGGCGTTCCTCGAATACCATAAAATTACGAAGCGCTTCCCGGGCGTGCTGGCGCTGGACGACGTCAGCGTGTCCATCGAGCGCGGGGCGTGCCATGCGCTGGTCGGTGAAAATGGCGCAGGCAAGAGTACTCTGGGTAAAATTTTGGCGGGCGTTTATCAGGCGGATAGTGGCGAGTTGCGACTGGATGGAAAAGTTATTCACCCGAGTAATCCGCATGCGGCACGGGAACTGGGCATCGCGATGGTACACCAGGAACTGGCCTTTTGCCCGAACCTGAGCGTCGAGGAAAATCTGTGCCTGGGCGACCAGCCGCGCGGCGCGCTGGGCTGGGTAAAATGGCGGGAATTGCGCAAGCGCGCACAGGCCATGCTGGCGGAAATTGGCGCGGCGATAAACCCGGCGGCGCTGATCAGCACGCTGTCCACCGGCCAGGAACAACTGGTCCAAATTGCGGCGGCGGTCGGTACGGGGGCGCGGGTTATCATCATGGATGAACCGACGAGTTCGCTCTCGCTGGGTGAGACACGGGAATTGTTCCGCCTTGTGCATGCATTAAAGGCGCGCGGCATTACGTTGATTTATGTGTCGCACCGATTGGAGGAAATTTTTGAGCTATGCGATGCGGTGACGGTTTTGCGCGACGGCAAGCATGTCATTACGGAACCGATTGGCGCGACCAAGCCGGCGCGTATTGTGCACCAGATGATTGGACGAGAATTGCTAGTGCGCGAGCCGGCGCATTTAAAAAATGCGCCAGGCAAGGAATTGTTGAAGGTGGAGAATTTATCGTCGCCGGGCAAATTTCACGACATCGGATTTAGCGTGCGCGCAGGGGAAATTGTCGGTCTGGCGGGGTTGGTCGGCGCGGGACGGAGCGAAGTGGCGCAGGCGATTTTTGGCCTCGACCCGGCGGTCAGCGGCCAAGTGACCATGCATGGCCGCGCTTTGCCCTTGGGCAAAATTCGCGCCGTGCTGCAGGCCAATTTTGGATTGGTGCCGGAGGACCGCAAGCGCCAGGGACTGGTGCTTTCGATGAACTGCCGCGAGAATACTTCGCTGGCTGCGCTGCCGTACCTGACGAAATTTGGCTGGGTGCAGCGCGGGGCGGAGCGCGAAATGGCCGGACGTTATGCGCAGCGGCTGCGCGTGAAAACGCCTTCGCTGGAAACGGCGGTGGCGAGCTTGAGCGGAGGCAATCAACAGAAAATTGCGCTGGCGAAATGGATTGCGCGCGATTGCGACATCCTGGTCGTGGACGAACCAACGCGCGGCATTGATGTCGGTGCAAAAGCAGAAATTTACCAATTGCTCGATGAACTCGCGAGCGAGGGCAAGGCGCTGCTGGTAATTTCGTCGGAGTTGCCGGAATTGATCGGTTTGTGCGGGCGCATCCTTGTCATGCGCGAAGGCCGCTTGGTGGGGGAACTGCCGCGCGCGCAATTTAGCGAGGCGGCGCTAATGGGGCTGATGGCAGGGGTCGCGGAAACTGCGAGCAATTAATGAAGGCAGACGACTAAGGTTTTATCGTACGGAGGTGATCGAGTTCTGCCTGCATAGTTGTGACGTGGGTCTGCGCTTGCTGCAAAGTCAGCCGGGTCTGGGCCAAGGCGGCGTCAACCTCGAGCGTGTGCTGTTGCTCGCGGGAACTGGCAAGACTGAGGGAATTAACGGCTTCGGTGATTTGCGCAGGCGTGAGGTCGGAGGCCAATGGCCAGTGGCTATTGAGGATGCCTGCTTGAATCGCTTTCAACAGGCCGCGGCGCTCAAGGACGGCTTCGCAGCGTTGTTCAATTTTGGCAAAAGGTATGTTGATATCTTCGCGGCTGGAGCGCCGGGGAATATCGCGGTGCAGGCATTCTTCAATAACCTGGGGCGGGATAGGGACGCCGGTCTGACTGGCCAAGCGCGCAAACAAAGCCGGGTCGGCGGCCAGGAATTCGCGGTCAAAATCCACGTAAAGGTCCGCGTATTTTTGGCCGACGACCTGACTGATGCGCCAGAGATAGTAAGCGCGTTCGTAGGCGTGCTGGTCTTCCCCGCCCATGATTTCAGGCAGCACAAACATCAGGTTCGCGGCAAAAGCGCTGCTTTGGTAAACACTCATCCAGCGGGGTACTTTTAAATCCGCATTGTCCTTGGCGGCCATGGAGATCCATTGCTCCCGGGGATTGCGCACGAGGTAAATAATAAGCGCCTGCGGAAAATGCCGCCGGAGCCAGGCGAGGCGGTAATCGAGACGCACGCACTTGAGCACCGGGACTTTTTCGCCGGCCAGGTCAATCAACGCGGCGAGATAGGTTTTAAGCTCCGGATAGGAGTCTTTGGCAGAAAGAGCGAGACGGGTGGCGCCAAACTCCATCCGGTAGAGGGGCAGTATTTCCTCCCGATGGGCGCGATACTCGTGAAAATAATCGGTGACGCCGCGATGAGTGGCATCCGGGGCGGCGGGATGCTCAAGATGGGTGTTGAGGCTGTCGTGCAACGGTTCGTACAAGGCAAACGCCTCGTCGCTGCGGCGCAGGATGTTCCACAGCGCCGTGGTGCCGCTGCGGAAGCGCCCGACGATGAAAACGGGGCGCTTGCGGTTCAGGCGCAGGCGATCCGCCAACTGGTGGAGCAAGGGCAAATTGATCATCGGGGCGACGGATGATGAAACCGGGCAGGTCGGGGTGTGTCAAACTTCGGGCGTGGGCATTTGGCATCAAGTTGACTGGCTTGGGCTGGCCAATGCCGAAAGTGGACTGAGAATTTCTTGTCGGGTTTGGCAGGTTGGCGGTGTATATTCTACAAAGCCCCTGATGACTCCCGATAGCGAATTATTGCGCCGATACGCCAAAGAGGGCGATGAAGCCGCTTTTGCCGAAGTAGTGCGGCGGCACACGGATTTGGCTTATTCGGCGGCGTTGCGCATCGTGCGGGATGCGGCACTGGCGCAGGACGTGACCCAAACCGTTTTCACCAAGCTGGCGCGGATGGCGGGCGCGTTGGGCGGCTACCCCACCCCGATTGGCTGGCTGCACACCACCACGCGCCACACCGCCATCAACGCGGTGCGCGCAGAAACCCGCCGCCGCGCGCGCGAACACGAGGCTTTCACCATGCAAAGCATCTCCTCCATGCCGGACGCCAATTGGGAGCAACTCCGGCCCATTTTAGACGAGGCCGTGGGGCAGCTCCGCGAGCGCGACCGCCAGGCGGTGTTATTGCGTTTTTTCAATGGACTGAGCTATCACGAAGTCGGCGCGGTCATCGGGTTGACGGAAGACTCCGCACAAAAATGCGTGGACCGGGCCTTGGAAAAACTGCGCGCGCGATTTGCGCGCCAGGGCGTGATGGTTTCCTCGGCGTTGCTGGCCACCGCGATGAGCGCGAATTCCGTGCAGGCCGCGCCAGCGGGGCTGGCGGCGAATGTCGCCAAAGCCTCGACTATTAGCACCAGCAGCGGCGTGTCTCTCGGCAGCGCATTATTGATCGCCTTTTATATGAGCACAAAAATCAAAACGTTTGTCGCGGTGGTGGTCATCGCCGTCATCTTGGGTGGACTGTGGTGGTTTAGTCAGTCAACGGTAACAGTCCCGGAAAAGACGGCAATAGCAACGGAAGTAGTCCAAGTTGAAGCGCCCAAGCTGCCAGCAGTGATGCCGAAACCTGAATCTGCCATACCTGTCTCAGTTACGGATGCTTCAATAAATACCGACCCTCAAGCCGAATTGAACACTGCCATCTACGACATCGCACGTTTGATTCGGGCTGGTGACAAGGAAACGATACTGAAAACCTACAATCCTCCAGACCGTGCATTAAATCCTCAGGCGCTTCAACAAGAGGAATACGCCCTGAAGCAGATGAAAAATATAATGGCTAAATCTCCCCAAGGCCCGCAAATAAAACAGGGTTATCAACAATTGAATGACGCGAAGGCGCAACATTACGAAGACCTCGAGCTCCAGACCCCGACCTTTGATGCTGCCGGTGACGAAGCTACTTATGCACTGACTGTGGATATGATAGCACTCGGCCCCAGCAATCAGCCGCTCAGATCTCAAGAGTTGGAGCCCGTGATTTTTATCAAAATCAATGGTAAGTGGTATTTAAAAGCAGGTCCCTATTAAATGCCGATACCCTCACTTCCTATCGGTAACAGGTTTTTCCGGAGTTGGTTTATCTAAATCCGCGATGACTTGTTCGAGCCAGGCTTTCGCGGTGGCGCGCTCGGTGGCGTCGAGCTGGCCGTCGCCTTTTTTGTCAAAATGCTGGAGAATGTTTTTTTGAAGACTGGCGAGGTCGTCGGCTGGATTAGCTGGTGGAGCGGCGGGACCAAAAAGCAGGGTGTTGATTTCCGCCAGTTCGGCGGCATCGAGCTGGGCGGTGCCTTGGTGGTCGAAGCGCTGCATGATCAATGCGCGGAGGCCAAAAAGTGGTCCGTTGGCGGCCAGAGCGGCCTGCGTGGGGGTGGGTATACGTGTGTCCTGACCGCCGGAGAGAATTTTGCGGGCTTCGGCCAGCTCGGCGGCATCAAGTTTGCCGTCGCCATTTTTGTCGAATCGGCGGAGCAGCATCGCACGCAAAGCGGGGACAAAATTGTTGTCGGACGCGGTGGGCGATGCACTCGAAGACGGGGTGTTTGCGGAAGGAACTTGAGAGGATGGAGAGGTGGCTGAGGCGGCTGGTTTTGGGCCAAAGGGATTTGGCGGGATGGTGGTATTGGCAGAAGTCGCTGGGCCATCGGCGGCAAATGAGATGTTGGTGAGAAAAAGGAAGAAAGTCAGCGCGCGCAAAAATGAGGCGGTTCTGGTTTGGAAGATTTTGGTATTCATGGAGATAAATATTCGATGGTGATAATGATCAGGCAAATTGGCCCAGACGAGATAAACCCTGACAATCGCGGCGAAATGGGTGTATTATTTAAACAAATGCCGACTGGAAATGTTGCTGGCCCGCGAGATGCTGCCTCCCAATCACGAACCGTGTACCAACTCAATTTCAGTGACCAAGCCCTGGCTGAATTAAAGAAACTGCCCAAGATGGAGCAGTTGGAGCTCATGGAGCAGATGAGCATGATCCACCCCGAGGAGCTGGCGCGGGGGACGGAGCACATGGGGAAATTTTCGCGGGACGGGAAAACCTACTACCGACTGCGGGCGGGAGAGTTTCGAGTTTATTTTGAGGTGACCGGTGAATCGTTATTCATGCACTATATTCTGCACAAGCATTCGTTGGCGGATTTTGAGTTTCGGTTCAAACTGGCCTTTACGGAAAAGCCCTAGTCGAGCAATTCTAGGCAACTTTGGAAGTATTTGACTGTCTTTGGGAAGCGAATGAGTCGGCGTTAAGGCGTTCGTACCATGGTTTGACAATTACCGCCGTTGCGCTTTGAATGAGATACCTCTGATTCGTTCTGCTTTTACGCGATTTACCGCCTGATTTTCTACCTTTTGATTCGAGATGCACATTGTGCCCAAACCGCCGCCCGAAGATGACAACCTGCCTTCGCCAGCAGGGGTAAAATATAAGACCCCCGAAGAGGCGGCGCGTATTTATTTTCTGCCGAATTTGTTTACGGCGGGTAATTTATTTTTTGGTTTTGCCGCGATCATCCGCTGCATCCAAGCACGGTATGTGGCACCGGAGGATCAAATTAACAATTTTTTCTCCCCGGAGGCCGTGGCCTTTTACACCGAGGCCGTTTGGTGCATTCTTTTTGCAGGATTTTGCGATATGCTGGACGGGCGGTTGGCGCGGCTGGGAGGGCGGGAATCTTTATTTGGCAAAGAGTTCGACTCGATCGCCGATACCGTTTCATTTGGAGTGGCCCCGGCGTTGATGGTGTTCTTCTTAATTTTGGGACCGGTTTCCGAAAAATATTCGGAGCTTTTTCGACAAATTGGCTGGCTTGTCGGCTTTGTTTATTTGTTGTGTGTGGGAGTGCGATTGGCCCGATTTAATGTGATCACCAATCCGTTGCTTTTGGGCGGGAAGTCGGAGTCGTCCACGAAGGATTTTATGGGTTTGCCCTCGCCGGCGGCGGCAGGGTTTGTCGCCTCATTGGTGCTGGTGATGTTGCATCTGGACTTTAGCAAAGAAACCATCCAGCAATTTTCCATCTTGTTTTTGCCGCTGCTGCTCTTGGTGGCGTTGTTGATGGTAAGCAACATCCCCTACCCCAGCTTTAAGCATGTAGACTGGCAAATGCAGACCAAAGCGCGGCCATTTATCCTGGGGATTATTGCCATCGCCGTGGCCTATTTGCTGCGGGAATTTTCCTTCGCGATTTTCTTCCTGTGTTATATTTTTTACGGACTGTGGCGTTATGGGCGCCGGGCTTGGAGAAAGAAGTACCCCAGTGGCACCGAAACGCAACCACCGGAGCCCGAAGAGGAAGACACCTTTTAGTCGTGAAGAACTTTGCGCACAAGTGGCCGATAACTGCGATTTTCCCAAAGACCCCGGTTCCGGCACAAGGTTCTGCCCAAGTTTTAACTCCATAAAATCTTGATGGCAGGCGCTTTTTGCAGTTGTCACGATACTGACAGCCTATAATAAGAGGATAGTTAATTCATTCCTTATTCCTCCTATCATCTTCTTGTGATTCAAGATTGCCAGTTTCCCATTTGACCTGCTTACTTGCGCCTCATGAAATTCAAGATTAACCGCGACCATTTTGCCATCGGCTTACAGCAAGTGCTCAACGTCGTTGGCACGCGTGCCACGATGCCAATTTTAAGCAATGTACTGCTCCAGGCCGAGGATGGCGGCATTGCGCTGACGACGACGAATCTTGACCTGGGAATTCGTTGCCGAATCAAGGCAGAAGTGTCCCAGCCCGGTGCGCTGACTTTGCCCGTGCGCAAGCTGGCGGAGATTGTCAAAGCGCTACCCAATTTGGAGGTGTCACTGGAAAGCACGCCGGGGCACCAAGCTAAAATATCTTCCGGTGGTTCGATGTTTCGAATCATGGGCATTGGCAAGGAAGAATTTCCGCAACTGCCATCCTTTGCAGACAAGCACAAATTCAAGCTGCCGCAAGCCGATGTGGTGCGGATGCTGAAGAGTGTTTCGTATGCTCAATCTTCGGATGAAAATCGGTATATTTTAAACGGGGTTTATTTTAATTTTGCCGAAGGAAAGCTAACCATGGTGGCGACAGATGGCCGCCGACTGGCGCTGGCGAGCCACGAAGTGGCGATTACGGAAGTCAACGCAGGGAGCCTGATTTTGCCGGCAAAAACGGTGGCAGAATTACAGCGGTTATTGGGACAGGGGGAATCTGCGCAAATCACATTTAATGACCGCCAAGCAGCGTTTGAAATCGAGATGGGCGAGGCTGCCGCCGCCAACGGCTTGATTGAAAATATTTATCTCGTCTCCAAAATTGTCGAGGGCAATTACCCGAATTACCGCCAGGTGATTCCCAAGGAGACGGAGCACCGGATTAAAATCGAGCGCGAATTGCTGGCGGAATGCGTGCAGCGCGCGGCGCTGGTGACCAGCGACAAAAATAATTCCGTGCGTTTGAAAGCGACGAAAAATCTGCTCGAAATTTCCGCGCAAAGCCCCGAATTTGGCGAATCGCACGAAACCATGGCGATTGCCTATGCGGGAGCGGAAGTGCAAATCGCGTTCAATCCCCAGTTTTTACTCGATCCGCTCCGAGCTTTGACGCACGACGAAGTCTTTTTCGAGTTCAAGGACGAGCTTAGCCCGGGGCTATTTAAAACGCTGGACAGTTTCCTTTGTGTCATCATGCCCTTGCGGCTTAATTAGTTGCCAGATACCGATTATTCCTTTCTCCGCATCTTGTGAAGCGTCGCGATCATGTCTCCACTTGCTGTTATCTCCTGCACTCTGCTGGCCGTCTATGCGACCGTGGCCTACGCGCAGCAGTCGCTGGCATCACCGGTTTTAACCATCGTTGGCCATTGGCTTAGGTGGGCGTTATTTGCGATTGCGCTGACATTGTTGGCTACAGAAATATTTGAATCGGACCGGCCGCTGTGGCTATGGATCGTAACCGGCCTGTTGCTGTGGCCCATGCTCGAGACCATGTACACCTGGCTGGAGATCCGCGCCCTGAGCCATAGCACATTGCCCCTGTTCCCTTCGTTTAAGCTCAACCGTGAAGGCGATGCGTGGCCCAACCAGCGCCGATTTATTTCACTGCGTGACTGGCTGCGGGAGGAGAAGTTCCAACACGTCCAATCGCTCAAGGCCGATCTCGTTGATGGGCACGCTTTACGGGTATCGGTTTTTAACGACGCCGATGCGAACATCCGCCTGCAAGTCATGTTTCTGCCGCAACGCTCAGGAAATGTGTCGGTCTGCGCGGTGTTTTCCTCCCTTACCCAGTCCGGAGTCCGGCTCGTTACGGACAACGTCTATCTGCCTTTTGGCGGTTTTTATCCGGAGAATTGGGAGGTCGAGCGCCACCCATGGATTCGCTCAACGGAGGCCTTGATGTGTCGGCATCTGCGGCGCCTTGCCGGGCGACCGGAACACCTGGTCCCATTTACCGACGAACCCATCAGCGACCTCAACCAGCAGCAGAGAATTATCGAGCGCACCAATACTGAGCTGGGATTTCTCCTGCCGCGCAGCCAGCATGAAGAATATGGCGTCCTGACGTGGGAAGGCCGTTACCGGGTGTGGAAGGAAGCGTGGTTACTCAGTTATTTTGGGCTGCCGAGGAGATATTAAGAAAAAGAGGCGACAGGGTTTCGGCGTGTTTGCCCTTGCCAAGGGGCCGTGACCTTGCAGGCTAAATGCAACATGAGCGACCGCGAATTACCACCCATCCGTTTTGACGACGATGACGACGAAGAGGAAACGCCGGCTCCCAGCCCCGGGAAGTCCGACGAGCCCAAGCATGCGCCATTGGGCGCGCTGATTCAGCGAAAGTTTCTCGAACAGCGCAAGGTGACGCTGTGGGGTGAAGTCAACGACCGCACCTGCCGCGAAGTGTCGGAAAAGCTATTGTATCTTGAGGCCGTGGATGCCGGCAAAGACATCACGCTTTACTTGAATAGCCCGGGTGGCTCCATCACCGCAGGGATGTCGCTCTATGACACAATGAAGCTCATTTCTTCGCCGTTGACCGTGGTCGTCACGGGGATGGCAGCGAGCATGGGATCCATTTTGCTTTGCGCCGCGCCGAAGGGCCGTCGGCTGCTTTATCCGCACGCCCGAGTACTCATCCACCAGCCGCTCATCATGGGCCGGATTGTGGCACCGGCGGTGGATATCAATATTCAGGCGCAGGAAATGGAAAAAATCCGCGAGGAATTAAATAAAATCCTGGCGGATGCTTCGGGCCAGCCCCTCGAGAAAATTCGCCGCGATTCTGATCGGGATTTTTATCTGAATGCCAAAGAAGCCATCGAATATGGCTTGGCGGACCGGATCGTGGACAAGCTGTAGATCATTCTACTACCGACCGAGGCCTTGCAAGGAGCCCATCCCGCCCATCAGCAAGACCATGGCCGTGATGATCAGATAGGAGATGCCAAGGGCCGCGACGAGAAAAAAGCCGATCGTGAAGGAGCGGCGGATCTTATCCAAGGCGCCAGTCAAGTCATGTTCGGAGCCGGTGTAAACCGCTTGCTTCACTTGGTTTGCGGCACCCCAAAGGTTCAGGCCCTGCCAAAGTGGCAGCCAGGCAATGAGTATGCCGACAATCGTGCAGCAGAGTACAAGGCAAAGAAGAAACATGCACAGCGCCAACAATTTCATCCAGACGCTGCCAGCGGCGACCACCGAAGCCAGCCTTTTCGTTTGAGCCGAAGTCTCGGTGTCCTCCACGGTTTGACCTCCGGAAGAATACCTTGTCTGCGACACACTGACAGGGCGTGGCGTTGGTGCTGGAATACCTAACAGTTGCGCAGGGGCGGTTATTAGCTCGGGCACTGTTCCGAAGGCTACATAACCAATCCCATCGGTGGCCCGGACTTGGGTTTGCGCGTTGGCACGGCCCTCGGCAGCCCATTGGCGGAGTTGGTCCGCGCTAACGGGGCCATACTCCTTCCCGTCGCCGCCTTGCATGTAGTAATTCGCCATGGTGATTTCGCAGCCACCATTTGACCCGCCGCCAAGAACACTGGCAAGGCCAAAGCAGGATGAATTAAACCAGTGGGGGAGCAACTTTGAGGATGCGCGCGGTAATTTCGGCAACGGGCAACGCGGCCAGTTCGCGTGGGGAAATGCGGTTGGGGTGGATCCAGGGCAGGGTGCGCAGAGGCTCGCTAAGGACGAGGGCGCGGTTGGCGGCGACATCGTCCACACGATCCACCGGCGTGAAGTAAGGCGCACCGCGCAGGGCATGTGGGTGTTCGCGGACAAGCTTCAAGATGGCGAGCACGGCATCGGCAAAGCGGTCGAGCTCCGCCTTGGTGTAGCTTTCGGTGGGCTCAATCATCAGGCCAAAGGCTTCTGGCCACGCGACGGTCGGCGCGTGAAAACCGAAATCCAGAAATAGTTTACCGACGCGGGGAATGACTGCGGCGGGCGGCAGGCCGGCCTTGGTCACGCGCGCGAAATCCTCCGGCGAGAGCGTAAGAATGAACTCATGCATGCGGGGCTGCGCACCCGCGCCTTCGGGCAGGCTGCCGTACGCCGGGCTGAGTTTTGCGTAGAGATAACGCGAGGCCAGCACCGCGGTGGCGGACATTTGCCGCACACCGTCGCGACCGAGGCGGAGGAGATAGGCGTACGCACGGACTTTGTGCGCAAAATTCCCCCAATGCCGGTGGAATGAGCCGATGCTTTGTGAAGCTTTGACCGCAACGAACTGCCCGTCCTGTTTTTCGACTTGATGCCCGGGTAGAAAGTCGCACAGGCGTTCACTGACGGCCACAATGGCGTCGCCGGGGCCACCGCCGCCGTGAGGAATAGTCCAAGTCTTGTGCAAATTATTGTGCAGGGCATCCACCCCCATGGCGGCTAGATTCACCCAGCCGGCAATGGCGTTCATGTTCGCTCCATCCATGTAGACCAGGCCGCCGGCGGCATGTACATCGTCGGCGATGCGCTTGAACTCGGTCTCGAATAGCCCACAGGTGTTGGGGTTGGTGATCATCACGCCCGCGAGCCGCGGGCCGAAGCGCGTGATTTTCGCCTCGCAGTCGGCCAGGTCAATCCGGCCATCGGCGGACGCTTCGAGCAGGACAATGCCGGCGGGTTCACCATTTTCCAGGCGCGAAGCAAAACCGGCCATGGCGGCGGTCGCAAAATTGGTGCCATGGGCGCTTTTGGGGATGAGGAGGATGTTGCGATGGCTCTCGCCCCGCGAGCGGTGGTAGGCCTGCATCATTTTCAGGCCAACCAGCTCGCCCTGGGCGCCAGCCAGCGGCTGGGTCGTCACCGCCGCAAGGCCAGTGATGCCCTTGAACCACTCCTGCGTCTCGTGCAGCACTTCGAGGCAGCCTTGCACGTCTTCCGCTGGCGCCTGCGGGTGGGCGTTGACGAAGCCGGGCAGGTTCGCCGCCCAGTCATTGACGTACGGGTTGTACTTCATGGTACACGAGCCAAGGGGATAGCAACCGTCGTCAGGACTGACGTTCAATTCGCCGAGTTTTTGGTAATACGTCACGAGCTCGGCATGGGGAACACAGAGGAGGCCTGCGGGAGCTTGCCGCAAAGCAGAAGAGGGAATGGGTGGAATAACTGCAGCCACCGATTTGGAGGACTTTGCGCCGAATTCTGTATCGAAGAACAAAAATAATTTGGCGAGGTCGCCCTCAGTCTGCGCGTCGGTGAAAGAAAGTTTGAGCAGATTGCGTCCACCGGGCAGGCGAGCGGACATATCAATGCCGAGGTGCAGTCCAGCCAGGCGGCCGCGTTCAAGCAAAGGTGCAATGGGGCGGTCGAGCGCCAGAGTGGGCTCATTGAAAAAGGGCGTCGCAAAAGCTAGTTCCACGCCGGGGCGCAAAAGTTTTTCGACTGCATTGAGAGCTCGGGTGCGACCCAGACCGACGGCGGAGGCCAAGCCTGCATCGCCACGCTCGAGGAGGGCGGCACCGACGAGGGTCGCCAAAAAAGCCTGATTAGAGCAAATGTTCGAGGTGGCCTTGTCCTTGCGGATGTGCTGCTCGCGAGTGGAGAGCACCATGACGCAGCAATCGCGGCCACTGAGGTCATGCGCCTTGCCAACGAAGCGGCCGGGCGTCGCGCGGATGTCGTTCTTGACGTGTTGGTTATGACGTACGGCAAAGACGCCCAAGCCGGGACCACCGAAATTTGGGCCGATGGCCAAGTGCTGTCCTTCTCCGACTAGAATATCAGCTCCGTGGCCGGTGGAACCCCATTGCGCAGGAGGTTTTAGACCACCGGTGGCAAATAGAATGGGGTCAACCACAGCGATGGTGCGGGTGGCGAGCTCGGTGGCAATATCGGTCAGCGCATCCACGTCTTCCAACAAGCCCAAGCTGTTGATTTGGGGGAAGGCAATCGCGGCGAGCCGGGGTCCAAGGGCGAGTGCGCGAGCCCGCATGGCGGCAGGATTTAGCAATCCGGTGGTGGGGCTGGGCTCGACGACTTCCAGGCGCAGGTTGGTTTCAGCGGCGTGCGTGCGCAAGACCTCGAGGTCGCTGGGGAACAACGTCCCGCTAAGGAGCACGGTGTCAGCCTCCGCATTTTCCGCGAGGCGTAGGGAGCAGCAGCAGGCTTCGAACAGCGCGCTGGCGCGGTCGTAGAGCGAGGAATTGACGGCCTCGAAGCCGGTAAGCTGCGCCATAAGGCATTGGTAAATCCAATGGGTGAGGAGCGAGCCTTGGCTGCGTTCCGGTTGGTAGGGTGTGTAAGCGGTGGTGAGGTTGCGGATGCCGGCCACAGCGGCGACAATGGCAGGAACACGGTAAACCGGCAGGCCATCGCCCAAAAACGCGGCGGCGGGGCGATTACTCGCGGCGATGGAGGCCAGCCGGACTTGGAGCGCCTCGTAAGAAAGTTCTTCCGGCAAGGGCAGTCGCGGTTGGGCGCGGATTTCCTTCGGCAGGTGGGCGAACAGATCGTCGAACTTGGTCAGCCCCAGGGTGCGCAACATGGCAGCGAGATCATCTTCGCTGGCCGGGATGTAATGCCGGACCGTCTCGCGTGGAAGAGCGGCCGGGTCGAACCCCAAGGGCAGGCGGGCGGCAGAATCGGCGGTGATTGGCTGGTCGAGCGCGGGCAAGGACGGCATCGGTGGATTATGAGTAAAAGCAGCGAGACTTGCAAGTTGCAGGTTGCAAGCTGCAGGGATGAAGGATGCGGAAAGTGATCCAGTAGAGACACTGATTTATACTTGCCAGAGACCGGCGGACCCTTGCAACTGGTGGTGATGAATCGAAAAGAACGCGCGGAGTTCGCCGCCCACCGGCTGGCGGAGCTTTACCCGCACCCGGCTATCCCGCTGCTGCATAAGGATCCGTTTACGCTATTGGTAGCGGTGGTCTTGTCAGCGCAGTGCACGGATGTGCGGGTGAATTTGGTGACACCAAAATTGTTCGAATTGGCGGATTCGCCGCACAAGATGGCGGAGCTGTCGATGGCGCAAATTGATGCCATTGTGCGACCATGCGGGTTATCGCCGATGAAGGCGAAAAACATTCGCGAATTATCGCGGTTGATTATCGAGCGCCATGGAGGACAAGTGCCGCGCACGTTTGAGGAATTGGAGGCGCTCCCAGGAGTGGGCCACAAAACGGCGTCGGTGCTGATGGTCCAGGCTTTTAACCATCCGGCTTTTCCGGTGGACACACACATTCACCGCTTGGCGATGCGGTGGAAGTTATCCAAAGGACCGAGCGTGGTTCAAGTGGAACGGGATTTAAAAAAACTGTATCCGCCGGAAACGTGGCATGATTTGCATCTGCGAATTATTTATTATGGACGAGAGCATTGCACTGCGCGTGGCTGCGACGGGCACAAGTGCGAAATCTGTCGGGCGGTGAATGGGTGAGGAAAAATAAGCACTCTTTAAACCGCAGGCACCTTTTTCACCAACAGCTTATAGGCATCGCGACCCGCGACGACGATGGCTTCGCCGGGGTGGAGAAAGCCGTCAATGCAGGAGGCTTCGTATTTGCGACCGTCAATCTCGGCCAGGCCGGTTGGCGCAAAAGCGGTGGCCGCAAGACCTTTTTTACCGACCAGGGCCTGAGCGGTGGCATCACCGGTGTCCACAGCTTTGCCGGAAGAGGCGGCATGATTAAACATTTTCCGGCCCAGGGGCGTGTGGGGCAAAAGTTTTAATTCGAGATAGACCACCAGACCGGCCACCACGAGCGAGCCGACGCCGGCGGCAATGGCGGCGAAAAAACTGTAGCGCTCGAACGTCACGCCCACACCGGCCACGATGCACACGCCGCCGAGCGAAGCAATCAGGCCACTAGGCATGAAGACCTCGGCCGCGATGAACAGCACGCCAGCAAACAAAAGGCCGAGGACGAGTTCCATAGGATGAAGAGGCTAATCCTTGGCAGCTTCGACCGCGAGCGCGAAGTCCTTGCGGCCAAGAACGACCACGGTGGTGCCGCGGTTGATGTTGATATGCTCGGCGCGGGCCTGGAAGCGACCGCCGGCGATCTCGATTTCGCCCAACGGGCGCAGGTCTGTGATAGCCAGGCCGCGAGTGCCGGGCTTGGGCAGCGAAGTGGCGCCCGTGGCGGAGGCACCACCGGCAGAAGCGGTCACGCTGTCCCGCGGCACGGAGGCTTGGTTGACGAGCCTGCCGAAAAAGCTGCTCTGCGGCAGAAAACGCAAGGCTAAGCCAAAACAGACCCCCGCCAGCACGATCGCGATGCCGGTATTAATCAAGGGTTGCATCAGCGCATCCATGGAGACGCCGCCGTATTGTTGCTCGGGCCACACGTCGGTCATGGCCCAGACGAACGCGCCGAAAAAGCAAATGACGCCCGACAGCCCGAGCACGATGGTGCCGTGGAAAAAGAGGAGCTCGAGCAAGATGAGAATAATGCCCAGGGCGAAGAGCACGACCGGCTCGTAACCTGCCAAGCCAGCGACGTATTGGCCGGCGAGCACAACCAGGAGCAGAGTGATCCCGGCAATGCCCGGCAGGCCAAAGCCGGGGGTTTTGAATTCCAACAGCAGCAAGAAAATGCCGATGCCCATCAACACGGGGGCAATGGCATTGATCAATTTGGCCAATTGCTCGGACAAGGAGAGATTGAATTCTTGCAGGATGTAGCCATGGGGACCGTAAAGATTGGTCAGCAGGGTGTCCACGTCGGGCGCGAGGCCGGCACCGAGAAGATTTTGCGGCGGATGGCCGTAGGGCTTGCACGCCTCCTCGCCGGTCAAGGTCAGCAGCGTGCCCTTGGGCTTGATCACGACATCATCAATTTTCAATTCGTAGTCGTCGTCCATCATCGCACGCTGCACATCGGCGCGGTAACGCTTGCCTACGGTGATGCCGCGGACCGTTGCATCCATGAAACTGTCGAGTTTGAGCTTCATGGTTGAGTCAATATCAGTGCCCTCGGAAGTCACTGCCGCCGCCGCGCCAATGCGGGCACTGCCGGTCTTTAAATAAATTTCGCTGGTGGCATCGGCAATAAACGAGCCGGCGGACATGGCCTTGTCGTCCACAAAGGTGTAGGTGTGCCCGGGAAATTTGGCCAGCGCGTCCATCATGTCCAGCGTGACATCCATTTCGCCGCCGAGGGTATCCATATCAATCACCACGTCCGCTTTGTTAGCAATGGCTTCCTTTAGCGCCCGGCGCAGGATATATAATTGAGGCACGCTAATTTCATCGTGAATGGGTACAAGATAGACGGTAGTCGGCGGGCCTTTGTGGACGGTTACTGGTTTGGATTCCGAAGCGGTATCAGAAGCGGATTGGGCAGAGGCAGTACTAACGGGTTTCGTGTTCGCATTATCGCTGGTTGCCGCAGGAGTGTTGGCCGGAGCGGCTGATGGGGCAGTCGTAGTCGCCGAATGCGCCAATAATGCTGCGAGCATCAGGAACAGGCCTGCCGCGCCAAACCGCGCCCAGCGACCGGTCAGTCCCGGCAGGCATACAAATCCGGGAAGTTTCATTGCCACAGTTTGCGCCCATCCCTCACAAAAAGCAAGCAGGGGTAAATGAGCGTGGAGGTTCCACGAGAGGCAAGACGGTTAGTCTGAAAGCGCCACACGATATCTGTTCGCCCTTGCGCTATTCGTCCAGCGCTTTTAACATGCTAGCGCAGTGAAAATTTCACTCAAAGTTGAATATGCCTGCCGGGTACTTGGGCAATTAGCCCGGGGCTACGGTCGCCCCAGTTTGGCCCACATTGAGGCACTGGCCAAGGCTGAGGCGGTTCCGGCCAATTATTTGGTGCAGATACTCAACGAATTGCGCAATGGGGGACTTATAGTCAGCCGACGAGGCAAACAAGGCGGGTATGCATTGGCTCGCTCGCCGGCGGAGATAACCCTGTATGATATTGTGCGGGTGGTGGATTCAGAAATGCTGGATGCTCCCGTTTCCACGGCGGGGCAGTCGGGGGCACGCGTTTCGCTGGCCTGGCGGGACGTGGGGACGGCTTTTGAAGCGGCGTTAAAAATGAAAACCGTCGAGAATTTGCTATCGAGAGACGCGGCAGAAATGTGGCATATCTAAGGCAAGAAGGCCGAGCAATATCAAGTCGGCAGTTGCAAAGTCAGGACGCGGCGGCTTTCCTCCGGGCTGGCAAAAAATAAATGCCAGGTATTTGCGGGCAAGCGATCGCCTAAATTCTCCGGCCATTCGATGGCGAGGCACCAGGGAGATTCAAGAAATTCATCAATGAGCAGCGAGTCATAATCTTCGGGACGCGCCAAGCGGTAGGCGTCGAGATGAACGAGTTGGCGACGCCCGCGATAGATGAGAAAATAATTAAAAGTCGGGCTGGTGATTGGACCAGGGGCGTCCCAGGCTTGGGCTAGGCCGCGAACAAGGGTGGTTTTGCCAGCGCCCAAGTCACCATGCAGGGCGAGGATGGTATCCAGCGGCAAGACCGTGGCGAGCGCGGCGCCGGCCGCTTCGGTTTCAACGGGGGAATTCGTGGCCCAGCCGACGGCAAAGCGGGCCAAGATTGTCTCGCGGGACATGACCTAGGGCTTGGCAGTACGTGGCGCGGACGGCGGAGCGACCGGGGCGGTTTCCTCCGCGTCATAAATATAACCGATACCGTGAATAGTGCGGAATGGGGCAAGGTCGCAGGCATGGCGCGCGAAGGCTTCACGAATGCGCACGATATATTGATCGAGCGAGCGGCTGCGGACATCGGCATGCACGCCCCAAACCGCATGAATAAGACTTTGGCGAGTCAGGACCAACTTGGGGTTGGAGGCGACATGCACGAGAATGCCCAATTCCTTGCGACCGATTTTTTCGGACTGACCATCAGGAAAGATAATCTCCATGCGCTGAGGATTGATTTCCGCGCCACAAAAGGGGAATGGATCCTCGTCCAGCCGCGCATTTTTGGTGATGTGGGCGTCCTTGAGGGTTTCGCTGCGGCGCAGAACGGCATGGATGCGCGCAATCAGCTCCGGAAAGCTAAACGGCTTGGTGACAAAATCGTCACCGCCCATTTCCAAACCTTTCACTTTATTGCTCTCGCTGCTGTTGGCGG
>Ga0206854_1089_pt1 | contig 25989 bp, 28 predicted proteins | sample Alteio_BWOrgCont_50_FD_152870 | JGI IMG/M metagenome (GOLD analysis project Ga0206854, IMG submission 152870) | Enriched cells from forest soil in Barre Woods Harvard Forest LTER site, Petersham, Massachusetts, United States -... | ecosystem: Environmental > Terrestrial > Soil > Temperate forest >...
CAGTTGGCAGCTCTGACGATATTGTTTCGCCACCAGGGCCGCGCCGTACATGTCCATGCCCGTGCCGCAATTCAGCGCGACGATATCGGCGCCGTGTTCGGAAACGAATTCCGCCGCCTTTTCCGGCGTTACGCCCATCATGGTGACATAAAAGGATTTGTCCTGGGAAAGATCGTAGGCAAGCGAGGCGATGATGCAGGGCGCCCCCGCCGCTTTGGCAGCATCAATGGCCACCCCGATCTCCTCCAATGACGTTTGCGTCTCAATAATGATGGCGTCCGCGCCGGCCTCAACGAGTGCGCAGGCCTGTTCTTCGTAGGCTGCCTGTGCATCCTCCGGCGGGAGGTCACCGTAAGGCTGAAGGATTGCGCCCAGAGGACCGAGGTCGCCCAACACATAGCCTTCCTTCCCGCCAAACGCCTCACGCGCGATCCGCGCACCGGCCTGGTTGATCTCGCGCAGTTGCTCAACGTGGCCATGGCGCTTGAGCATCAACCGGCTGCCGCCGAACGTATTGGTGATAATGCAATCCGCGCCGGCCTCCACGTAGTTGCGCTGGATCTTGAGGACGCGCTCGGGATGGGTCAGGTTCCAGGCCTCGCCGCAATCGCCATTGGCCAGGCCCGCAAGCATGAGTTGCGTACCCATGGCTCCATCACAGACCAGACGGCGTTCGCGCAAGGCTTCAAGCAGAGTTTTTTTCATGGCGCTAAATTTCCTGACAGTATTTCTTAAAACCTAACGAAAAACAAGGCAACGGTCATTTGGGTAGTCACCTAATTTGAAATTCATAACTAATTAAGGAGCCTAAGACTTACTAAGTTTACGGGAGTGTATTAATTTGGATTTCATTATTTTTCCCTAAAATAGTTCAGCAGAAACACAAAAAAAATCCCAAGACCGACCAATAAAATAATATCATTCAAAGTTATCCTTGTTCCCGTAATTGGAACAAGCATCCACGCAATCATTGTTTCCTCGCCTCCTTGATTTGATACGCCACACCCATATTACCATCATTTGAAGAAGTCTTTGACCACTTCAGCTACCCGCTCGATCTGCGCATCCGTCAATTCGGGATAGATCGGCAGGCTCAAACATTCGCGCGCGGCCTTTTCGGCGACGGGAAAATCGCCCGGCTTATGACCGAGATGGGCGTAGGCCTTTTGCAGGTGCAACGGGATGGGGTAATGGATGGCGCAGCCCACCTTGTGGTCGTCCAGGAATTTTTTCAATTCGTCCCGGCGTGGATGGCGCACCACGTAGAGGTGCCACACGCTCTCGGCAAAGTCCGCCTCGCGGGGCAATTGCAGGGGCGTACCGGCGAGCAATTCAGCGTAGCGCCTGGCTACGCGACGGCGTTCGGCGGTCCACTTTTGCAGGTGCTTGAGCTTCACGCCCAACACCGCGCCCTGGAAACCTTCCATGCGATAATTGAAACCGATCTCGTCGTGATAATATCGCTGCGTGGAACCGTGCTCGCGCAGCGATTTCGCGTGCGCAGCCAGTTTGTCATCGTTGGTCACGAACGCGCCACCCTCACCGCAGGAGCCCAGGTTTTTGCCGGGATAAAAACTGTAACCGGATATCACCCCGAACGTCCCGATGGTCTTGCCCTTGTATTTGGCGCCGTGGGATTGGCAGGCGTCTTCCACCATCGGCAGCTTGTGCTTGCGGCAGATGTCCAGGATCGCGTCCACATCGAACGGCTGGCCATAAAGATGAACGGGGAGGACGGCCTTGCTGCGAGGCGTGATGGCGCGTTCGACCAGGGCGGAATTGATGTTAAACGTGGCGTCGTCAATATCCACGAAAACGGGTTTGGCGCCGGTGTAGGAAATCGCCCAACTAGTGGCGACGAAAGTGAAGGGAGTGGTGACGACCTCGTCGCCCTGCCCGACCCCGAGCGCCAGCAACGCCACGTGGAGCGCGGAGGTGCCGCTGTTGAAGCACACACAATGTTTGGCGCCGCAATAGGCGGCAAAATCTTTTTCAAACTGCGCCACGTCCGGGCCGAGGCAGAATGAGCAGTTGTCCAGGGTGCGAGCCAGCGCAGCGTCGAGTTCTTTTCGGAGTCCACGGATTTGCGCCGGCAGATCAAGGTAAGGAATTGGGTCAGCCATTTCGCTCTTGAAAGTAATCTAAAGGCGGATTTTTACCAGTAACTTTGGACTTATCTGCCACTTTTTATTTACGCGCACGGCCGATTGGCTCATGCTTCCCGAATGCTCAAGCTGGAACATCTGGCGGAACTTTTGGAAAAAAATCAGGCCGCCGCGTCCGCGCGGGTGAAGGAATTTTCCATCGGGGGCAAACGGTTCGCATTCAATTCAAAGCCGGCGGTCATGGGCGTCGTCAACCTGTCGGCGGATTCGTGGTATCGCGAGAGTGTATGTCTCTCCACCGAGGCGGCAGTCCAGCGCGGACGTGTCCTGGCAGCCCAGGGCGCGGACATCGTGGATCTCGGCGCGGAATCGACCCTGGCGCACGCGGCGCGGGCGGATGACGCGGCGCAGAAGTCGAAGCTGCTGCCGGTCATCAAAAAACTGCGCGCGGAACGCATCCTGGTCTCCGCCGAGACATATTCGCCCAAGGTGGCCCGCGCAGTCCTTGAAGCCGGGGCGAATATTCTGAACCTGACGGGCAATGCGAAGACGAAAGAAATCTTCAAGATGGCCGCCGCACATGAGGCAGCCGTCATCATCTGTTATGTGCAGGGAAAGAATGTCCGCGAAGTGGGTGATTTTGATTTTGGGGCGGACCCGATCGGGATGATGCGCGAATATTTTGCGCGGCAGATCGAGATCGCCGAGGGCGCAGGAGTAAACCGCATCTTTATCGATCCAGGGCTGGGATTTTATTATCGCAACCTGCAGGACAGCGCGGTGCGCGTGCGGCACCAGATGAACATTTTCCTGAACACGTTCCGGCTGCGGGAGCTGGGATATCCCGTCTGCCATGCCCTGCCCCATGCGTTTGAGTTTTTCCAGGATGAAGTGCGGTGCGCCGAGCCGTTTTTCGCGGTGCTGGCGGCGTTGGGAAAGACGGATCTGTTCCGGACGCATGAGGTGCCGAAGGTCAAGGCGGTATTGGAAAGTTTGAACGTGTATTAACCACGGATGGACACAATCTGTAGCATTGATTCAGATAATTAGAGTTTAACAAATTTGCTGCAAAATCAAAGGACAATTCAGTTTAACTCGCCAAAATTGTCCGTTACTTTCCATCATTTTCACTGACAGTTTAGTCCTCATCCGGCATCATCACCGTGATGGCGGGTTGTGGGTTGCCAATATCCAGTGCGCCGCAAGTTGCGATAAGTTTAACCAGCTTCGGGCGGTGACTGTCATTGCGAAAGTAGAGCGCGAAGGGCAAGCGGTTTTGCCCCTGCTGCGCCCTGCGGATAGCAAAGCGGAGCGTCCAGACAATGTCCCAAAGTCTTCCTTCCTCGTCCTGGCCTTCAACGCCTTTCGGCACGGTCACATAAGCGTCAAAGACCCTGCGCGTGAGAAACACCGGATAATGGATTCGAGACAGGCCAGACTTACGCTTGCCTGTCATGCTTCATGCTCTTGCCATGAACCACGCCAGCTTCGCCCGCTGCGCGGATATGGTTTAAAATAACTTTTTACGTTTTCAGGTCCTCGGTCTGCGTCGGCTTCGCTGTCGCCCTCACTTGGCCGCTTTCTCAGGGGGCCGGACGCGGTGCCCTCTAAAGACTACTCCCGATGGCCGCCCTGCTTCGCGGCCTTTCTCAGTGAAGGGCGACAGACCGAAACCGAACAGCAGAACAAAAAAAAGACCATGAAAACTTACACAATTCAAAAATCGGGACTCCAGAGCCGATCCGAACAGTTGAACAAGGCTTACGCGAAGCATCGCGCTAACCGCGAACTGCCGATGCAGTCGGTTTTGAACTTCTTAAAGACTCGATTGCCGCAGCAATACCAACTCGCCGAAATCGTTGGTAAATGGGTTTGGTTGGAGTTTCCGAAACGACGGACGATTGCCAATGCGCTTTGGTATATGGGCTTTCACTGGAATCAGCGGCGGAATGTTTGGCAGCATCCGTGTGGTGCTTGTGCGCCTTTCGCTTCTCATCCACAAGACCCGCGCATCAAATACGGCAGCTATTTCGCGGCGGAGAGATTTTCTTGAAAGGATTTATGAACCATTCAGAAATCACTTACACTCGCGCACAGGCGATCGCCGACGGCTTTCAGGTGGAAGTGAGCCAGACAGCGAAAGAGGCGGGAAACTGAACTGTGCATACATGGAACGGAGGCAAAGTCTTGCTTGCAAAGAAGGCCTAAGTGAAAAGATCGCAGTCTGCCAGCAAAGCCGTTTTCTACATTCGCGCGTTGCGGTCCAGATAGCTATCGTGCCTATCCCAAATCTATCCTATCCTGCTTTTATACAAAAAAGTTCTGGACATATTTGGTATAAACTAATATAAAAGGACCAGTTAAAGAGAGGTGAGGTTATGACGTATGGGCTTCACCAATAGGAACGGAACTGAAACCAGTCATGGAAAGTAAATTAGTATTTGGATTAAGCGTCGAAGGGTATCTTCCCTCACGGTATTCTTTTGTATCTGCAAGTTTATCATTTCGCCGGGTTAATTTTCTTATGAAAGCTTTCACTCGTTATTTCCTTTGGACTTCGGTCTTTTGTTTTTTCAGCGTATGCGACGCCCAGCAAGCGACCATAAATCAATCCTCCATACCTGCGCCCACGACTATTAGCGGACCTCTGCCGCCATGGCAAATCCGTTAAGCCACACATGAGAAAACAATTGCTTACATTTTTTTTATTGATGGTTGTTAGTATTTCGTCCTGGTCGCAAACCAGTACTATGACGATGCTTTCCCCTAAATTGCGTGTATTTTTGACCGACCATGGAAGAGCGTCACAGATCTTTACAAATTTGATTTCGAAGGCGTTTACCGGCAGGTCAGTAAAAATCTATTATTTTTATTCTGACGATTATTCGATAGCAACTTGTTATCATTATTATCCCGATGAATCCAATGTCGTTATTTGTGTTCGTGAAAACCAAAAGCCTGTTGATGAGTTTATCAGTCTTGTTTTTGAAGTAATTAACTCTGAAAGCGAGACGAATTTTCAAAATTTAAGGGAAAAGGTTATTGATGGATCTATAACCAGAACAAATTTTGCCATAGAAGTCCTTAAGGTTGAATTCAGGGCAATAATGGAAACTAGTGGTTTGCTGGGAGAGATTGGCTTCACGAAAACTGAAATAGCCGATTCGCGTTACTATAAAAGCTATGCAAACTCTCCTACTAATTTTGTTGATTTCATCTACTATACCGAGAAAATGTCTATGCCCGAAAGAGATCCCATAAAAGAATATGAGCAACAGTACGATTTAATGAGGAAGCATTAACAAATAAGTAGGCAACCAATGGCGTAACGGAACATCACCCATTTGAAAGTCAACGCTGGAACAGCTTCTTTGAGCTCAAGGCCTTGCCCGAGGCAGGTGCTTCGTCTCCTGGTATTCATCCGAACGTTTCAACGCCTGGGCCACCCACATCCGGCGCTGTCCAGGTCAACCCCGCGAAATTTTTCTTTGGATCTTTCACCGAAAATTTCCGGCTCAACCGAGTGAGAAACGCGACTGCATCCAACTATGTTGAATCAGGATTGAGGTAGTTGCCATTCCTGTCAAATGCATTAAGAGACCGAAACAAATTTCGCAACAAAACCCGTGCGGCGGTGATTGAGAAAGAATTATGGTTGCAGCCGAAAACAGAAGTTCGACCGAGGCCGAATGGAAAATAGTTGAAAGTTTTCTATATGCCAAACCGCTTATTGAGAGGTTCAAGTCTTTGGAAGAGGAACTAAAATGGGTCATTCTTGATCGGCAGAACCCGGACCAGCATGTGAAATATTTGCCGGATTATTGCTACAATATTTTCAATTTGGTCCGCAAAACCTATTTCAAAGCATTGCCCACAGTGGAGGAGACGGTGTTGCTTCTGGACGGGGATAAATTGGCAACTGCAAAATCGGTGGCCGAAGCCAAAACAGCCATTCGATTGGACTGGAAAAATTTGGGTAGATTACTGGGGATGGTTGTTCGCAGCCTTCGTTTTGCTAAATTGGAAGTCAAGGACCTCTTGATAGATGGTGGATTTGACAATGTCCCTGTTGAAAAGTTGGAAAAGCTGCTGGTGATGGTCTTGGGCAGGCAGTGGGTGGAAGAGAACCAGGTCAAAATCATGGCGGAGCCGCCGAGCAAATGGGTTTCAGAAATGTTCAAACAGCATATTGTGCAACAGGCCATGGGTATAAGAGAAAAACAGCCGTATTATGAGTCAGTGGCATTTGAATGGGGAAATCAAGCGATGATTGATTTGTCGGAAGGAATGGCTGAGGGCATGGGCAAATTTCTGGGCACAAACGGTGAGTTCATGGGCGAAACGACCCGGGCTGGAATTTACCTGTTCTTGTTGTTGGCGTGGCCGGAAATCAAGGCCATGTTGGAATCCGAACCAAAGAAAACCCTGAGCGATTTGCGCGAATGGATGTTGCCATTTATGCGCACCGGTATGGTGACATATCTTGATATTGACGTGCTGCGAGATGTGTGCGCACCTCCTCCCCAGGGGATCGGATTAAGTTTAAGGCCCTTGAAATCCCGTCGAAAGCCCCCCGTTGCATCTGCCTAGTGGCTGAATTTTCCATTCGTTAGTTGCTCCCTGGAAGCCCTGCTATAACAGGGAGCATGTTAGAGATACAACTTCTCAAACTGGCGCGAAACCGCAATGGCGGCAACGCGCCCTTTTCCCTTTGTGCCTCCGTCCATAACGGGAAAATAGCTTCAAATGGCGGAACAATGAAAGGAACATCCAGCCTATGATAATAACACTAACTGTATTCAAAGAGGTGCATAACACATGGCCTGCCAAAAATGGCAAGCCAGCGGGCGAAGCATTCGATTTGCTTTGCATGGACATGAGCAACCCGGCGGAACATCGCATGGAAGAAATGCTCTATTACCGGACCAAGGACGAGGAGCGGCCCCGCGTATGGGGCAAGGCCGTCGGCACCACCCTTCAAGTGGGTGTGCGAAAATCCGCCATGGCGAGCGTGGCAACGCAACGCCGCCCTGTCATTACCACGAAGCACACGAAAGGGTGAGACGGATCTTGCCGGGATACAATTTGTAAGACTAGCTATGCGGCCGATCTTAGCGTTTGGTGGCTTACATACCATCAAATGTCTCAATAAAACTGCCATACACGCCGATGCAAACATCTCTTCCATCCTTGCCCTCTACCGCAAGTCCAAACCCACTTGTTTCCTCATCAAAAATAATCCTATAACCGGAATGTGTATCAGGATCCTCTTCCAAAACCAGCCACATCTCTCGTGCCTGAGTCTCATCACGAGCATCCGAAAATAATCGTCGCTGTGGTGTCACTAAACATTTCCGCAAATCGCAACCATGTAGATTTGTATGCTTTAAGTCTTTACCAATTTCATTGGCAATGATCTTGGAAACTTCTTCAGGTGACATATCGGTGTGCAGCCTAACAGATAATGGGCGGCGGGTTTTGCAGCCTATCATTTTTCATGGCTTTCACCCTATTTTAACCCTACCACTTGTCCAGAATATTTTTGTTGCAAACCGACCTTCGCATTAATCCAGCAAAGATTGCGCACACTTCAGATGATAGGAGGATCACCTACAAAGCGACAGAGGACTGCCGCACTCCAGGACGCAAGCGTTTGCCGGGGCGCAATGAAACTTTGCAGCTTTTAGAGTGCGGCAGTCCTCTGCCGCTTTTATTTATGATATTAAGGACGAATTATTTGCGATAGCAGAGAAAGACGCCTTCTTCCTCCGACTTTGTGATCCACTGGGCGCTGACTTGTAACCCGTAACGGGCGAGGGTTTTGGTGATGAGCGGCGGCGTGTAGCGATACGAGAAAAACAGGCGAATCTTTTGGCCTTTTTTAAAATGAAAGGTTTCGCCTTCGACCTTTACAGTTCGTGCACGCCGGAAATGGAAATGGGCCACAATACGTTTCAGCCCGCTTCGCATCGTTTCAATCTCAAAAAGTAACGAGCCATCGGATTTTTCAACCCCGAGATCGAGCAGAAAGGTCATAAGCCAATCGCGGGTCAGGTCATTATCATATTGCGGCAGGACTTTTCCGACGCCCGCGGCGTAGTCATGGCCCGGCGCGAGGTTGGCGCTGAACAGGAGAGCATCTCCCGGACGCACGATGGCGGCGAGTTTGGGCAAAATGTCCTGCGGCTCAAAATTCGGGATCATGCCGAAAAAGGTAATCAGGCGCGAGGTGCGGGGCTTAAAGTGCGAGGAAAAGGCATCACCAGGATTTTTGGCGGTGGCCAGGTCGCAGACGAAGGGAAAACAGCTTTTTTCCGGAAGAACGGCCAGGGCGGTCTTTTGGGCGGTCAAGACCATGGCGGCGCTGACGTCGCAGGGCGTGTAGAAAATCTCCCTGCCGGCGGCCTTGAGTAATTTCAAAAGTTGCGTGTCCTTTTGTCCGCCACCGCAACCGAGGCCGATGAGGTGGACGTTTTTGGATCTTGTTTTTGCAGCGGCGCGAAAACTTTTATCATAGGTCGCCAGGCAGTTTTTATCGTAACGCGCAGGAGAATGTTGCTGGTGCAGGGCCAGCCACTTGTGCGTTTGTTTGACGCTGTCGTAGTGGAACTTGTGATTGACGGCGCGCGAGCGCAACGAGGCCAGGAGGTCGCGCCGGACATTTTCAGGGAACTGGCTTTCGTGGATGGAAACAGTGACAACAGACGGCATATGTTGTTTTCGCTGATTTAAACCATTAAAACAATACGATATTTCAACAGTTCAGCCATCCCTCCGGGACTTTGCCGGTTTTGGGTCTAAACCCGCAGTTGAAACTGCGGGCTATTTTCGGTCGCCTCTCTGAGGCTTCATGGATTCATCCCCCGCAATAAAATGTCATCCCATTTTGAATCGTTCGGACGCAAAAGCGGCGCTAAAAGCGCCGCAGTCCAAACGCTTCGCGAATTGTCCCATTGTTTTAAAAAATGGTCCGGCAGGAGCAAAAGATCTTGCGTTCTATTTTTGCGGAAAGATTTGGTAGAGCAAAAGGTAAACGATGACGCCGGTGACGGAAACATACATCCACAGCGGCCAGGTCCAGCGCGCGATGCGTTTGTGCTGGTCGAACCTCTCGCGGAGAGCGCGGCTGATGGTGATGAAAATCATCGGCACAATGACCACGGCCAGGATGGTATGGGTCAAAAGGATGGTTAGATAGATCGGCCGGAACCAGGCCGGATCCAGAAAGCGCGTCGGGCCGCGATGGAGTTCCACCGCGAGATACGTATGATAGGTCAGGTAACAGCCAAGAAACACCGCCGAGACGCAAAAGGCCGAAATCATGCAGAAACGATGCGCCGCGATATTTTTTTTGCGGATGAAGATATAGCCAGCAGCCAGGAAAATAGCGCTCAAGGCGTTGAGCGAAGCGTTGACGGGCGGCAAAACGTAGATGCTCATGACTCGCGCTCGAGCCGGCGAACGGTCCCGATCAGTTGCGGCTCGACCACGTTGGTCCAATCCACATCGTCGCCCCCGGTCTGAAAGATGCCGCGCAGTTGCGCGTGCTTGTCCACGACCACAAAAATGGTGGTGTGGATAAAGAGGTCCACCGGGCTGGTCCGGTCCTGGGGCCGGATGGGAGTGGAACTCAATTTCAAGCCGTTGGCGGCGAGAAGCGCGATCTCGCCCTTGCTACCGGTCAAAAAGGTCCAACGGCTGAAGTCGGCGTTGTAATGCTGGCCGTAGCGTTTCAAGACCGCGGGCGAATCGTAATCAGGATCGGTGGTCAGCGATACGAGCAGGGCCCGGCTGCCGCCCGGCAAGTGGTCCTGGACGGATTTCATCTGGCCGGTCATGCGCGGACATTCACCGGCGCATCGGGTAAAAATGATGTCGGCCACCCAAACACGGTTGGTCAGATCGGCCAGGGTCGTTACCGTGCCTTCCTGGTTGGTGAGGGTAAAGCCGTCAACATGGCCGAGGACCGGCAACGGGGGCTGGTGTTGCTCGAGTTCAACGAGCGAGAGCAAGTAGGCCAGGGTGAGCATCCCGAAGAGAAAAATCGCGCCGAACCATAGCGACGGGGGCAATCGGGACGAGGACATAATCGTCCTATTCGAAAACACTGTTTCCGCTGGTCGAGACGGGCGCGGGGCTCTTGGATTTGATCCATTTCTCGTAGTCCGCCTCGCTTTCAACCGTGATCATTCCACCGGTCATGGCCGAGTGGCCGGGGCCGCACAACTGCGCGCAATTGATCTGGTAGCGACCGATCTCCGTGGGGATGAACCAGCACGGGATGCGCAGGCCGGGGATGGCATCCTGGCAAACGCGCATCGCAGAAACCTTGAACGAATGGATGACGTCCTTGGAACTGACATAAACGATGACCGGTTTGCCGATCGGCACATGGATCTCATTGAGGGTCTGGATGTCGTCCTTGCCGTTCGGGTCGTTCGGATCCACGCCGAACACGTTGCCGGCGGAAATGTATCTCATGTCCTGCCGCCCAAAGATTCCATCCGGCCCGGCGTAACGGACGTTCCAGGCGTATTGCTGCCCCATCACGTAAACAACGGTGGAGTTTTGCGCGTCCGGAAAATGGTCCACGGCTTGCGACCAGACGGGGATGGCGATCCCGATGAGCAAAACGGCCTCGACCCCGGCGACGATCAGTTCGATATAGCCCGAAAAATGGCTTTTCACACCCTCATAATCGGCTTTGGGATTGCGTTTATGGTGAAAACGCCAGATGGCGTAAATAAAGTACGCCACCCACCCGACGAAAAGCGCCAGCATCAGCAAATGGACGTAAACGATCAAGGCATCCACCTTGAGGCCGGTGGACGCCGCCAAATGAGGCATTCCCAGAAGATGAACGGCCAACCATTCGATCATACGTCGGTGATATTTTTGGGAGCGTTATTGTTTTTATTGGCCGCTTCCTCTTTCTGGATCATGCGGATGAAACAAAAGGCGAAAGTTCCAAGCACGGGAGTGACAATGCCGAGCATGGTAAAAATGCCCCAGTTCATGCCATGGGCCAGCGGCGAATCGGATTTGCCATAGCAGGCGGCGCAGGCGAACAAGGGCGAAGGCGCCAGCGCAAGCGCGCCAATGAGAATTTTTCGGGCGGTTTTCATAAATAGCTGATCTTTTTCAGTTTTTTCAAAAAATAAATGCCGTAAAAGACGACCAGGACGGCGGCGGCGATCCCCGCGAGGCCGGCCAGGATCCGGCCGGAGGTGAACGCCCACGCCGAGACCACCAGCGAAAGCGTCGTCAGCAACGTCACAAAAATAAGATGAAAAGCTTTAAGCGACATGACAAAAATCAATGCATGGTGGTGCCACTCGGAAAATCCTGCATGGCATAAAAGGTCAAGGCGAACAGGCCGATGACAAAAAACACGGTAAAGCAAAGGAGGGTATAGATCATCTTCTTCTCGGAGATCAAGTGCATGAGGAACCCGGCCACGACAAAAGCGTTGCAGGCGGCGACGAGCAGGATGCAGGCGGCCTTAAAAGCCCAGCTGTATTGCACCGTGGGCAGATAAGAGATCCAGATCATCATGGCAACCGCGCACAGGATGGCGAGGAAGATGTACAGGCAGCGGCGCAGATAGCTGTTGAAATCCACCACATGCCCGCCAGCCGCCTTGTGCGCCGCCGGATGTTCGATTTTTTGAGTATCGCTCATAGTTCAGGTCAAATATAAAACCGGGAACAGGAAAATCCAGACCAGATCGACGAAGTGCCAGAACAGGCCGGAGACTTCGATACGGTTCGTGAACCGTTCCCGGTCGGTCTTCCACATTCTTCTTCCCGGCCCCCACAGATAACCGATGACGATGCTGCCGCCGATGATGTGAAGGGCGTGCAAGCCGGTCATGGTGAAATAAAGCGCGCAATAGGTGTTATGCCAGGGGCCGTAATTCTCCATCGACGAGATATCGGAGGCGTTGATGGTAATCTCCTTCAACTGGATGTTCTTCTGCGAACGCAAATCGTAGAGCAAGGTTTCGTCGGTGACGATCCGGCCATGGATCGTGAAGGTGCCGGTTTTTTTGGCCAGATCAAAGTCGGGAGATTTCTCAACCAGATGGCCGTCGGCGAAGGTGCCATCGGACAACTTGATCTCATAGTGGATCCATTTGTCGTGGTATTCGTAGGATTTAACCCCCAAAAAGCACAAGGCCAGGAAGAGGGTGCAGGCATGAAAGATTTTGAATTTGCCAAAGTCCCCGACTTTGCACGAGGCCCAGGCCAGCAGAGTGGTGATGGCCGAGAGCGCCAGGATGATGGTGTTGGCGGTGCCCAGATAGACGTTGAGCCAGCCGTGCGGCCAGTAGCCCGGATCCGAGCCGACGCGGAGCAGCACGTAGGCCGAGAAGAGGCCGCCAAAGAGCATGACTTCGGAGGCGAGAAAGAGCCAGATGCCCACTTTGGCGTTATAAATGCCGGTGTCCGGCCTGGCTTCGACTGTATAGGGTATTTCCATGAAGTTTTAGTGCGCGTGGATGGGGACGTTTGCGGGAATAGTCGTGGTATCCGGTTCGTTCTGCGGCGTGAAATCGGTGGCGTGTCCCGGCACACTGTATTCGTAGGGGCCGCGGTAAACGTGGACGGGATCGGCAAAATTTCCATGCGGCGGCGGCGTGGGCGTCTGCCAGTCAATGGTCGTGGCTTCCCACGGATTATCACCGACTTTTTCGCCGTGATTGATGCTCCAGAACAGGTTGATGATGAAAGGAATCTGCGCGAAACCCAGGCAGATCGCGGCCCACAGGATCCAGTGGTGCAGTTCCATGACGTAACCGGGCAGCGTGTCCACCGCGTTCGGCACGAGCGCGGCGGAATAGTTCGCACCGCCATCGGCCATGCGGCGCAGCATGCCTTTGATGCCCTGCACGAACATGGGCATGAACACGAGATTCATGAAGATGAGCGAGCTCCAGAAATGCATGCTTCCCCAGAACTCATTCATCTTGCGCCCGGTCATTTTCGGGAACCAGAAATAGATGCCGGCAAACAGCGCGAAGATGGTCCCCGGCGCGACGACGTAATGGAAATGGGCGATGACATAATAGGTGTCGTGCAGGTAAACGTCGCTGGCGTTGAACCCGAGCGGCAGCCCGGTCAGGCCGCCGATGCCGAACATAGGCAGGAAGGCGAGCGCAAAGAGCATCGGGGTGTTGATGCGGATGGAGCCGCCCCACAGCGAAATGAACAGGCAGGTCAGGATGATGACCGAGGGAATGGAAATGATCATCGTGGTGGCCTGGAAGAACGCGGAAATATTTGTGCCCATGCCGGTCAGGTACATATGGTGCGCCCAGACGATGAACGACAGGAAACCGATGAGCAGCACGGAATAGACGAGGGATTTATAGCCCCAGATCGGCTTGCGGGTGTTGCAGGCGATGACTTCGCAGACGATGCCCATGCCCGGCAGGATCAACACGTACACTTCCGGATGGCCGAGAAACCAGAACAGGTGCTGCCAGAGCAACGGGCTGCCGCCGCCGCTGATATGCGCCAGGTTACCACCCACAGCCAGGCCGGTGGGCAGGAAGAAACTGGTGTGCGCCGCGTTATCCATCAACTGCATGACGGCTGCGGCCTCCAGCGGCGGGAACGCCAGCAGGAGCAGGAACGCGGTCACGAACTGCGCCCAGACAAAGAACGGCAACCGCATCCAGGTCATGCCCGGTGCGCGCAATTGGATGATGGTGGCGATGAAATTGACCGCGCCCAACAGCGATGAGCTGATGAGAAACACCATGCCGATGATCCAAAACAATTGCCCGTGCGTGGGGATGGAGGTGGCCAGTGGCGAATAGGACGTCCAACCGGCCTGCGCCGCGCCGCCGGGAATGAAAAAACTGACGAACATGATGACGCCACCCAGAAAATAGGCCTGGTAGCTGGCCATGTTCACGCGGGGAAATGCCATGTCCGGCGCGCCGATCATCAAGGGGACCACGTAATTGCCAAAGGCCGCGAAGGCAAGGGGCACGATGGCCAGGAAGACCATGATGGTGCCGTGCATGGCGCCGAAGGAATTGTAGAGTTCCGGCGAGATGATCCCGCCCGCGGCGGCGTTGCCGAGGATTTTTTCCAGAAACCAGCCGATGCCCAGAGGCACAGGTTGGCTGGGGTGCGCGATCTGCCAGCGCATCAACAACATCAGGAAAAATCCGAACATCATGAAGCACAACGCGGTAAATCCGTATTGGATGCCGATGATCTTGTGGTCGCTGGAGAAAACATACCCGCGCCAGAAGCCGGGGTCGTGATGTTCATGACCGTGGTCGTCATGGCCATCATGGCCGTGATCATCAGGCTCACGGTACGGCGGAAACTGGTGAACGTTTGCGTCCATAATTTATTTCGTTTTATCCAGGCACAGGATCGCCAGCAACAACGGCAGATAGACGATCGAGGCCAGGAACAATTGCCGCGCGCGGGTCAGGTTCAACTGCCGGGAAAACTGGACCGCACACAGCAAAAATGCCGCTCCTAATACAACCGCCCCGCCAAGATACACAAGCCCGGCCATTTTGAAAAGAAAAGGACACAGGCTGACGATGAGCAACGCCAGCGCATGGCTGACGGTCTGTTGGGCAGTGCGATGGCCGCCGTCTTCCACATTCGGCAGCATCACAAAACCGGCCTTGGCATATTCATCACGATACATCCAGGCGATGGCGAAAAAATGCGGAATCTGCCAGAACGCCAGGATCGCAAACAACGCCCAGCCTTCCCCGCTCAAATCGTTCCGCGCGGCGGTCCAGCCCATCAAGGGCGGCAACGCGCCGGGAATCGCGCCGATGGCGGTGTTCAGCCAGGTCACGCGTTTGAGCGGCGTGTAAATAAAGAGGTAGCTGATCAGGGTGACCGCGCCGAGCACACTGGTCAGCAAATTCACGGTCACCGCCAGGTAAACCAAACCGGCCACGGAACTGACCCCGCCAAAAATCGCGACGGTGGCGGGTTGGAGCCGTCCCGAGGGCAGCGGACGATCCTGGGTGCGGCGCATCCGGGCATCATAATCGCGCTCGAGCAATTGGTTGAGCGCGGCGGCGCCGGCGGCCACCAGGGCCGTGCCGGCCAGGGTGTTGAAAAACAGCAGGAAATTCATCGCCCCCTGCCAGCCGATATAAAACCCGACGGCCGTGGTCAGCAACACCAGCGTGGTGAGACGCGCCTTGACCAGGTCGGAGAAGACTGCTGTCCAGCTTTTTTCAGCCGCGGCGTTGTTCGCGATTTGAGCGGAAAAATCTTTCATCATTATTTGGCTAAATTTCCAAATGCACCAAAAGTTTCATTCTGGGTCACCGTTGCTTTCACAGAACGGCGGAAGGCGATGATGCACCAGAACGCGCCGGTCATGAGCGAAAGCGCGCCCACCAGCAGGTGCAAGGTGGCGACATCCGCAGCCTTGTTCGACAAAACGGTCCAGATACCCAAACCAACTTGCGCGGTGATGAGCGCCAGCCAGAACAGAGCGAATTTTGCCAGGGCATCACTCTTGCCCAAAGCCCGCACCGCCAACACGGCGCAAGCCGTAACAGACAGAAAAATGAGCAGCGCGCAGAGGCGATGAACCATTTGCAGGATCACGTCAAAAGCCGTGATGGGATTGACGTTGGTGATCTCCATCCGCCCGGCATTGTAATGTTGGATGGCATCCGGGCTGGTGGCCGGCCAAAGCTGGCCGTGAGCGAGCGGGAAATCGGAAATGGACAAACCGGCGTGCTGTGCGCGCATCGTTGCGCCGAGGATGAGCTGGCAGAAGATCAACAGCGTCGTCGCCAATACGAGCGTTCGCAGATGGCGCGGGACATTGGGTTTTTGTTCGGAAATTTTCCGCCAAAGACCGCTGGTGAACAGCGCGAGCGAACACATCAGGACAAAGAAGGATTGGCCAACGACTCCGTGGACGGCGCCGAGGTTGTTATCCTTCAGCACGACGCGCAATCCGCCGAGAACGCCCTGCGCAACGACGAGCAGAAACGCCGCGACGCCGAGCCACTTCATCCATTTGCGCGGATCTTTCAGCAAAAGCCAGACGGCCAGGATTGTCGTCATGAATCCGACGACCGAGGCCCACAGGCGATGGGTATGCTCATAGAAAATGCCGCCGATCCATTTCGAAGGCGGGAAGGCGAACATATTATATCCGAAACTGTTCGGCCAGTCGGGCACGGCCATGCCGGCTTCGTGGCTGGTGACCAGGCCGCCCGCGCCGAGCAGCAGGAAGGTGGAAATTGCCGCGAGCACCGCAAAGCGGTGCAACCAGCAATTGTTGTTTTCCAGACTTCCGTTGTTCATTCGCAAAAACAAAAAGGCAAACGCCGCGCGCGGCAGCAAACTCTCGATCTAAATCTACTTCACTTGAAACGTAAAATTGACGGTCACGTCCTTGTCAGCGACGTCCACCACCTGGGTCTGTTCGCCAAGCTTGCGATGGTCGGCCACGACCGTGTATTTGCCGGACGGCACGTTCTTGATGACGAATTTGCCGTCCGCGCCGCTTTGGCAAAAGTACGGATTATCAAAAATGCTCGTCCAGGCGAACATCCACGGATGCACGTCGCACTGGAATTTCATGAACATTTCGGGATTGGGAAAGGTGTAGGTCAGGTCCGCGCCGCCGGGCATCTGGGCGTCATTATGCTCGGGGTTTCCGGCTTTGGAGGTGGTATGGACGTTGTGGATGCAATTATCGGAATTTTTCACGATCAATTCCTGGCCGGTCTGGAGCGTAAAAATCTGCGGCGAATAGAGGCAGCCTTTTTGATCGAGCACGACCGGGGGGAGGCTGGAGCCGGTGGATTTGCCGGTAATGGGGTTCCCGCTGCCGTCTTTGAGCGAAACCATGACATCGGCAAACTGGCCGTTCGGACCGACGACATAAAAGTGGGTAGTGGGAGGCTTCTGGTACAACTGGCCGCACGTCGAATCATCCATGATGGGCGTGATGGGTATTTCCGCCGGGGGCGTGCCCTGGAGGGTGATGGTGCCAACAATATCCGCTGCGCGCAAAGCCAATGGGGCGGCAAGGGCCAGGATCATGTAAACAAACGAACGAAAAATCATAAACAAGGAAAAGAATTTACCCACCGAGAAAATGAGGGTCAAGAGATTTGTGAAATTTTTCACAAGCCTTATTCATAATGAAGTAAAATCAGTTGTGAGAAAGGCGAAAAAGAATGGGGATTTGCGAGGACGCGGGCTCTTGCCGGCTCTACAAATTCTTCATCACCCGCGCCATTTCGAGGGCGGTCTGCGCCGCTTCGGTGCCGCGATTGTGCTTTTTGCCCAGGCAACGGACCCTGGCGTGCTTGATCTTGTCAAAAACGAAGACGGCGTGGATGACGGGCATTTTATGCAGCACCTGGATCTGCGCCAGCGCCTGGGTCACGCCCCAGCCGATGTGTTCGGCATGGCTGGTCTGGCCCTGGAAAATGACGCCGAAACAAATGACGGCGGAGTAACGCTTGCGCCCCGGACGTTGCGCCAGTTTTGAAGCCGCGGCAGGGATCTCGAATGCGCCCGGCACGCGCACGATGCGCAGGTGGGCGCCGGCCTTCAGCAGTTCTTCGCGCGCGGCGTGCAACATGGCGTCCACGTACAACGAATTATAGCGCGAGGCAACAATGGCAAAAGTGCCGTTGCTGCGGATGGTTTTGGTTTTGACGGATTTGAGCATGGGTGAAACGGGGCTCGACCGGGGTCTCGCCCCGCCAAATCATAATTTCTCGGGTTGCCTCATCAATTCAGAGACGCGCTGGAGCAAACGGCCGGCCGCGCCGCCATCGAGCACACGATGGTCGAAGCCCAGGGTGAGGTTCGCCTCCATGATCGGGACGAACTGGTCCTTGACCGAATCCCAGTGCGGTTTGTGGCGCGCGGCCCCCATGCCCAGCACGAGGGTCTGTTCCGGCAGCGGGATCGGGGTGGCCCATTCCAAACCAAAGGTGCCGAAATTCGTGACGGTGGCGATGGAAGCGCCCGTGGCATTGACGGGCAATTTCCGCTGGCGCGCCAGCTCGACCAGATCGTTATACGGTTCGACCAAATCCTTCAATAATTTTTTGTCCGCATTTCGGATCACCGGCACGAGCACGCCATCCTCGGCCTCCACGGCAAAACCGATATCGATGGACGAGGGATGAACGATTTTGTTGCCGACGAGGCGGCCGGCGGGTTTGCCGTTTTCCGCCAGGGCCACGGCCAGGGCGCGCAGGACACAAAGCGCCGGACCGGGCTTGGGCCGCGCCACTTTACGGTAGGCAAACAATGGGTCGAGGCAAACGGGCATGCCCACATTGGCCAGGGGCCGGGTCCAACTGCGGCGCATGGCATCGGCCACGGAAACGCGCATGGACGAGGCATCGCTCGTCTTATGCTGCTCCAACTGGGAGATGAATTTCTCGAAATCTTCGATCGTCACCCGCCCGGCTGCGCCGCTGCCAGCGATCCCGGCCAAATCCGCCGCGCTCAAACCCAGGTCCGTCATGCGGGCCTTCAGGCGGGGTGAAAGGTAACCGGCGCCGGCGGCATTGGCCGGCACGGGCAATCCGCGCACGGTGGGTTGCACCCGGGTGCGGTTGCCGTTTCCGTCCGATTTGGCCAGCCGATCGGTGTCGGAAGTTTTGGGCGAAGGCACGGTATCCAATCCCAGGCGCACAGCCTCTTCCTGGGTCGCCTCGATATAACCGAGCACGGCGCCGACGGCGTAACTCTCATTCAATTGCACGACAAATTTTTCGATCTTGCCGCCGCAAGGCGAAGTCACGGTCATGGTGGCTTTGTTGGTCTCCACCTCGATCAGGTTCTGGTCGGCCGCGACGGTGTCGCCGGCCTTGACAAGGAATGCCACGATATTCGCCTCGGCGATGGACTCGCCCAGTTGCGGCATGATGATGGGGATTTGCGGCATAAGATATTTACGAGCGCAATAAACTTCGCGCGGCGCTCGCGACGCTTCTCGCCGTTGGCCGGTGCGCGGCCCACAGATTGGGATGATACGGCACGGGCGTATCTTTGGCGTTGAGCCGTTGCGGCGGCGCGTCGAGCAGCTCGAACCCTTCGCTGGTCACGCGCGCGATGATTTCAGCCGTGACTCCGCCCCACGGCCAGGCCTCGCCCACGCACAGCAATTTTCCCGTCCGCGCGACACTTGCCACGATGGTGTCGGTATCGAGGGGCTTGACGGAGCGCAAATCCACGATCTCAATCTCCCAGCCTTCGGTGGAGAGTTCCTTGGCTGCTTCAAGCGCCTCATGGAGCATCGCGCTGTAGGTGACGATCGTCAGGTCGCGGCCTTCGCGGGCGATCCGCGCCTTGCCGATGGGCAACGCTTCCGCCGGCAACTTGTCGGCCTTGAGATGGTAATAAAGAAATTTGTGCTCGCAAAAAATGACCGGGTCGTCGAGCGCGACCGCCTCCAGCAACATCGCATAGGCGTCCTCGACCGTGGCGGGGGTCAGCACGATGAGGCCGGGATAATGCGCATAAATGGCCTCGATGCATTGGCTGTGGAACGGCCCGCTGCCGGACGTGCCTCCAAAAGGAAGGCGAACGGTGATGGGACAAGGCGTCTGAGTGCGCCAGAAGAGCGTGGCGGCCTGGTTGACGATCTGGTTGAAGCCAACGGTGGAAAAATCGGCGAACTGCATCTCGATGATCGGACGCATCCCCTCGATGGCCGCGCCCACGGCCAGGCCCACCATCGCATCTTCGGAGATCGGTGAATCAAGAACCCGCCCGGGAAACTCCTGCGCAAGATTCTTGGTGGCTTTGAACGCGCCGCCGAACGAACCGACATCCTGGCCGTAAATGAACACGCGCGGGTCATCGCGCAAGGCATGCGCCTGCGCTTCGCGAATGGCTTCCAGATATGTCAGGCTCATGTTTTAAGGTTAATCGGATGAATGGCCGGATTCCTCCATCGGGTCAACGGGTTTCGCCGCCTTCTTTCAAATGTTCGGTGGCAAGGGGCCGCCATTCTTCGGCAAAAGGGTCGGGCGTGGGCTCGCGCTGGGCCTGGGCGACGGCTTCTTCAATCTCATGAATGAGTTCGTTCCGCAGGAAAGGGACCCGCGATGGAGCCATCCATTTCTGTCGCAGCAAAAATTCCTCGGCCAGTTTGAGACAATCGTTGCCCAACGGAGAATTTTTTAGTTTGGGATCCAGGTAATCGTACGGGTCATGCTCTCCATGGCCGCAAAGCCGGAGCAGGTTGGCCACGATCAATTGCGGGCCGCCACCCGCGCGCGCGCGGGAAACGGCTTCACCGACTCCCTTCAAGCATGCTGCCAAATCGGTTCCGTCAATCGTATGCGCCTCTACGCCGTAACCCACGGCTTTGCTGGCAAGATTCTCGCAGGCGAACTGGCGTGAAGTGGGTGTGGAATAAGCGTATTGGTTGTCAGCCACGACCAGAATCAGCGGCAGTTTTTCGACCGCAGCCTGGTTGAGAGCCTCGTGGAAAGCGCCGGTGGAAGTGGCGCCATCGCCGACGCAGGCGGCGCCGACCATCCCGGTGAGGCCTTTGAATCGACGAGCGAACAAAACACCGTTCACCACTGAAATCATCGCGCCTAAATGGCTGACCATCGGCAGATACCCCTCCTGCGGCCGGCCGCGATGAACATTCCCGTCGCGCCCGCGCATGGGGCCAAGCGCCGAGCCCATATACGTGCGGACGGCGTCCAGCACGGTTTCTCCAAAGGCAAGCCGGCCCGCAGCATCGCGGATCAGCGGCGCAAAGACATCGCCTTTCTTGAGGGAAATCCCGATGGAAGCGCTCAACGCCTCCTGGCCTCGTCCGAGGAAAACGCCGCCATGGATCTTGCCGGCGCGATAAAGCGCGGCGAATTTGTCGTCGAGCAGCCGCGCGAGCAGCATGAAACGAAAGGCAGAAACGTGGATTTCCTGCGCACTCGCAACATTACTCTGTGGCCTGTCCTCGAGTACTGTCTGCAGCATGGTTCGAGTTTAATGAAAAATCCCCGCCCCAGCAATCCAAACTTGCCGGAGGGTTCAGCGACCATGTGTGGAAAACAATTGTATTGATGGTTTGATTTTCAGGTAGGTGTGGTTCAGCTTTAAACCGCTATACCGCTATGAGTATTATCATACGAATGCCCGTATTATGGTTGCTGATTTGTTGTCTTCTTGGCTGTCAGACACAACATCAAACTCCAACAACGTCGCATTCTTTTGACCCTTTAAATCCCGCGACACTTGAGCAAATAGAACAGGCCAAACAGAGGCTGCATCTTTTAAGAGCAGATATGACATATAAGCAAGTATTCACCACTTTGGGTCTGGCAAATTGTTATGGGAACTGCATTGCCGAGGGTGGTGGTCCAAGTAGCCATTTTTGGACATTTTACACCCTGCATAATGGTCACAACTTGTGCGTCATTACTGAGTTCAGTGGACAAGGCAAAAGTTCACTTGTAAGTGTATCCCTGGACGGCGCATCTTGGAATAGCGATGAGAAAAAGTAAGATCGGAATAATTTCAGCCCGTCCCTACAGGGAATTGCCCAATTCCTTCACTAAATCCTCCACGACCCAGCTTCCGCCCTGTGCCTGCAACTCGTCCGCGGCGTTCCCATGCCGCCAAACCGCGTAGCGGACGGCCAGGCCGGCATCGGTTTGCACTTCCGGTTGCGCGAGAAATCCGGCGATGAGTCCGCTCAAAACATCGCCGCTGCCGCCTTGCGCCAAATGCGGGTTGCCGGACGGATTGACAAAAATCTCCCCCTCGCTCCTTCCGATCAGGGTTTGGTGCCCCTTCAAAACCACCAGGCAGTTGCCGTATCGGCGGGAAATTTCCCGCAGGCTCTGGAGGCGATTGGCCTGGACCTTTTGCGTTGTCGAACCCAGCATCCGCGCGGCTTCACCCGGATGCGGCGTCACCACGCGTAAAAGATTTTTGGGCAGGGCCTGGGCGGTGATCCAATCCAGCGCGCTGGCATCCACGATGACCGGAAGCGGCGAATCACGCCAGACCCGGCGGACGGCACTCTTCAAATCGTCCGGCACATCCTGGCCCGCGAGTCCGGGGCCAAGTAATATCGCGCTGGCCTTATCAAATAATTTTGTGTCCTGCCGCCAAAGCGTGACCATGGGCGCCTGCAATTGCGACGCGATGGGATAATAGGCCGTTTCCTGGGTGAACAACGTGATCAGGCCGGGTTGGGCGCGCTGCGCCGTGCGTGAGGCCAATACCGCCGCGCCGTGAAATCCCGAACTGCCGGCTACAATGGCCAGGTGCCCGAACGAATTTTTATACGAGGCAATGGCACGGGATGGCGGGAAATGCCGGAAATCATCCGGCAACACCCAATTCAATTCCGATTTGATCGGGCAACGGACCAGGCCGACGTTATCAAGTACCTCCAATCGACCGACGTAGGGCCACGCCGCCTGCGCCAGCATCCCGGTTTTGGGCGCGCCGACGGCCAGCGTGAGCGTCGCTTTTATGGCCGCGCCCATCGGTTCTCCGGTCTCGCAATTCAAGCCAGATGGGACGTCAACGGCCAGGATGGGAGTTTTTGAGGCGTTGATGGCAGCGAGAAATTTCTGCCAGTCGTCATCCAGCGGACGGTTCAAGCCGATGCCGAACAGGCCGTCCACAATGAGCGCAAGATCTTTTGCGAGCAATTCCTGGAGTTTGGGGAGGTCGGCAGCCGGCGAGGCCACCTCAAGAATCTCGACCTTTCGCTCATCCAGAAATTCCCGGGCTGCGCGGGCGTCGGCGCCGTTGTGGCCCGGGCCGGCAAGCACTAAAATATCGTCACCGGCGCGCGTCAATTTTCGCGCGCGCTTGGCGATGCGTTTGCCCACGCGGCGGATGACTTCATCCCCGGTCTGGCCGCTGGCCCAGGTGGCGCTCTCCCATTCGCGCATTTGAGGCACAGAGATGACTGGAACAGGCATGACTTAGTGTTGAATTTTTGGTTCGAAGTTTCAAGGTTATAGGAGAGAAACTAAATCACCTGCGCCAGCGATAGGGGCAGCCGGCTTACGCCATGGGCCTTTTCACTGAAATGGAACTTTTTTATGGTATATCGGTTGTTTGCCGTTCTGATTGATATCATCGGTGTATTATATATGCTGACAGTATCTTGGTTTAATCAATGAACATTATGAGACGCTTTTTTTCAATCATCCTGGCGGCAGGCATTGTCCTCCTGGCGCATTCGGCTTCCGCGACAGAGATCCTCGTCTCCGCGGCGGCCAGTTTGAACAACGTGCTGACCGAGTTGGGCACCAATTTCCAGGCGCAAACGGGCATCCAGGTGGAATTCAACTTCGGCGCGTCCAGCACGCTGGCGCGGCAAATCGTGGCCGGCGCCCCGGCAGACATTTTCTTTTCCGCTGATGAAACCCAGATGGACCATCTGGCGAACAAAGGCCTGATTGATCCGGCCACGCGCGTGAGCCGCCTGGGTAATTCCCTGGTAGTCGTCGTCCCGGGAGACAGCGCGCTGCAGATCAACTCCGCCGCGGATCTCACCAACGCCGCGGTGAAGCAGATCGCGCTGGCGGATCCCAAAGCCGTGCCGGCCGGGGTCTATGCCAAAGCGTGGTTGGAGAAATTTCAGCTGTGGCCGCTCGTTGAACCAAAAGTTGTGCCCGCCGAAAATGTCCGCGCAGCGCTTGCCGCCGTGGCGTCTGGCAACGTGGATGCGGGGGTCGTCTATAAGACCGATGCGGCCATTTCCAAAAAGGTCAAGGTCGCCTACGAAGTTCCTGTAGCGGACGGGCCGGACATCAGCTATCCCATGGCCCTCATCAAGGCTTCCGCCCAACCGGATGCGGCGAAGAAATTCCTCGCCTACCTGTCTTCTGATGAAGCTGGACAAGTCTTCACGCGATATGGCTTCCTGTTGAAGCCATGACCCTTGCCGAATGGCAGATTGTCGGGTTCACCGCCTGGGTGGCCGCCTTAAGCACGTTGGTGATTTTGCCGTTTGGCCTGGCGCTGGCCTGGGCGCTGGCGCGCGGCCATTGGCCGGGCAAATCCCTCGTTGAAACATTTGTCACCCTGCCCCTCGTCATGCCGCCGGTGGCCACCGGTTTGGTTTTGCTGGAGGTCTTTGGACGACGCGGCGTCTTCGGCGGTTTTTTTTACAATCATTTCAATCTCAACATCGTCTTCACCTGGCGCGCGGTGTTATTGGCATTAAGCGTGATGTCCCTCCCCCTGCTCGTCCGTTCGGCGCGCGTGGCCTTTGAGGAGGTCAACCCGCGATTGGAACAGATCGCGCGCACGCTCGGCGCCGGCCCGTGGCGCGTGTTCGCCACCATCACCGTCCCGCTGGCGGCGCGCGGCATCATCAGCGGCATGTTGCTGGCCTTTGCGCGGGCGCTCGGAGAATTCGGCGCCACCATCATGGTGGCCGGAAATATTCCCGGCAAAACCCAGACCATATCCCTCGCCATCTTTCAAAATGTGCAGATTGGTGAAGATGCGTCCGCTTACCGATTGCTCGGCATCTCGGTGGTGCTGGCCTTCATCGCCGTATGGAGCAGTGAACTGTTGCTGCGCAGAAAAACAAGAACCCGATGAGCCTGTTGCTGAAAAATATTTCCCTACCGCTCGCGGACTTCACCCTTGAAGTGGATGTCGAAGCGGCAAAACGCGTCACGGCCATTTTCGGCCCTTCCGGAGCCGGCAAAACCTCCCTGCTGGACCTCATCGCCGGCTTGCGCGCCCCGCACTTGGCGCACATCCAGTTGGGCGACGTGGTGCTGACCGATACGTCAAAAAAATTGTCCCTGCCGCCGCAACATCGAGGCGTCAGTTATGTGCCGCAGGACCTGGCGCTGTTTCCCCATCTGTCCGTCAGCCAAAACCTTCTTTATGGGCAAAAAAAAGGCGGCGCGAACAACTCACTGTTCAGTTTCGAGCACGTCACCGATGTCCTGGAGATCCAGACGTTGATTGCGCGGCGGGTGACGGAGCTTTCCGGCGGAGAACGGCAACGGGTGGCGCTCGGCCGCGCGTTGCTGGCCTCGCCGCGGTTGTTGCTGTTGGACGAACCGCTCGCCAGCCTGGATGCGCCGTTGAAGTCCAAAATTATCCCCTACTTCGCGCGCATCCGCGACGAGTTCCAGGTGCCCATGCTCTATGTGACCCATGACCGTTTTGAGGCGCTGACGTTGGCGGAGGAAATCATCGTGTTGGTGAACGGCAAGGTGATGCAAACCGGACCGGTATCGGATGCCTTCCTCCATCCGGCGAACGCCGAAGTCGCCAAACTGTTTGGCGTCGAGACCGTGTGTCCCGGAAAAATCATCGCCACCCAGGATGGACTGGCGACGGTGGAAGTCGGACGCATAACCCTCACAGCGCTTGCGCCGGACACCGCCGCCACCGATGTTTTTGTCTGCATCCGCGGCGAGGATGTGATCCTTCAGCGCGATACTGCAACCAGCAGTGTGCGCAACCGGTTACCCGCAAAGATTCTTTCGATCAGGCCGGAACATGCGCTGGTGCGTGTGGAAATGGACGCAGGCTTCCCCCTGTTTTCGCTGATCACCCGCCCGGCGCGCGATGAATTGGCGTTGAGTGAAGGCGGGGCCATCACTGCCCTCATCAAAACGCCGGCGATCCATCTGGTGCCGCGGTAAATCAGGCCCCCCCCCCAATCATTAAAAATCAGGGTAAAAATCGGACAATTGCTGGACAAAACCCGGTGAAGAACGTATTAGCTAGCCGGACAGGTTTTGGATCAAAGACACCCTGCAAGCCATACGACCAATATGACAGGCACCAATAAGCCATCGGACGGACCGGAATCACCCCGCGCATCCGAAAAGATGGAAGCCATCAATCTGCTGGCCTCGAGCACGGCGCATGATTTCAAC